>Ga0315292_10002112_pt1 | contig 11004 bp, 9 predicted proteins | sample YL17G13_0_MG_FD_204029 | JGI IMG/M metagenome (GOLD analysis project Ga0315292, IMG submission 204029) | Sediment microbial communities from Yellowstone Lake, YNP, Wyoming, USA - YL17G13_0 | ecosystem: Environmental > Aquatic > Freshwater > Lake > Sediment | place: USA: Wyoming | collected... | reverse complement strand
CTGACTGGTATACATCATTTCTTCTCCCCACCCTCAAGGTAAAAGTTGAAGAATGCCGGTTGGCAGGAAAGACTCAGGATTATGAAGGATCCACAAGAAACAATTTCAAGAAATTAAATTATCATCTGAAACAATTATCATCTGAGACAGGAGTGAAGCCTGGCAAATGGTTCAAAAATCTGAATTATGAGGATTTCAATAATTTTATTGCCTCTCAGGCAACATTATTTATTGACTCTCTTTCGCAGGTCCTTCGTGCCAGGAACAAGATCATAGTTTCAAGGAAAGATTCCCTGGTTACACTTATAAGGAGCAGAATAGGTAATGTCGAATTCCAAAATCTGATGGATAGAAATTTCAATGAAAATGTATCAAATATTGTACTTAACAGGCTGAATACAAGCAAAATATTTGAATCAGACAAGAAGCTTATTCAGAAGGCCGATCCTGTTCTTATGAAACCCGGATCGCGATATGGACGTGCACATTTTTATGCCCCATATAAACAGCTTGGGAAGATAAAAATAGATACCCTGCCATTTAATATGGGAGCAATCTGGATCATGACGATTTTATTATACATCACCTTATATTTTAATATTCTGAAAAGGTTTATCGTGTTTCTGGAATCTTTGAAGCTTCCCATCTTGAGAAAATTTGGACGGGAGCTCCTGCAAAACTAGAATCAGACAACCTTACCCGTTTCCGAAAATTGTCAGGATCCTTCTTCCGGGAGAAAAGGGGAGGGAAAAGATAAAGATGATAAAAGTTTACCCAAAGAAAAAGTTAGGGCAGCACTTTCTTAAGGATAAAGCAATTGCCAGAAGAATTTCGTCTTCGCTGACCGGTGATGGCTACAGCAGCGTTCTTGAAATAGGGCCTGGAATGGGAATACTTACTGACTTTATTATTCAGAGAGAATTCAAGGATTTCAGGGTAATAGAGATTGATAATGAATCTGTTGTTTATCTGAGGAATAATTTTCCGGAACTTAAAGAAATAATCCAGGGCGACTTTCTGACTTATGATATTGAAAAAAACTTTGAAGGGAAACTGGCAATTATAGGTAATTTCCCTTATAATATTTCGAGTCAGATTTTGTTCAAAGTTTTGAATCACAGGGATAAGGTTGTTGAAGTGTGCTGCATGCTGCAGAAAGAGGTTGCCGAAAGGATCTGCTCAAAGCCCGGTTCGAAAGTATATGGAATTCTGAGTGTTCTGATTCAGGCATTCTTTACTGCGGAATATCTGTTTTCGGTATCGAAGGAAGTATTTTCACCTCCTCCCAGGATTTTGTCAGGTTTTATAAGACTGCGGAGAAATGAGACTGTCAGTCTGGGTTGTGATGAAAGACTATTCTTCAGGATTGTCAAAGCCGGTTTCAATAAACGCAGGAAGACTTTAAGGAATTCAATAAAGTCTGTTTTTGACCTTAAATCATTTGATTATCGCGATTTTCATCTTCGGCCTGAACAGTTATCGGCAGATCAGTTTGTAGAGCTTACAAACTGGGTGGAAAAGAATATGGTAAAATCAGAATGAGAATCCGATGGCATCGACCGGATTCATACGTGCAGCTGCATCTGCAGGGGCATAACCTGCAATAATCCCTATAAAACCGGAAATAAAGATCGCTAGCAATATATTACCAACTGTAAGATACATATTGAGATCATAAAGATAGTTAACGATTAATGTACCTATAAAGATCAGCAAAAGACCAAGCAATCCACCTGTAATTGAGAGTAGAACAGATTCAGTAAGGAACTGCTGTAGGATAAAAAACTTTTTAGCTCCCAGTGCTTTCTGAATTCCTATAATATTTGTCCTTTCCCTGACCGATACAAACATAATATTGGCAATGCCGAAACCTCCGACAAGTATAGCAAAACATCCAATAATCCATCCTCCTATATTTATCCCTTTGAAAACTGACTCAAATCCGCGGGAGAGCATAGTTGAAGTGTTGACTGAGAAATTTGTTGTCTCTGCAGGCCGCAATCTTCTTGCGGCTCTTAAAACCATTGTGATTTCATCGGACAGCTCCTGAACCGCCACATCTGGTTTTGCTTTTATCATCATTTGGGTTTCAATGAATCTGTTCCTGAGATTAATAAAAGTCTTGCCAAAGTTTAACGGAACGAGTGTAAGCTGATCCGCATTACCCAGATTGATACCTCCCTGCCCTTCCTTTTTCAGGACGCCGATGATTCTGGCTTTAAAGCCTGCCATAGTTACTTCTTTGCCAATGGGATCGGCTTTTTCAAATAATCTTTCAGCAATTTCAGCTCCCAGAACAGCTACATTACTTCCACTTGAATATTCGTATGGAGAGAAATACCTGCCTTTCTCGACTTCAAATGAAACAACTTTTTCCAGATCAGTAGTTACCGCTGCCAAAAGTGCTTCATTTGCAGAATTATTTCTGTACTTTATATTTTCGGGTTGCATTGCCAGAAAACAGGCAGATTCGGTTTTTGGAGAGTTTGTTAAGATTGCCTGGTAATCATTCAGCGATACTGAAGGCCATTTGATGATATCCCACCACGCCAGGTTCGGATCAAACGACCATGGAAATTTCTGAATATAGATAACATTACTTCCCATCGAATCGATACTGTCGTGAATCGATTTTTCCATCCAGTCAAGAACAGTAAAAACAGATATAATGCAGAATATGCCGATGGTTATTCCAAATAATGAAAGAAATGTCCGTAGCTTATTAACTATTACTGAGTTAACAGCAAAAAGAAACCCCTCCTTTAAAAGCCTCATAAACATTGTAAAATCTTTTTCAGAATGTAATTTGAATGTCAAAGGTAAGAAATTCATTTGGATTTAGCGGATTCAGTTTTTCAACATTAATATTCATAATTATTTTGTGTTGAGGTTAATAAAAAATTATCTATTTTTAACCGCCTGAATCTGCAGGGTGAAACCTATCATAAAAATCAGATTATGAGTGATAAAAGAATTAGAAGTGCTTTGATTTCGGTCTATTATAAAGATAATCTGGAAGAAATTGTCAATACCCTAAATGGGCTGAAGGTTAAGATTTATTCTACGGGCGGTACATACAATTTTATCACTAACCTTGGAATAGCTTCAGAAACAGTTGAATCTCTCACTACATATCCTTCAATACTCGGTGGAAGGGTAAAAACTCTTCATCCGTCTGTTTTTGGAGGTATTCTTGCACGGAGAGATAATTCTGAGGATGTCGAGCAACTGGCAATATTTAAGATCCCTGAAATTGACCTGGTTATTGTTGATCTTTACCCTTTTGAAAAAACTGTAAGATCTGTCGATAATGAGGATGAGATAATTGAAAAAATAGATATCGGAGGAATATCTCTTATTCGTGCCGCTGCTAAAAACTTCAGGGATGTTCTGGTTGTTTCAGACAGCGATCAGTATGGAGGCTTATTAGCTCTTCTTAAAGATAAAAATGGATTTACATCCCTTGACGACCGTAAATATTATGCAGCCCAGGCCTTCAAAACTTCTTCAAACTACGACACTGCAATTTTTAAATTCTTTAACAGGAGTGCTGGTATCGAAGTTTTCAGGGAGAGCATAAATGCCTCAAAAATATTGCGTTATGGAGAGAATCCGCATCAAAAAGGGATTTTTTACGGGGATCAGGAGAGATTATTTGAAAAATTGCATGGAAAGGAAATATCATACAATAACCTGCTTGATATTGACGCTGCCTTTGCACTTCTTGATGAATTTGATGAAACTACCTGTGTAATTATAAAACATAACAATGCATGCGGTGTTGCATCGCGTAACAATGGAATTGAGGCATGGAAAGATGCACTTGCATGCGATCCGGTTTCAGCTTTCGGCGGAGTAATTGCCATTAATGTTCCTGTCAGTGAAGAGGAGGCTGCTGAGATCGATAAGATATTCTTTGAAATCATCATTGCCCCTGATTATACCGGGAAAGCATTTGATATTCTCAGTCAGAAAAAGAACAGGATAATTCTGAAGAGAAAAGAAAAGAGTACCAGTACATTTAATTTCAGGTCGTTGCTTGACGGTGTCCTTTGGCAGGAGAAAGATCTGTTTACTGAATCCGCAGAGGATATGAAACCTGTAACATTAAAGGTTCCATCTCCTGTTGAAACTGAAGATCTGATTTTTGCCAATAAAATAGTAAAACAGAGTAAGTCGAATGCAATTGTACTTGCCAGGAACAAACAGCTTTGTGCAAGCGGAATCGGTCAGACTTCACGGATAGATGCACTTAAGCAGGCAATTGAAAAAGCGTTATCGTTCGGTTTCGATCTGAATGGAGCAGTTCTGGCTTCAGATGCTTTTTTCCCCTTTGCCGACAGCGTTGAAATAGCTCAGAAGGCAGGGATAAGCGCTATCGTGCAGCCGGGCGGATCGGTGAGGGATAAGGATTCAATAGATTTCTGTAACTCAAATGGAGTGGCAATGGTATTCACAGGAAAAAGACATTTTAAGCACTAAATAACAATTAATTATCTCATTCAATGGGACTATTTTCATTTTTAACTCAGGAGATTGCTATTGATCTTGGGACAGCAAATACAATAATAATTCATAATGACAAGATTGTTGTTGATGAACCATCGATAGTTGCAATTGACAAAAATACGGGAAAACTGATTGCCATAGGTGAGGCTGCAAGGCAGATGCATGGGAAAACACATGAAAACATTAAAACTGTAAGGCCCCTTCGTGATGGTGTAATAGCTGATTTTAACGCCGCCGAGCTTATGATAAGAGGTATGATCAAAATGATCAATACCGGCCCTAAGTTTTTCTCTCCTTCTTTAAAGATGGTTGTTTGTATCCCGTCAGGAAGCACTGAGGTCGAACTGCGGGCTGTCCGCGATTCGGCAGAGCATGCCGGTGGGCGCGACGTTTATATGATCTATGAGCCTATGGCTGCTGCGATTGGGATAGGCCTCGACGTTGAAGCTCCTGAAGGATGTATGGTAGTCGATATCGGAGGAGGCACAACAGAGATTGCTGTTATAGCACTTGGAGGAATTGTCTGCAACAAATCCATCAGAATTGCAGGTGATGGATTTACCGCTGATATTCAATCTTATATGAGGCATCAGCATAATATTAAAATCGGGGAGAGAACTGCTGAGGATATAAAAATAATAGTAGGGGCAGCTTTGCCAGATATTGACAATCCGCCCCCTGATTATATAGTAAGGGGACCAAATATTATGACATCGCTTCCGATTGAAATTCCAATTTCCTATCAGGAGATTGCATATTGTCTTGACAAATCGCTTACAAAGGTTGAAGCAGCACTCCTGAATGTACTGGAGATGACACCACCGGAGCTTTATGCCGATATTGTCAACAAAGGAATATACCTGGCTGGCGGTGGGGCACTCCTTAGAGGCCTTGACAAGAGGCTGTCGGATAAGCTAAACATTAATTTCAATGTTGTTGAGGATCCTTTACATGCAGTAGCCAGAGGTACAGGCGTTGCTCTGAAAAATGTGGATAAGTTTCCTTTCCTGATGAGATAATCCAAGGGCTTGAATGAGAAACCTGCTGAACTTTCTGTTGAAGTACAATAATCTGATTGTCTTTCTTCTTCTGGAAGGAATAGCATTATATCTCCTGACAACCGGCAACAACTACCATAACTCAAGGATTGTAAAGAGTATTCAGGGAGTGACAAGAGGGATGGAGGAGAGGATCAGCAATGTCAGGTCATTTATGAGTTTACGTGAGATAAACTCAAAACTTGCTTCAGAAAACAGTCTCCTCAGAAACAGTATAGAACTGCTGAAAAAAAGGGAAGATGACAGATTTGTTTCTGTTACGGATTCGGTCCTTGGGCAGCAATACCGGTATACTGCAGCAAGAGTAATTAATAATTCTGTAAATAATCAGAAGAACTTTTTCACAATTGATAAAGGGAGCCGGCAGGGGATCAGGGTCGACATGGCAGTTACTAACGGAAGGGATGTGGCAGGAGTGGTGGTAGGGTGTTCAGAAGATTTTTCTGTCGCAATCTCACTTCTTAATCTTGATTTCCGTTTAAGCGCGAGAATAAAGTCAAACGGTTATTTCGGATCCCTCAGCTGGGACGGCAGAAACTACAGGTATGCCATGCTCAGCGAGGTCCCTCAGCATATTAATATTAATATTGGAGATACTATAGAAACTACTGGATTTTCCTCCGTTTTCCCTGAAGGTGTCCCCATTGGCTTAATCAGCAATTTTAAGAGAAGCGGAAGCGACTTTTATAATATAAAAGTGGAACTCTTTACCGATTTTAAGAAACTACATTATGTGAATATTATCGGTAATCTGAAAAGATCAGAACAGTTGAAACTGGAAAATCAATTTCAATGATAAACTCTATATTAAGATACGGAGTAATTATTGTTATCCTGGTGCTGCTTCAGGTTCTTATCCTGAATTATGTTCAGTTCAGCGGATTTGTGAATCCATATGTTTATATTATGATTGTACTTTTGCTGCCATATACAATTCCAGCCTGGATGCTGTTAGTCATTTCTTTTCTGTCGGGACTTGTTATTGACCTGTTTTCCGGGTCTCCCGGAATGCATGCTTCAGCAACCCTTCTTGCAGGATTCTCCAGACCTTATATTCTGAGAATTATTGCCCCACGCGATGGTTATGAGTCAGGCTCTGATCTCTCAATGGCTGCATACGGCGCAAGATGGTTTCTTGTTTATACAACAATTATTGTCGTGATTCACCATACAGCGCTTTTTTACCTTGAGGTTTTCAGATTCACAGATTTCTTCAGAACACTATTAAGGGTAATCCTGAGTTCATCCTTTACAGCAGGTTTTATTCTTCTGATTGAGTATTACAGAAAAGGAAGGTAAACGGATTGTTATGAAAGATGCATTCATAAACCGGAAATATATTTTAATGGCGCTCGTTTTGGTTGTATCCGTTATCCTTCTTATCCGTCTGTTCATCATTCAGGTAATAAAGGATACATACAGGCTATCGGCTGACAATAATGTTCTAAGGTATGTTACCCAATACCCGGCCAGAGGCCTTATATATGACAGGAATAAAAAGCTGATGGTGTACAATCAGGCAGCTTATGATCTTATGGTTGTTCCTGTGCAGGTCAGGGAAATTGATACCATGAAATTCTGCAACCTCCTTGGCATTTCTGCAGTCTCGTTCAGGGAAAGGATGAAGGCAGCTGTAAGCTATTCAAAAAGAGCACCCTCGGTATTTCTGAAACAAATTTCGGCTGAATCGTATGCAAAACTCCAGGAGAAAATGTTTATGTATCCCGGATTTTATGTTCAGCCCAGAACATTGCGGAAGTACTCGAAGCCCATTGCTGCGCATATGTTAGGATATGTAAGTGAGGTGGATGAAGCTCTGGTTAAAAAAGAATCTTATTATAAACCGGGAGATTATATTGGGAAGCTTGGGATCGAGGAAGCCTATGAAAAAGAATTGAGAGGCAGGAGAGGAGTAAAGATATACCTTGTAGATGTTTACAGCAGGATCAAAGGTTCATATGCTGAAGGGAGGCTGGATACTGTGGCCATTCAGGGAGAGGATATCATCTCAACAATTGATATGGACATGCAGGAGTATGGTGAATATCTCATGCGTAATAAAACCGGCAGTATTGTTGCCCTTGAACCAAAAACAGGGGAAGTGCTTGCGCTGGTTTCTTCACCCAATTATGATCCGGGCCTTCTTGTTGGAAGAATAAGATCTGAAAATTTTGCAAAACTAAGCGCTGACACTCTCCTCAAACCATTGTTCAACAGGGCATTACAGGCAAAATATCCTCCGGGATCTACTTTCAAGCCAATGACTGGTCTTATTGGTCTTCAGGAGAAGGTTATTATGCCTTCAACTCTCTTCGGATGTAATAACGGATACTTGTTCGTAGGTTGCCATTCCCACAGCTCACCTCTCGACCTGGTTCACGGAATTTCAAATTCGTGCAATTCCTATTTCTGTCAGACCTACAGGAGGATACTTGAGAATAACAGATACCCCACAATTGCCGATGCATTCAATCAATGGAGAACATACCTGACCGAATTCGGTTTTGGAAAGAAACTGGGAATTGAACTGACCAATGAACTTTCGGGCCTTGTTCCCTCAACTACTTATTTTGACAGATACTATGGTAAAAACAGATGGAAAGCATTAACTGTCATATCGATGGCAATTGGTCAGGGTGAGATAGAGACAACTCCTCTGCAGATGGCAAATATGACGGCGGCAATTGCAAACAGAGGATATTATTATATTCCTCATATTGTCAAGTCGATTGGTAATGATAAGACAATTGATAAAAAGTTTCTCTCAAAACAGGTTATAAATATTGATTCGGCTAATTTTGAATCGGTTATACTTGGAATGGAAGAAGCAGTAAACGGCGAGGCAGGTGCAACTGCAAGAATTGCAGCCCTGAAAGATATAGTTGTCTGCGGAAAGACCGGAACAGCTCAGAATCCGCATGGTAAGGATCATTCAGTTTTTATTGCATTTGCTCCCAAGGATAATCCCCGTATTGCAATTGCAGTGTTTGTTGAGAATGCGGGATTCGGTGCAACTTATGCTGCTCCGGTTGCAAACCTGATGATTGAGAAATACCTCAGAGGAGAAGTTACCAATAAATCCATGGAGCAGAGAATGCTTGAACTAAACCTTATTACAGGTGCGACGGAACGTTAATATATGGTATCAGCTCGACAAGGCTACAGTCCTTGTCTTTCTGTTATTGATCATCATCGGATGGTTTAATATTTATGCCGCAGTCTATAATGAGGAACATGACAGAATATTTGATCTTTCACAACGATATGGTAAACAATTTGTCTGGATCGTGGCAACACTGATTATTGCAGTATTTGTTGTTGTCACCGATACCAGGTTTTATTTCTTCTTTGCTTATTTCATTTACGGAGGCCTTATCTTTCTGCTAATTCTGGTTTTATTTCTTGGGAAAGATATAAATGGTGCCAGATCATGGTTTCAATTCGGGAATCTGAGTCTACAACCCTCTGAGTTTACCAAATTCGGAACGGCCCTGGCCCTGGCAGCTTACCTGAATTCAAAAAAGCATGATCTGAAAAAATTTTCTGCTTTCCTGACTTCTTCAGGCATTATCATTTTGCCTGCCATTCTCATAATACTTCAGCCCGATATGGGCTCATCGGTAGTTTACTTTGCTTTGTTCCTGGTGCTTTTCAGGGAAGGGATGAGTTCCTATATTTTCGTTTCGGGACTTTTAATGCTTATTCTCTTCTTTTGCACACTGCTTATGAATAATCTTTTTCTCAGCATAGGACTGATAGCTATTGCATTTTTTGCTGCCTGGTTTTTAACAAGGAAATGGAAAATATGTCTTGCAGGATTTGGAATCTTTGTTCTTGCCGCTTTATTCTTTTTTTTATTTAACCTCTTAGTAATAAAAGCTTTGAATGATATACACATTCTATTTATATCAGTTATTGCTGCAGGAGTGGTTTATATGTTTTATTTCTATACCAAAAAAGCTGTCACATTTTTCGTAATATTTCTTTTCCTGGCAGGAAGTCTGGCTTTTGTTAATTCAGTAGATTATGCATTCAATAACCTCCTGAAGCCCCATCAGAAGGAGAGGGTGGAAATCCTTCTCGGAATCAAATCGGATCCTCATGGGACAGGATATAACGTCAATCAGTCTATTATTTCGATCGGGTCGGGGGGATTTACAGGAAAAGGCTATTTAAAGGGGACACAGACTAAATTCAAGTTTGTACCGGCGCAGAGCACTGATTTTATTTTCTGCACAATTGGTGAGGAGTGGGGATTCATAGGGTCATTCATAATAATAGTATTGTATGGATTTCTGCTTATCCGGCTGATTATTCTTGCTGAACGGCAACGATCGGTATTTTCCAGAATCTATGGCTATGGAGTTATGGTGATATTTTTCATGCATTTTTTCATCAATATAGGGATGGCAATCGGACTGGTTCCAGTAATTGGTATACCCCTTCCTTTCCTGAGTTATGGAGGAAGTTCATTATGGGGATTTACCATATTACTTTTTATTTTCCTGAGGCTTGATGCAAGCCGGACTGAATACCTAGTATGATCAGAACGGAATTGTTATCCTGTGTGAAATCTCAATTCCAAAATCCTTTTCGACATAATCTATAAGCTGCGGAAAAAATTCCATAAAATCGTCCTGGAGTGAATAATAGTTCTTTTTCAGAGCTTTCATCGCAAACCTTGTTTCATTCGGAAGGGAAGAACGTTTGCTTAGAGTTTTAAAAACATGACGTATTCCATTTCGTGTCTGGTATGACTCAATCCAGTTGTTTATTATGAAAAACGGCATCATCTTTCTTACTTCGTCGGGTAAGATCTCATAATTATTGACCATGGCCCTGTAGAAATTGTATGTCACGCTCTCAAGGGGTCTTCTGGAAAAAAAATTCCATTCTTTTGTCAGAAAATGATCATAGATAATATCGGTGATTACACCTGAGTATTTATGATATTTTCTGGTAAAGAAAATCTTGCTCCGGTGGACAACAGGATGGCGGTCGGTGAAAGCATCAATATGCCTGTGCAGGATAATGCCTTTTCTTATCAGGTCAGGATATTTGAGATAATCGCGCCCTTTTACATAATCACCTATGTAATTTCCGATAATTATTTTGTCAGAATCACCGGACAGGTATATGTGGGCTAATACATTCATTTCAAGATATAATAGTACAAAGAATTTAGATTTGGCTGATTATATCGGAAATATTTTCATTAACATGTTTTCAGATTAATACGAAATTTGTCTTAATAGGTTGTAATTCACAGGAATATATCTTAATTTCTCTATTCCAAAAAACAGACCAAAAAGTTCGGAATTTAAGTATGCAAATTATAAATTTGTCAATTCAATTTTCAGTAACAAACATTATATAAGAAGAATAAATTATAAACAGGATAAGGAGGAAATATGACCAGGAAGAAAGTAATAATTAT
>Ga0315292_10002111_pt1 | contig 11004 bp, 13 predicted proteins | sample YL17G13_0_MG_FD_204029 | JGI IMG/M metagenome (GOLD analysis project Ga0315292, IMG submission 204029) | Sediment microbial communities from Yellowstone Lake, YNP, Wyoming, USA - YL17G13_0 | ecosystem: Environmental > Aquatic > Freshwater > Lake > Sediment | place: USA: Wyoming | collected... | reverse complement strand
GCAACGACTGTTTTCTACAATTGCTGCTCAAGACTTGCAGTAAGACAGCTTATACTGTCGTGTAGTACTTTGAGGTCTGTTTGCTGACGATGGACAACAGCAATTGTCTGCTCGAACCAGTCCGGGCTACCTTCAATTAACGCCTTCATCACAGCCTCGGATCTAGCGGCTCGCACTCCAACGCGAGCACCGCAAACGCACACTCGTGTACTCTCGACAACGGCTCTTTTCGCACGAATCGTTCCAGTCCTTCAATACCCAAGGCGAACTCTTGAATAGCAGCACGCCGTTTCGTACCTAGCCCACGCTTGCGCAGCTTTTCCAACTGTGCGGTGTACTCAGGGCCGTAGATGATGCGGAGGTACTCACGCCCACGACACTTGAGTGCGGGTTGAATAAGCCCCGCTACACGCGGGTCGCGCATCGGTCGTGAGTCTTGAGGCGGAGTAAAGTCGATCGGTTTGACAACCATGCCTTCCACGTCAGCGACGTCGCCTGCTTCTGTCATCTTCGTGGTCATTTCGTGCCACCACGCAGACGCTCCTTCAGTTGTTACGACTGGAATATCTGTCCCGTCCGGAATGTCCGTCCCGTGCGGGAATTGGCCGTCTAACGTAACATATCGGAAGTTCGTCGGCACAATCAACTCAGACGCGGCTGCCAATTCCTTTGCTCGGGCCATGTGCCACAAATGCGAACGATCCACGTGAACCTGACCCTCCGTCGCCATAATATGAAACGGAGCAAGCTTCAATCCCTTCAAACCGTCCGTCGGCCAGCAATAACGTCGGTACGCCTCGACGTACTGTTCCATCATAGCTTCACGGCAGTGCCAGCGCCCGGCCATCTCCTTGAGCGTCTGTTGGTCAGGCTCTTGAACAGCCGGGTCATTTCTACCTTCAACCCAGCCTCGCGACGACGCCATTACCAGTTCGTGCGTTTCGGCACGCAGCGTCATCCGTCCAGCACGTCCTGTTCCCGCGTACTGCCGTTGCAGCAGGCCACTCGCTTTGGCTGACCACGGCATCAACTCGCAGTCGAGACAAATCCAATTCGTTTGAAGCTTGTCCCACAGGCCATTACGGTCCATCGCAGCGCGAATCTCGTTCAGTACGCTCTTTTCGACGTCGCGATTCGGGAAGAAAGGCCGCCCGAGTCGAGTATAACACGCTCCGACACTGGATCTGACACCGAATCGTTCGAAAGCAGCCTGCTCATCACGACACGCGACAGCAATCAACCGCGAGCCCATGTGCTTCTCTTCACACACGACCCACGAGACGCCACGATCGCGATAGTACGCGAACGCCTCTTCGGGTCGTTCGAGCAAATCGCCTTCGGGAGCCGATTCGCACGGCGACATGGTAGGAGGTAGGTAAATCATCCAGCGAGGATCTACGCCAAACCGTCCAACCTGTTCGAGCGCTGCCGCAGCTTCGTCACGACGGAAACGGACAGGACCGACAAGACGAGTATCAACACTCCGCTTCTCGATCAAGTCACCGATGTCAATTAGACCTTCGGCTGGCGAGAATGGCTTGACTGTCTCGGACCCCGGCCCGGTAACACCCATCAACTCTTTCATAGCCTCGTTCGGGCCTGTTGCTTCCTTCAGCAGCCGATCTACTGTCGCACTACCCTCCGGAGATAGCACAATCTCGCCAGGAATCCCGCCAGAATGGCGGGTTTCTGTCGGGTTTACTGTCGGGGTTTCACGCGGAGGAGGTGTGTAGTATACCTCTTTTGCCTGGACCGATACAAGCTCCTGTTCCGGGTACCGCAAAGCTGTTAGCGTTCCGCCTACAGCCACGTTCGTGTCAATGCAAATGGTGTTGTTGCGGAACTCGGCTACCCCCGCGTGAATGTGCCCGTAGACAATTAGTGGCTTGCCGCGATAGTCCTTCGCCCAATCCTCGCGAACGGGAAAGCCCGTATCGTCAAACGTGCCCGTCGGATTGCTGTAGAGGCAGAACTCTCGAACAGCACCGTGTGAACGCCCGATCATCTCCTCGCGAAGGCCCGCGTGACACACCACGAGCTTGCCGTGATTGAGAATCAGGTGGCCCGGCAGGCTTTCGATCCATTCGGCGATTCCTAACTGTTGGGTACGCTCCGCATACTGCACCTGAATCGATTCGAGCGTTGTTTTCAGCCCGTGCGTGAGTTTCTCTGTGTACTTGAGCAGTTCTTCAGGCGGTCCTTTCCGCAGCTTCCGCCCGAGCCGTACGTCATGGTTGCCGGGCAGGCAGATGGCGGAGCCCGCCGCTTCCATGATACGTACTATCATGAGCACGGTAGCAGAAGCAGGACCGCGGTCTACGTAGTCCCCCACGAAGACAGCCTTTCGGCCCTCGGGATGCTTGAAGGCAAATGCTTTGGACGGGTCGGACGAGATTGAGTCGGCTTGATAGCCCAACTTCTCCAACAACTCGCTCAACTCGTCGCAGCAACCGTGCACGTCCCCGATAATATCGAACGGCCCTTCCTCCTCGAAGTACTTGTAGTGTCGGGAACGCACGCGTGCGACAATTGCAGTCGAAGCTTCCTCGTTTGACTTGAACTCCCACACGTTCCGCAGCTTGTACCTGCGGATCCCGCGTTTGATGTAGCGCAGTTGGTCTACGTGCTTGCGAATGACGTATTCTTCGACGACACGATCACGCTTCGTATTGTTGGCCAGACAATCAGCTTGCGGCAGGTTGAAGATGAAGCCGACAACACGTACGTAGTGCTGTTTTGCAAGCTCTACCACACGTTCGAGCGCGAAGGGCTGGACGTTTGTCGCGTCGATTACCACGAGCTTGCCACGACGGAGGCGCTTCTCGGCTACGCTGTAGAGCAGTTCGAAAGCGTCCTTGGTAGCGGTCTGGTCCTGGGCGGTGTCAGCTACCATGAGGCGAAAAGCGTCGGCTTCGAGAACTTCGCTCGGCTTGAAATGGGTGTGGGCAAAAGTAGTTTTTCCGCTTCCACTTGGGCCGATTAGCACGACCACGCAGAGTTCGGGAATCGAACAGGTGCGAGGCTTCTCGAAGATGGCGTCTACAACATCAGTCATGAAAACCTCACCAGACCTGAACGTACCCATTTCCTCCGGCCAGCGTGCAAGTACAAGCTGGAGTCATCTTGGGCGCCTGTTCAACACCCCACTCGATTCTGCGGAACGTCAGGTTCTCAGAGCCTTCAGCTTGGAGGGCAGAGCCCCAACGGCAGGAGGACTCGCACGCGTCCTTCCAGACTTGATCGGCTGCCTTCTCCTGGCGGACGAATTCTGCGCACATGTCTTGCGTGCCTTGCTTTTGGAGAGTGCAAGTCCAACCAAGGGTTAGACCGACCACGAGTACCAGGAGAATGCCTGTCGAGAAAATAAGAACCGAGAACGCTCGCTGCATCAGTTCACCTCAACTACCTTGTAGCAGGTTGTAACAGGCTTGTCAAGCCTGGACCGCCGATGAGGTAGGTAAATATCCTACAGCAGCAACGGGTTGTCCTCACGAAGCTGGAATGTTCGAGACGGCTTGCCTTCGGCACGATGGCGCCGGAGCGCATTCACGACAGTCCAGCCGTAAGCTTGTACGTCGGGTTGATACCAGTACCGGCACTCTCGATCAGTCCGGCTGCCTCGGCATCGTCTAGGCAGTCCCAATCGTCGTGATCGGAAAGCTCAACGTCGTTGCGCAGGCGCGTAGGATACTTCTTGGCCGGTTTCGCCATGCTGCACCTCACACCTACTTTATAGCAGGTTGTACTAGGCTTGTCAAGTACAGGCCAGATGTTTTACTGCGGCACGACTCCGGGCTCGGCATCGGGTGCTTTCAGGTCGATGGGTTCCATCATATCGAAGCCAAAAAAGTAGATCGGGGCGATAACCGTCTCGAACAGAATAGCACCCCAGACAATATTGCCCCAACACGGTTCGTATCGAACGTTTGAGTTCTGTACGTCGTCCTTGTTGATTAGCCCGTACGTGTCGTACGTCTTGCCTCCGAGTGTCTTCACGTCACTACATGCGCAGAAAAGAACCGCCACTAAGACCAACGCCAATAAACTTCTCATCTTGTCCCTCGTTTCCGGGCCGGGGTCCGCCCGCGCTATAACCACCCTAATTTACTCGCTGCCGCCTCCGCAGACGTAATAGCCTGATCACGCGTGTCCTCGATATTAGCGAACAAACACGCACCCCTGTGTCGGCGTTCCCACGCTTACGTCCTCATCCCCGATACCACTTAGTACGGTTTTGTAGTCGTATTTTACACCAATTGCTTGACACCAACTGGCGAATTCAGCCCTTGTCCACTCGAACTGATGATCACGGTGACGAAACTTCGTTTTCATATCGACGAATTTCACATTGAATTCGACGTTGGGTGTTGTAACAACCACACAACGTGGATGAATACGCCCGAAGACTACCTTCTCAAACATATCCAACCGGTACGGATCAAGATGCTCAATTACTTCCGTCGCTACGGCGGTATCAAAGCCTTCGATACGTGCGTCTCGATAAGTAGCAGACCCATGATACAATTGCACAAATGCGTCGGGATTCCCTGTTGTACTATACGGCTTATCTGAGCGTAACGCCTTACGTAGCTTGTACTTGGCAATCTGAAGGGGGCGGAGTGCTACATCAAGTCCGGCTAATTTACTGAAATGCTGTGTCGTTGCCAAAGCCACAAGCAGTTTGCCTTCGCCACAACCGAGATCCACAACCGACTTGACGGTATCCTTGAGGGACGACAGTATCTTTACTACGTAGTCAATACGTAGCCTATTCAAGCTGAGCTTCTCTTCAACCTTCGTCTCAGGCGTTTGCTCCTCGGCAGGCTCTTCCGCCTCGATAGGCCCGATTTGCTCCCGAGCTTCACGTACGAGTCCGCCCCGACCTCCAAGATACCGGCGCGTGATAAGCTCGCGTTCAGGATGCTTATCGAGCCATCCAACACCGTGCTCGACGAGCTTTTTTACTTCGTCGTCGCCGATGTAGTAGTGCTTCTCGTCATCCAGAACAGGAATCAGGACGTACAAATGAGTCAGCACGTCTTTCATGACGAGATTGTCGTGTTGGAGTGTTACGTTCAAGTAGGGACTCATACCCCACTCGGGGAAGTTCTCGTCGGCCCACAACACACCACTAGAGGCGACAGTATACCCGAGCGGTTCGAACAGGCGCCGTACCATTTCTTCGCCACCGCGGCACGGGAGGGCTGTAATGCTAATTTCTAGAGGTAGCTTAGCGGTCGCCAACTCCGGTTTGTCTTTACACACGCCGGTCATGGCGCTACGGAAGACTCGACTAAACGCAACAGCAAGAAATGAGCTAGCTGCATAGGAACGATCACTCACGTAGTCCGCGAGGCTTGGGTTTTCTCCACGACGTGTAAGACTGACAGAATCCACGTCAACTAGAAGTGCTGCTGTACAGCGTTCTTTTGTCGCTTCGGGGAAGAACACGTAGGCTTTGCCGCAGGTAAGATCAACCTCACGCAGCTTGTCAGGGTGTTTGACAAGGAGATAGCCCAAGTCGGTAGCAGGCTGGTACGTAGTCGTGATGGTCAGGAGAGGCAAGCTACACCTTCCCTAGTCCGCTAATCGTACCTACGACACGCCCGTCACGAATAATTAGATCAGCTTCGTCCACGAGCGTACAATTCAACATGCACGACTCGTCCCACCAGAAGTCGATCTTCTGCTCTCCGTAGCGATCCCGTGAGCGCTTTCCGCAGGCAACACAAACGAAAACCTTCCCTTCCGGTGCGACCTCGTTCGGCATGGACTACATCCTAGCAGAGTGTCGGTGGCGTGTCAAGTCGGACGAAACGAGTTTACCGGCAGGTCGACGACGATGGGCTCTCGATGAACGTCGTACCGGTCGTCACAGATAGAAGCGTTGACGTAGATTGCTCCGTTCTTCTCAACGACTCCGTGGGTGCCGTGGAGGTGACCGAAGACGTGTAGGCGGGGTCGGATTCGCTCCAGTTCGGCTCGGAGAAGCTCACAGCCGGATCGGCCGCCGCGAGGATCCGTATCCATGATCTCGTATGGAGGCGTATGCGTTACCAGGACATCGATGCCCTCGTTCGTCTGAGGGTCACGTCCTGGGATCTTCCGCCACTTCCCACGTAGTTGACTGCTGTTCCGTTCGAGGTTGAACGCCCAATCGAAGAAGCGGGGCTGCCAGGGAGAACCGTAGACACGAACACGCCATGTCTCACTTTCGGGACGATTGAACATGGAAGGACGAAGTGTAATTTCGCTGTCTTCTAGATACTTCGCGTGAGGGAGTAAGCTGCGTGCTTGACGCGGTTTGTACTCGAAGAGTTGATCGTGATTTCCTGCAATGACGATCTTCAGTGCGTAGTCTTGAAGCGAAAGCCAACTATCGAAGTCTTCAATCTCGCGTGCTAAGCCACGTCCTGTGAAATCGCCTGCCACAAGCAATAGATCGCCTGGAGGCATAATCAAACCACGGTGCTGCGTATGCGTATCGGCTAAGCAGACGATACGTAGAGGCACGACTGTCGCGGACCCCGGCCCGGTAACGCTCGTCAAGTCTCCACCGCTCCACCTTCCATCGCTTCGTTCAGGAAGCGGCTCGGGGGCCGCACGGCGTATGTCATTACTCCATCCTTGAACACGATACTTTCGTGAGCACAAAGCAAATACAAGTGATCTTTAGCACGTGTCGCAGCGACGTAAAAAACTCGACGCTCCTCCTCAAGCTCGTCTGATTTCATGTCTACGCGTGCGTGTGGAAGCTGCCCCTCTTCGCATCCTACTACCACTACGACTTTGTATTCTTTGCCTTTGGCGGAGTGAATTGTAGACAGTTGTACTTGATCAGAAACCTTTTCCTCGGATCGAGACAGCATTACATACTCTAGAAATGCGGCTGGTGGTGAAACAGGCTCGGCTTCTTCGAACTCGAACATCCGTTGGAACCGTACTGTATCAGTCTGATTTGCCGAATCATCAATAACGTCGTCGCCCTCGGGCTTTACGAACTGCTGACAGAATCTAGCGTACGACGTGATAAGCTCCAAGACGTTACCCAGCTTATCGTCCGCACTGTCTTCCTTCAGTAGGAGGTCTCCATACGCAAGCTCGGTGACGATCGTTTCGACAAGACCCGGACTGTCCTGCGAAGTGCTAAGATTATCCCACAAGGTGATGATTTGGGCTAGCCCCTCTTGCTGCTTTTTCCGTAGCCCAGGAATCGTTCTCGCAGCGTCGATCAGCGTAATGTTCTGTGTCGTAGCGTATTCGACGATTGCACTTACTGTTGCTTCACCTATACCACGCGGTGGTGTTTTCACGACACGAGCAAATGCTGCTTTGTCGTTCGGATTGACGAGAAGCCGCAAGTAGGCGAGCAGGTCTTTAACTTCCGCTCGTTCGTAAAAAGGAAAGTCGCCAAGAACCTCGTACGGAATTTTGTGGGTCCGGAACGCGTTTTCCAAAGCATGAGAACTACGTCTTGATCGGTACAGAACACCTATTTCAGAAAACGGTACGTGCTGCTTGTGATAGTTTAGTGCCAAACGCGCTGCATAAGCTGCGGCCTCCGTATCGCTTGGGCAGCGTGTGATGAGAACAGGTGAACCTTCAGGGCGTACGGCGCGAAGATCCATCTCGTATTGGACTGGATTGTTACTAATCACCTCGGCGGACACCCGCACAATATTCGGTGTGGAGCGGTAATTCGTCCCCATAGTAAGGACTTTCGTTCCGGGCCACTCGTCGGGAAAGAAACGAATGTTGTCCGGATTGGCAAATCTGAAGCCATACACAGCCTGATTTAAGTCGCCAACTACTGTGATATTAGTAGATTCACCTGCGATCAATTTGAAGAACTCGGCTTGCACATTATTCGTATCCTGGTACTCGTCTACCAAGACGTATTTGAATCGTTTTTGGATTGCTTTCAGCACATCGGGATTATCCCGAAGCATCCGCACCGCCAGCATTTGTAGATCGCCGAAGTCAACAGCGTTGGATTCACGCAGGCGCGAGTTGTATCCTTCGTAGTAAGGTTGAACTAATGCTCCGTTCGTTGAAAACTTGGCAAAATCTTCCGGTTCCATTCCGCGCTCTTTTGCAGACTCGACAGCCTTGCGAATGTGTGCCGCTTTCCATTTTGTCTTACCGTTCTTGTCAATCGGCAGTCCCAGCTTCTTCGTTACTTGGGTCATTGCAGTAAGCGATTCACCACTGTCGTAAACAGTAAAGTTCTTGGACAAGCCAACAAGATGAGGTCCACACTCGCGAAGTAGACACGCGCAAGTACGGTGGACGGTGGCCATCCAGACAGACTCGGCACTCTTACCGATGAGCTTGAGAAGCCGATCCCGCATTTCCTGTGCGGCCTTTTTGGTAAAGGTCGTGGCGAGTATTTGATTTGGCTGAGCACGGCCGGTTTGAATCAAGTAGGCAATGCGGTGTGTGATGACGGTGGTCTTGCCACTACCGGGGCCTGACACTACCAACAGAGGCCCGTCGCCGTATTGTACAGCCTTAAGCTGATCGGGGTCGAGATTGTCGTAGATACCCAAGCTAGCTGTTACGTCGACCATGCGCTAGTCCACTTTCCGTTTCTCTACCTTGATCTGTTGGGCGTGCTTGTCGTTGTAGGGCGGTTTCGTGCTTCCTTCTTTCCGGGTTAAATACCCCTCCCCATGGATTTTTAGGACTACTCGTCCGATTCGATCGTCCCACCGCTCTTTCACCGGACGGATGACTATACCTTCGCGGACGTGATTGGCGCCGACTGTGGTTGTTGGGCCTTCCGCGTGGCTTCGTAGATCCGGCGACCACGGTCCGCGGAAGAGAATCGGTACGAGAGGCAAATCAACATCATGTGCTGCCGTCACAAAGTCGTCGAAGTCCAGATAGCGCTTGGTTTTGATGTCCAAGGCGTCAAACAACTCAAGAAATAGTGGGTTTTTGTTGGTTGCGTTGTATTTGAGATCCTGAACTTGGCCGAATACCTCGCCACAGAAACCGAGGTCAGGTCGCCGTTGAAGCTTGCGTTCTAGATCGTAGAGCTTAGCTACCTTCCACCACAATACTACCTCGTCCAACTTCTTCCAATTGTGATGCGAGGCACACCAGAGTCGTCCGTCTTGATACGTCCAACGTCCATTGGCTCCGTGCCGCTTTTCGGTGATAACCACTTCTTCGCCCGGAATCAGTACGTCCGGGTAACGCCGCAGTCCCTCAATGTCCGTGTAGCACGGCATGTAGCCTGGATCGGGCTCGTTTTCTCCACCAGTCGTCATCGGCTCGGGCGGGTCGTACTTGGTAATCCGCATTGCTTCGCATACGTCTTGGCCTTCTACCCAAGACGGGTCAGCGTGTGTGAGCAGACCCATGCTGAAAATTCCTCTGAGCTTTTTTGCCTTCACACGACAGTGTCCGTCTAGGAATGCCCATTGAGGGGCATCACTAGGAACGATAGAGTCAACCGGCACGTACACAGCTAAATCACCCGGCTTAAAATCCCCTAGCCGAACCACGACTGGGTAATCAAAAACTTTAGTCAGCCCGAGCGAATCGGCGTTGGGGTGCTTGGTGATTTCACCGACACGTACGACCTGCACATGAAACTCGCTCATGTTACTTCCTCCATTGTCTCAACGTCTACGACTTTCCCACCACACTTCGTTGCTTCTCGATCCGCTTCCTTGCGCGAGGTGAAGACCCGCACACACATATCTTGATCGACTAATGCTGACGTGCGTTTCGTACCTCTAAGCGGCTTGAGAATAAGAAAACGCTGGCCGGGCTTCGCCTCGGTCTTAGGGTGGTTGCGGAACGAGTCGATATCTAAGGACATGTCAGCCTGCGTTTCAATTCCTTAACAGCCTTAACTGCCAGCTTGTCGACAAATTTATTGTTCTCGTCCTCGCCGTGACCTTCAATCCACTTCCACTCCAACGTCAATCCACTCACGAGCCTGTCAATTTCTTCCCACAGTTCGCGATTCTTGACAGGCTCCTTGGCGCGCGTTTTCCAGCCGTTTTGCTTCCAATTCGCGAGCCAAGACGTTACGCCGTCCTTCACGTACACTGAGTCGGTCGTTATCATGGCTGTAAACGGTTCTACACCATTGGCTGTAATCCACTTGAGAGCTTCAATGACAGCTTGCAGTTCCATTTTTTGGTTGGTCGCAGCCTCGACTGCGCCTGACGTGCTGTACTTGCCTTCGTCGCCGAAGCCGTCGGTGAGGACAAGAAATGCCCAAGCACCGGGGCCGGGATTGCCGGAGCATGCTCCGTCGGTGAAGATGTTGTAGTTCATGGGAGGCAACCTCGGGCACAGGAGACAATATCGGGCCACAAGTAGAGCAGGACTGCTAGAACAGAGCAGGCAACGAGTACCACGGCTGTAGTTGGTCGAAGTCGCATGGACTACATCATGGCAGAAACTAGCAGGAGTGTCAAGCCTGTCCTGGACCCCGGCCCGGAAACGAGACAAGGCTCCAGCCCAGGGGAGCGGTCGGAGCCTGCGGAAGAGATCGACTGGAGGGGACAGGACCGGGAGGTCCAACCAGCCGAGTAGATACTATCAGGTAGGCGTATGCTTGTCAAGTACTTTGCCGTACATTCTCGTACTGCATAACACATGCTACTACTTGACAGGTATCCCACAAAGGGGTAGGATGTAGTTTACAGGGGATGAGGAGTTGATTGAGTGACAAAAACAAGTTCGGAAGTCAAAGAGCCCGGCTGTCGCAAAGTCTGCCTGTACTTAGGTGACGTAGCCCAAGAGGTCGATGAGGCCGCTGCCAAGCTCGGTATTAGCCGGTCAAAGCTGCTGGTCGAAGCGTGGAAGCGCGCGAAGGCCCGAATCGCTGCCATTCCTGGAGTGCTCACCCCAACAGCCTAAACGACTTTCACTAAGCGAACGAGGCTGACCTCTAGATATGGAAAAGCCGTCGTGTGACATCCCCTATGCACGCGACGGCTTTCCCTCCTGGTTTGTCCACTCGCGTCCGAGCGGATGTTG
>Ga0315292_10002110_pt1 | contig 11010 bp, 11 predicted proteins | sample YL17G13_0_MG_FD_204029 | JGI IMG/M metagenome (GOLD analysis project Ga0315292, IMG submission 204029) | Sediment microbial communities from Yellowstone Lake, YNP, Wyoming, USA - YL17G13_0 | ecosystem: Environmental > Aquatic > Freshwater > Lake > Sediment | place: USA: Wyoming | collected... | reverse complement strand
ACCGACGAGACCTTCCAGGCCGAGGTCGTGAACTCCCCCCTGCCCGCTGTCGTGGACTTCTGGGCGGTGTGGTGCGGGCCGTGCAAGATGATCGCTCCGCTCGTGGACGAACTCGCCAAAGAGTACGCCGGTCGAGCCGTCTTCGCCAAAGTGGACGTGGACGCCTGTCCAAAGGTCGCCGCCCAGTATTCTATCCGCTCCATACCCACCGTCCTATTCTTCAAGGGCGGCAAAGTCGTGGAGCAGGTCATCGGTGCCGTGCCCAAGAAGGTGCTGGTCGAAAAGATGGAAGCCACGCTGAAGAAGTAAACCCCAACCGCGCAGGAAAGGGAGTCCGCGAAAAGCGGACCCCTTTTGTTTGGTCCAGGTATTATTGCAAATGGCGCTTTATTGACGGATCATTTATGATAAATCCCTCGAGACCCTTGACAAAATAGGAAATATGGGTTAAAATCCTATTGCTCACAGACGACGACCAACCACTTTCGAGGAGGTTATCATGAATGCATCTTCCTCTCCCCGGTTCGTGCTTTTCTTATTGCCCCTCCTCACGTTACTTTCCCTCCCCCTCTTCGCTTGCGACCTTCCCTCCCTGGAGGTTAAGCCCTCTCCCGGCGAGACGGGGGGCGCCCCGGCCGGATGGGTGAAGCATCCGGGCAACCCCGTGTTCACCACCAGCCCGCCCGGCCGCTGGGACTCGGACTGGGTCACCTGCTTCAGCGTCCGGAAGTTCGGTTCTACCTTCTGGATGTATTACAGCGGACGCCGGGATTCCGCCCATCCCTTGCAGATTGGCGTGGCCACCTCCCTGGATGGTATCAACTGGACACGCTACCCGGATTCCATCCTGGCCCCAGGCCAACGAAACGCCTGGGACAACAAGACCATCTACGGTCCGGACGTCGCCTTCCACCAGGGGCAGTACAAGATGTGGTACGTGGGCCAGAGCACCATCGGAGGGTGCGGGATCGGCTACGCCACCTCGCCGGACGGCTACCTCTGGGCCAAACAGGGCAGCGCCCCGGTCATCTCCGGGGCCGGCTGCCTTTCGGTGGACGTGGACGGAGACTCGCTCGTCATGCTCTACATGGGAAGCAACGGCTTCTGCCGGGCCTCTTCCTACGACGGCGCTTATTGGGTGCAATTCTCCGGCAACCCGGTCTTCCTTCCCGGAGACACCACGGAATGGGACGAGATCATCGCCTCCCCCAGTCTGGTCATCCTGGGCGGGGAATACCACCTCTTGTACACCGGGGCCGACACCGTGGGCAACAGCCGGGGAGACATCCAGATCGGCTACGCCTCCTCCTCGGACCGGGGGTGGACCTGGACGAGGGACCCCGCCAACCCGATGATCAGGCCTTCCCAGCCTTGGGAGGGGAAGTGCCTGTACTCAAACAATGCCGTGATGTCCCCAACCCTGTACCAGATGTGGTATGCCTCGGCCGGGTTCGGGTATGCTGACAACGACCTGAGCGGCGCGGAGGAAAAGATGGAGGATCGAAATCAGAGGTTGGAAGTCAACATAAAGCCGATTCCGAATCCGTTTGTATCTTTCGCAACGATTCCCGGCCTCGAATTCGAGCGCTTCGCGCTCTACGACATCTCCGGTCGCTTAGTCGGGACCCACCGGGGAGACCGCATCGGGGGGAATTTACCCCCAGGGGTCTATTTCCTGAGGGGCCACAACCAAAACAGCACACCGATACGGATTGTGAAGGTAAGGTAGGTCAATAAATCATTGTAAAATGAAAACCAAGAAAATCCCGTGACCCTATGAATAAAGCGGAGGGAGCCATGAGAAACTGTTTTGTGTTTATATCTTTGCTGTTGCTGTCTGCCTCCTCTGTCCCGGCCAGGGTCTGGCAAGTTGGTCCCAACCGGACCTACACCCAGCCCAGCGCCGTGTCGTCTCTCGTGGGAAACGGGGATACCGTGGAAATCGACCTCGCGACCTACGCGGATGTCTGCATCTGGCGCGCCAACAGCCTCCTCCTCAAAGGGACCGGGGGGATGGCCCGCCTGGATGCCACAGGCATGAACCTCGCTGAGGGCAAGGCCATCTGGGTCATCAAGGGCAGCAACACCACGGTGGAGGTCGTAGAGTTCCTGGGAGCCTCCTGCCCGGACCAGAACGGGGCCGGCATCCGGCAGGAGGGCCCGGGCCTCGTCATCCGCTCTTCGTATTTCCACAACAACGAGGACGGCATCCTCACCGGGGCGGACTCTACGAGCAACATCCTCATCGAATACTCCGAGTTCGGGTACAATGGCTACGGGGACGGGTACTCCCACAATATGTACATTGGGAGCATCCGCCAGTTCACCCTCCAGCACTGCTACTCCCACCATGCCCTCGTGGGCCATCTGGTCAAGTCCCGAGCCAGGACGAATTACATCCTCTACAACCGCCTCACGGACGAAGCCACGGGCACCCCCTCCTACGAGATCGACCTGCCCAACGCCGGGGCCAGCACCGTGATCGGGAACCTCGTGCATCAGGGAACGAACACCTCCAACAGCACGGTCGTGAGCTATGGCCGGGAGGGCATCGGGGCGGGATACGACACGACGATCTATTTCGTCAATAACACCTTCGTGAACGACCGGAGTCCCTTCGGAGCCTTCCTCGCCCTGCAGACTGGAACCCGAGCCGTTATTATCAACAACATCTTTTACGGGGGGAATCAGATCGTGAGCGGGGGCCGGCACAGCGGCAGCAATAACTGGGTCCCGACTGGACACCGTGGCGACGACAGCCTGCAAAACAGCGTGGTCGGCACGGACCCTCGGTTGGTCAACCTCTCGACCAACGACTATCACCTCCAGGCAACCTCGGCCTGCATCGATTCCGGAGCAGACCCGGGGGGTAACCTGCGACCGGTCTATCAGTACGTCCATCCCTGCAATCGCGAGCTCAGGCCGGTTCAAGGGATCCTCGATATCGGAGCCTATGAATACGTCAACGTGGGGATTCAAGAAACGGCAGAGGATAGAGGTCCGAGGCTGGAGGTTGGGATAAAGCCCACCCCGAACCCCTTCACGTCTTTCACGAAGGTGCGAGGGCAGGAGAAGGAAAGGTTTGAACTCTATGACATCGCGGGAAAGCGGGTGGGATGCTTTCGCGGAGACAGAATAGGAGCAGGACTTCCAGCAGGAATATACTTCCTCCGGCCCCTATCCCGCGACGCATGTCTCCAGAGGCTCGTGAAGCTGAGATAACCCGTATCCCCATGAACGAGCCCACCTTCAACAAGACAAGCCTCGGTTCCCGGAACCTGGCCGAGGCCTTGGCCTCCCGGGCGGAGAAGGGCGTTCCGGCGTACCGCCACCTTTTGAAGGACCAGGGATTCCGTCCCGGAGGCCCCTTCGAATCCCGGCCGCTCACCGACAAGAGGAACTACGTCACCGCCGAGAACTTCACCAACCTCCTCGCCGACGACTACCAGCAGACCTTCACCATCTTCCGCTCCTCGGGCTCCTCGGGCCAGACCTATTACTGGCCCCAGCTGAAGGAGGCCCACCGCACCACGGCCGCGGCCTTGCGGGGGTTCCTGGAGCCCGGGGTGTCGTTCCGCATCCAGCCCGTCGCGGGATGCGAGAAGACCAAGACCGGCAAGCGGAATCCGATTATCAATCAGATGACTCGGAACACATAATCCGACAAAGGAGAAGGGGCGGCCCCATGGGACCGCCCTTTCTCTGCTACGACGAAGCGAGAAGCTCGCCTTGGCTGCCTCCTTCAGTGTTGGTCGTCCAGGTCAATGGGTTTGGTTATTATCTCCTCGATCTTCTCCAAGACCAGGTCGTTGTCCTTGACCAGGCCGATCCCCGGGGCGTACCACTTATGATCGACCGCCCCCTTTTCCTTGGGACTTGTCTCTTTGACTTGGACGCAATGCTCGAACGTCCCGGCGGGGGTCTTGACCTTTTCGTTGGTCCCCACGATCTCCCCCCGGTTCAGCCCTGTGCTCGGGCCGAGTTCCTCGCAGAACCGGTCCCCGGCCTTCGGCTCTCCGGGCATGATGAGCCCGAACGAGGCCCCGTCCACCCCGGACAGCCAGGAGCCCTCATGACTAACGCCCTTGCCCGCCTCGTAGTTGTTCACGTCCTCCCCGAAGTAATAGACGTCCTGGGTGGTTTTGTCCATGGCGTAATAGTCACGGGTGACCTCCACAAGCTTGCCGTCCCTTTCCTCCCGGTCCTCGACCACGACCACGGCGATGCTGGCGACCGTTTTTGGCCTGTCGGTAACGGTCCTGGTCAGCTTGGCCTTCCCGTGCCGGTAATTAAGCCGGGAGCCTGGCTTCAGGAAAAAATAGGGGTTGTCCACCGGTGTCCCAAGGTCTTTCTTATCCACCGAAAAGGACTTCCTCCACTCTCCCTTCTGGGCGAAGAGGGAGGAGACGGAAAACAGCGTGAGAAGAAACACCCCGGACGCAAAGCGCTTAAGGTTTGTAGCAAGAGGCGGGTAACTGCGTTTTATCTTGATGTCCTCTTCAAATATGAACAAGTCTACTTCTACCTTTTCGTTAAAAGCTCCAGGGTCCTTGCGAAGGCCGTCCAGAATGGGTCCACCCTCGGGTGCTCCAGGGTTCTCTCAATCCCTTTCTCGACGAGCTTGATCCCCTTCCGCTGGCCCACGACCTCGCCCACAATGGAGGAGCGGATTCCCTTTTTCACCAGAGCCTCGATTACGGCCTCGGCCTTCTTCGCTTTGCAGGTGATGATCAGGGTGCCTTCGGAGATGGAGGAGTAGGGGTCCATCCCGAACTCCGCGCAGATTTTCTCCACCTCGGGCAGGACCACGACCTTCTCCTTCTCAATCCGCATCCCGACCCCGCTGGCCTTGGCGATCTCGAAGAGCCCGCCCCACACCCCACACTCCGTGGCGTCGTGCATCGCTGTGACCCCCTTCTTGCGCACGCCCACCGAGACCGCGGTCAGGGCGTCCTCGACCACGGACATCTGGTAGAAGATCTTCTCCGCGGAGCGGGCGAACTCCTCCCCGAACTTCTCCGCGACGAGCCCGCGGAAGGTCGCCGCGAACAGGCCCGTGGCCTCGATCGCCGCACCCTTGGTCACGATGACCAGGTCCCCGACCCCGGCCATGGTCGGGGCGACGTAGTCCTTCTTCTTGCCGATGCAGATCACCGTGGCCCCGCCCACCATGGGATAATCGCAGCCGTCGTAGCGCGCGGTGTGCCCGGAGATCACGGCGATGCCCATCTGTTTGCACTCCCGGTGGATGGTGCTCCAGACCGTCTCCAGGGCCTCCTTGGTAATTGAGCGCGGCAGGTTGAGGTCAATCGTCAGATACTTCGGGGGCAGGCCGCTCGTCACCGCGTCCGAGACCAGGATGTGGATCGCGAACCAGGCCGCCCGCTCCCAGCCGTACTGCGGGACGATGAACACTGGGTCCGTGGTCGTGGCCATGACCTTGCCCCCGCCCAAGTCCACGATCCCCACGTCCACCCCGTGCTGCGGCCCGACCAGGACCTTGCGGTCCTTCTTCCCCAATTTCGGGAAGATCAGCTCATCGAAGATCTCCGGCGAGATTTTCCCGATCTCCGGCAGTTCCGCGCCCATCGCCATCCCTCCTTGGTTCAAAAGAAACGAAGACCGCATCCCCTCTGGAATGCGGCTCTCCTTTTTTAAACTATTTAAGACGCTTTCCTACGCTGGCATGATCCAAACAGGTTCCAGGGATCTCCTCCGAACCAGACTTTCGGAGGACTCTCAGCCCCTCCCCTTAACAGAGCGGGGAAGGACTCTCCCGGCGGCTCCTATTCGATGTATTATATCAAGAACGGGGAAACGTTGTCAACCAAGTTGGAGCTCACTCCCCCTTCGTAATCCGCCCCTCCCTGAAGACCGGCAGGACCTCGCAAGCGTCCGTCCGTGAAGCGAACTCAAGGTCCTGGCCGAACCCCAGCCCCGCGAGGTAGGCCCCATGGTGGGTGGATTGAAGCATCCCCGGGAGGTTTTTGGCCAAGCGTTTGTAGAGCAGCTTTCCCGCGACCGCCCCGTCCGACAGGCTGACCTTTCGCCTCCGCTCCAGACCCGCCACGAGCATCCCCCCGCAGACCGCGTCCTCCAGAGAGAACTGCCCCAGGAGCCCGGCGCAAAGGATGGCCACATCGTTTTTGTTCCGGAGCAGATAGCGGGTCGCCGTCCCGGCATTCACGAACCCCGCGATCAACGCTTCCCCGCCGCTTCCAAGCCGGGCGAGCAGCGCCGTGCCGTTGGTCGTGCACATCACCAGGGTCTTGTCTTTTACCTTCTCCGGTGTGTACTCCAAGGGGGAGTTCCCCAAATCGAACCCCGGGATAATCCTCCCCTCCCGCTCCCCGCACAGGAGGGTCTTTTCCCGTCCCAGGCTCTCGGCCAAACGCTTGGCTTCCTCGATCTCCGCCACGGGCAGGATGTCCCGGGCCCCGGAGACCAGGGCCTGGCATATGGTGGTGGAGGCTCGTAAGACATCAATGGCCACCAAGAGGTGGCCCTGGAGGATTCCGTCGGCGACGTCCCCGGGACTAAGGAAGAGTCTGATCCTTCTCATCCTCGGGCCCTTCCATCTTCTTCCGGTCGTCCACGTACTTACCCACCAGGAACCCGGCGGCCCCCAGAACGAGGAGCAGGAGGACCTTCCAGCCCAGGAACCCCACGATGAGCCCGGCCAGGAGCCCTGTGCCCAAGCCCCAAGCCTTGCCCCGGTTCTCACGATACAGGACCCAGAGCAGGTCTTTTGCGGGCTCGTTCATCCTCCCCCTCCGTTAAGCAGGGCCTCTACGTATCCCGTGTCCACATCCCCGGACAGGAACAAGGAATCCCTCATCACCTTCTGGTGGAACGGAATCGTGGTCTTGATCCCTTCGATGACGCACTCATCCAAGGCCCGTTTCATCCGGGCCACAGCCTCCGCCCGGTCTCCTCCGTAGGATATGAGCTTGGCCAGGAGCGAATCGTAGTTCGGGGGCACGTCATAGCCCTGATAGACATGGGTGTCCACCCTCACCCCCGGCCCCCCGGGGAAGTGCAGGCTTGTGATCTTGCCCGGCTGGGGGATGAAGCCGTTCGCCGGGTCCTCGGCATTGATGCGGCACTCCAGGGCATGCCCTTCAAGTTTGATCTGCTCCTGTTTCCAGGGCAGGGGCTCTCCCGCCGCAATCCCGATCTGTGTCTTGACCAGGTCCAGGCCCGTCACCATCTCGGTCACCGGGTGCTCCACTTGAATCCGGGTGTTCATCTCCATGAAATAGAAGCGTCCCTTTTGGTCCACCAGGAACTCGATGGTCCCGGCATTGACGTATCCGGCCGCCTTGGCGCCTTTCACAGCCGCTTCGCCCATCTTCTTCCGCATCGCCGGCGTCAGGGCCGGGGAGGGCGCCTCCTCGATGAGCTTCTGATGCCTCCGCTGGATCGAGCAGTCCCTCTCTCCCAGGTAGACGAATTGCCCCTCCCGATCTCCGAGGATCTGGATTTCTATATGCCTGGGTCTCTCGACATACTTTTCGAGATACAGATCTCCGTTTCCGAAGGCCGCCTGCGCCTCGGCCTGGGCTGTGCGAAATCCCGCTTCCATCCCTTCTTCCTCCCGCACAATCCGCATGCCCTTGCCGCCTCCACCGGCCGCGGCTTTGACCATGACCGGGTACCCGATCTCCTTGGCCTTGGCGCCGGCTTGGGCAGGGGACTCCAAAATACCTTCGCTGCCCTCCACCACCAGGACGCCCGCCTGCTTCATGATCTGTTTGGCGCAGGCTTTGTCTCCCATCTTCCGGATCGCCTCAGGCGGGGGGCCAATGAAAACAAGGCCTGACCCCCGGCAGGCCTCGGCGAACTCCGCGTTCTCGGCCAGGAACCCGTAGCCCGGATGCACGGCATCGCACCCCGTCACCTCGGCGGCGCTGATCAGGCGGGACATCGCCAGGTAGCTCTCCGCGGCCGGGGCCTTTCCGATGCACACCGCCTCGTCTGCAAAGCGCACCGCCAGGGTATCCCTGTCCACCTCGGAATACGCCGCAACGGTGCGCACGCCCAGCTCCTTTCCTGCCCGGATGACCCGCAGGGCGATCTCCCCGCGGTTGGCCACCAGGATTTTTGTGAACACGCGCCCCTTAGGACCCGGACTTGCCCATCTGCTCCACGGCCTCCCAGGAGCGGTCCGCAGAGGCCTCGATGCCCTTCAGCTTGAGGTTGAACTCGTCCGGGTTGGTGCAGTTCTGCATTGCCACGTCGTAGCTGATCAGCCCGTCCTTGTAGTGCCTCATGATCGACTGGTCGAAGGTTTGCATCCCGTACTGGGCGAAGCCCTCGGCGATCAGGGTCGGGATCATCAGGGTCTTCACCGGATCCAGAAGGTATTCCCGCACCGTAGGTGTGGCCAGAAGCACCTCGGCGGCCGGCACGCGGCCCTTTCCGTCCGCCCGCGGGAGCAGCCGCAGGGACACCGAGCCCACGAAGGTCGCGCCCAGCATCACCCGGATGTGCTCGTGCTGGTGTGGGGGATAGAAGGAAATGATCCGGTTGATCGTCTCCGTGGCGTTCAAGGTATGCAGAGTGCTCATAACCAGATGCCCGGTATCCGCGGCCTGGATCGCGGTGTCGATGGTTGCCTTATCCCGGACCTCCCCGATCAGGAGCACGTCCGGATCCTCACGCATGGCGTGCTTCAGGGCCGAGGCGAAGGACTCCGTGTCGGCGCCCAGCTCCCGCTGGGAGATGAGCGACTTCTTGTCCCGGAACAGGAACTCGATCGGGTCTTCGATCGTGATCACGTTGCGGGCCTCGCTTTCGTTAAGGTAGTCGACCATCGCGGCCAGGGTCGTGGACTTCCCGCTCCCCGTGGTCCCGGTGCAGAAGAAGATCCCCCGCTGCTTTTGAGTCATGGTCTTCAGGACCGCCGGAAGGTTCAACTCATCCAAGTGCGGCACCGTGATAGGGATCGTCCGCATGGCCAGGGCGCAGCTTCCCCGCTGCATGTAGACGTTCACGCGGAACCGGCCCAAGCCGGCCACGCCAATGGCGAAGTCGATCTCCTTTTTGGCTGCGAAAATCTGCTGCTGCTCCTGGGTCATAATCTGGAAGGCCACCTGCTTGAGCTCCTCCGGGGAGAGCGGGGGCTCCTTCAGGGGGATCAACCGGCCGTCCACTCGGAACACCGGAGGGCTGCCCGCTTTTGCGTGCAGGTCCGATGATCCCTCCTTCACCATCCGTTCCAAAGTCCGTTTCAGATCCATCATCGCTCCTTAGAATCTCAAGTTACGTCCGTTCTGTATTATTCCGGTCGAATCAGCAGAAGCTCTTGTCCGAACTCCACCGGTTGGGCGTTTTCCACCAAGATCCTGACGACCACGCCAGAGACCTCGGCCTCGATCTCGTTCATCAGTTTCATGGCCTCGATGATGCACACCGTTTGGCCCCGGCTCACCCGGTCCCCCCCCTCCACATAGGGTGGAGCATCCGAGGCCGGGGCCCGGTAGAATGTGCCCACCATCGGAGATTTCACGGTCACCAGGGTGGCGTCCTGATGGGCCAGGGGCGCTTCGATCCTCGCCGCCTCGGTGTTCTCCAGGCGAGGGATCTCGAAGGTGTCCTCCGGCCGGGCAGTGAGAAGCTGAGTGCTCACCGTGGAGGAAATGATCGTCTCGCCCTCCCGCCGGAGCCGCACTTTCTGGAAGGGGCCGGAGATCTCCAGTTCGATGAGCTTGGCCTCCTCCATGAACTGAATCAGTTGGCGAAGCTTGGAGATCTGCAAGGCCTACGCTCGCCCCAGGTATTCCCCGCTTCGGGTGTCCACCCGGACCACGTCCCCGCGATTTATGAAGAGGGGCACCTTGAGCTGGTGGCCCGTCTCCAGCTCGGCTGACTTCGTGGCCGCGGAGGCCGTGTCGCCCTTGAACCCGGGCTCGGTGTCGGCCACTACCAATTCCACGAAGAGCGGAACCTCCACGCCCACCACCTCCTCGCCGCGCACCAGAAGAGTGACTTCGCCGTTTTCCTTGACATAGGGCAGGGCCTCGGAAAGGATCTTCTCCGAGAGGGTGATCTGTTCGAAGGTCTCTTGGTCCATCACGGTGTGGAGATCCCCGGAGGCGTAGAGATACTGCATCTTCCTTCTCTCCAAGCGGACCTCGGTGATCGCCTCCCCGGAACGAAAGGTGCGATCCAGGACCGCGCCCGTCTTCGCGTTCTTCAGTCGAGTGCGCACGAAAGCCCCCCCCTTCCCGGGTTTTACGTGCTGGAATTGCACCAGGGTGAAGAGCTTACCCTCCGTCTCCAGCACCATCCCGTTCCTGAAATCCGCGGTCGTGGACACCCGATCCTCCTAAATCACGATTAGTTCTTTGGGGGTCCGGGTGAGGATTTCGGGCCTCCCGTTCCGGACCACCACCAGATCTTCTATCCGGATGCCTCCCCAGTTCGCCAGATAGATGCCGGGCTCCACCGTTACCACCATGCCGGTCTCTAGGCGGTCCTTGCTCTTGCTGTTCAGCCCCGGGGCCTCATGAACCTCCAGCCCGACGCCGTGCCCTAACCCGTGCCCGAAGGCCGGCCCAAGGCCCTTTTCCTCGATGATCTGGCGCGAAGCGCGATCCGTCTCTGCGGCATTGGCCCCATGGGCCACGGCGTGCACGCCGGCCCGCTGAGCCCGGAGCACGAGGTCGTACATTTCCCGCTGCTTCCGGTTCGCCCGGCCCACGGTCACGGTTCGGGTCATGTCCGAACAATATTCCTTCCAGACGGCTCCCAGGTCGAAGACCACCAGGTCGCCGGAGCGGATCCTTCTCTCCCCGGCCCGGGCATGGGGCAAGGCACCGTTCGGCCCGCTGGCCACGATGGTCTCGAAGGCTACGCGCTGGGCCCCCATCCGGCGCATACGGTGATCCAACTCGTTAGCCACTTCCTGCTCTTTCATCCCGGGTCGCAACAGCTGGCAAACCTCGGCGAAAGCCCGGTCTGCGATCCCCGCGGCCCGGCGCATACGCGTGATCTCCTCTTCGTCCA
>Ga0315292_10002107_pt1 | contig 11014 bp, 4 predicted proteins | sample YL17G13_0_MG_FD_204029 | JGI IMG/M metagenome (GOLD analysis project Ga0315292, IMG submission 204029) | Sediment microbial communities from Yellowstone Lake, YNP, Wyoming, USA - YL17G13_0 | ecosystem: Environmental > Aquatic > Freshwater > Lake > Sediment | place: USA: Wyoming | collected... | reverse complement strand
TTTGGTTTTCATTATGGTATTTATTTAACCAAGGAGTTACACAGAGTTACACAGAGTTGACCACGGAGTAAATTTATATACATTTTAAACTGTGTTACTCCGTGTAAAACTCCGCGTGACTCCGTGTTTATTATCTTCATTATTCAACTTTATTATTATCCTTTTTACGCAACAGCCACAGATATGCATCCTCGAGATTAGGGGTCGCATTTACCGCATTCTCCCAGGGTTTCAATTCCGAAATAACCCTCATTCTTACACTGTCGCCTTCCAGCATGTGATGCACCACAAGATGTTCTTCCACGAATTTCCCAAACTCTGTTCCAGGGATCCTGAACTGCCATACGTGCCCCTCTGCTTCCCTGGTCATATCCGAAGGTTTGCCCAGGAACCTCAGTCTTCCCTTATTCAGAACAGCAACCTGGGTGCAGGAGCTTGAAATATCCTCAATAATATGAGTTGAGAAGATCACTATCCGTTCCCGGCTCAGTTCGACAAGCAGGTTCCTGAACCGGATTCTCTCTCTTGGATCCAGTCCTGCTGTAGGTTCATCGACAACAAGAATTCTTGGCAGGTGAAGCAGGATCAGGGCGATCCCCATTCTTTGTTTCATTCCGCCTGAATATGAACCGATCTTTTCATGTCTCCGCTCCTCCATATGAACAGCTTTGAGAACATAAGTTACTCTCTCTTCCCTTTCCCTGGTGTCAATGATATTTTTAAGCATCGCCTGGTAATGAAGGTATTCGTGGGCAGTCATGTTTTCATAACTTCCGAATTCCTGCGGCAGGTATCCGATAAGTCCCTGAAGCTCTTCACGTTTTTTCTGGGTGTCGAGGCCGTTGATCCAGACTTTCCCATAACTCTGTTCAAGAATGCCGCAAATAATCCTCATTAAAGTGGTCTTCCCGGCTCCATTAGGTCCTAAAAGGCCGAACATGCCGTTCCCTATGTCGAGAGAAACGCAGCTCAGAGCTTTGAATGGCTTTTTCTTCTTCCCTATAAGGGGTACAGCAGCAACAACTTTGTAGATGCTTTTTCGTAAACCTTTGAACCTTCCTTCAAGACGGTAGATATCTGTTTTTTCCTCACTCAGCTTTACTCCGGTTTTGTAAATAAACAGTCCGGTAAACCAGAGAAAACCAAGAATCAGCACAACAGCAATGTTTTCCCATTTTAACTGAAACATTAACAGGTTTAAGAGAGGAATCAGCCAGAAAACAATGAAGTCAATTACCGGAACAAGCTTTTTCAGAAGTTTCTTATTCGAGGTTGCTGCAAGGTTTGAAAAAAGCTCTTTAAACTGGTTCCATACTGCCGACAGGAAAAACCATGTTGCTATGCTGAAAAGGAATATCCAGAAGCCCTTTTTAAGATAGAAATATGTAAAGTATATCATGAAAACAAACAGGGGCAGCTGCCAGAAAACCTGGGCCATATCTTTCCATCTTCTGAAATGCTTTTTCAGACCAAGTCGTTCCCTGATCTTTTCTCCTGCTTTCCATTCCCTTGCCCATCTGTTTTCTCTTTCATAAATTTTTACCAGGCTTTGCACGCGGATGTTTATGTTTTCGTCAGGAGGGATGACTGTTTCCCTTGCTTTCCTCAGGCTGTTCATAATAAACCATGTAGTTGCCGGGACAAGTATTACAGCGAGGATTGTTGTGATAAGCTTCCATATGAATTTATCGATATTCCTATAGATTAGGAAAATAAGAAATCCGAAAATTAGCAGCTGAATAATTTTATTTTTCCAGTCAAGTGATTTGAACCATTCAAGTGCATTTTCAAGTCCGGAATAAAATGTTGGTATAAAAATCAGTGTCAGCAATGTGCTGAGGGTAAGACCTCCAATCACTGTTATTGCAAATGATGCCCCGATCACTGATACGAATTCTGCTTTCCCCATTGCCAGGGGAACCATCGCAATCACTGTGGTGGAGGCTGTTATCAGGATAGGTCTTATCCTGGCCATTCCTGCCGACATAAGGGCTCTTGACCGCCTGTAGCCACGTTTCCTTAAAATATTTGTATAATCGATAAGAATTATACCGTTGTTTACAACCACACCCAGAAGTATCAGGAAGCCGGTCAGGGTATTGGCATTAAGCAGAGAGTTTCCCGTAAGTATCAGAGCTATAAGCGATCCCAGGGCGGCAAGTGGTATGCTGAAAAGAAGAACAAAAGGTATTGCAAGCGATTCAAAAACAGCAGCAAGGATCATAAATATCAGGATAAATGCTATCCCAATCAGGTTATAGAATTCTTTAAGCTGGTTCTCTTCATGGACCACTTCAACCGCAATACCGGCTGGAATATTAAGTCCCGAAACAATCGATTCAATTTCACTTCGTGCCCCTGCAAGAATGTCTTTCGAGGAGGTAATTTCTTCCTTGAATCTATAGGTTACTGTCACTCTCTTTTCCTGGTTTTCCCGGTGGATATTTCCCATCCCATAGGAAAAGATAATTTTTGCCAGCTCCTCCATTTCCATTACAGCACCACTGGCACTGCTGACCTCAGTATGTTTCAGATCATCAATTGTCTTTTCAGTATTTGCGCTGTTCAGGGTGTCTTCATCAGCGTATTTTATAATTATATCATAGCTTTCGGTTCCCTGCTTGAAATTTGCACCTGACGAAAACTCTCTGCCGAAGGTGGATAATGCGACTGACAGATTGGCAAGGGTAAAATTATTTCTTCCCAGGTAATCCATATCAAAATGGAGCTGAACTTCAGGAGTGTTATCCTGCACATTTTCATTTACATTATCGATAGTCTCAAGATCTTCAATATATGACCTGATATCATCAGCAAGGTTTTTCATCTGATCGAAATTCTGACCTTTGATGATAACACTTTCCGACTGTGATCCTATCCCGAGAAGGTTTGAAAAACCGGCACCCGGATTAATTGTTTCACCTCCGCCACCACCACCTGTAAATCCTCCTGATGTTGATATTTCATCCATGCTTATTTCGGCAGAAGAGATATTTTTTGTCTTTTCCGATATCTCATTTTTAATCTCGGGAAGGCTTCGCTTGCTCTTCTTATCCCAGTCTTCAAAGAGATTTATTGTTACTGTGGCCTGATCCTCTTCAATCCGGCTTACAACATCTTCCTTTTCGGCGATTGATGCAAGTCTTGATTCAATTTCAGCGACTACAGCATCAGTTTTTGCGAGAGTCGATCCGGCAGGCATGGTAACGCTGAGACGGAACTCTGGTGTCTCGATTTCACTCGTAGTGTTCATGCTTAATGCAAGGCTGAGGAGAAGAGCAGTAAAGAATACCACCAGTGTTCCTATAATCGTGGTGGCAGGTTTCCTCATACTTGCTTTCAGGACAAGATGATATGCCTGGATAAGTCTGTCGTGAATAGAGAGTTTTTTAAAGATTTCTGATTTGCCATCCGAAGATCCTGATAAAAGGTAGAATGTTGCCATTGGAATTAAAAGCATGGCTACCATTAGCGAAATCAGCAATGTTGAAACTATTGAGACACCGATGTTCTTACCAATTATTTTAATCAGAAAATTAGTTGAGAAGATAAAAGGGAAAAAAACAATAATTGTTGTAAGCGTTGAGGCAAAAATAGCCCGTAAGACCTCTTTCGTGCCCTGTTTAACAGCTGTTTCCGGATCCTTCCCTGCTCCGGCAAGTCGGTAGACATTCTCCAGGACCACAACAGAATTGTCAACTAGCATTCCAATGGCTAAAGCTATACCCACCAGAGTCAGACTATTGATGCTTATGTTAAATGCATAGAAAAAATTAAATGCAGTGTATACCGAAACCGGAATTGAAATAGCAATAACAGTTACTAACCGGATATTTCTCAGGAAGAACCACAAAATCAGAACTGCAAGTAATCCTCCCGTTATGGCCAGATTAATAATCTGATTTATATTCTCCTCCATTGTCCTGGCACTGTTGTTCTGGATAACTATTCCGATACCTGATGACTCCAGCTCTTTGTTAAGCCTGGTGACCTCGGCAGTTGCAGCGTGTGAAAGCTGAATAAGATTTGTTTGCCTGTCATTTACAAGATTCATAGTAACAGCATCCATTCCGTTGACTCTGCTGAAGGAACTCTGTTCCTTGACACCATAAAAGATTTCGGCAATATCACGAAGTAATACAGGTCCATCCTTCTTAACAATTATGTTCCCGATATCTTTAACATCAGTATAGCTTGAGGTGATATTAACATAGAATTCATTCTCCCCATCATATACTTTACCTGCAAAAGTCTTCTCGCTTCCATTATTATTGAGCAGTGTGCTTATTTGTCCGATTGTGATCCCCAGCGATTTGCATGCTTTATGGTCAAGCCTGATCTCGATAGAGTTTTCCTGTCCTCCGTAAACCTGAACACCTGCAATTCCATCGATATTTTCAAATTCAGGCTTGATATCCCGGTCGACGATATTACGGATCCTGTCTACACCTCCTTCTCCACGGACCTGAAGCGACATGAACTGGTTTGTCAACTGCTCAAGATCAATTTTTATCACATTAATGATAAATTCCTGAGGGATAGTGCTTTTTATTATGTCAATTTTCTCCTGAAGCTTCAGATTGGCATATTTCAGATCTGCATTCTTTGTATAATAAATAACAATTGTTCCGTATCGTGAATAGATATTTGATTCGATCTTTTCCACACCCTCCAGTGTTCCAATTGCTCCTTCAATAGGAATAATTGCCTGTGTTTCAATATAAGAAGGATCAAGCTCGAGCGGTGTTCCTACCTGGACGAACAATGCGGGAAGCTGTGCATTTGGTATAAGCTCGATGGCAAGTCTCTTATATGAAACAAAACCAAGCATCGAAAGCCCGATGAACAGCATGCTTATAAGGATCCTTCTCTTTAAAATAAAATTCATCATGTTTCTTCTAAGAGTTATAAGGATTCCGGAACACTCTTTTTCTTACCCCTGAGGAGATCACCAAAGCTGTCAAACAGCCAGTAAACACATGGTATTACAATAAGTGTAAGCAATGTTGAGGAGAACATACCTCCTATCACAGCCAGAGCCATAGGAGCGCGGAGAGAGGCACTATCCCCGATTCCGATTGTTAGCGGCAATAGTGCAAGAATCGTTGTCAGGCTGGTCATCAATATCGGTCTGATACGCTGAGAACCGGCAAGGACTATTGCCTCTTTTTTACTCTTTCCTTCTTCTCTGAGCTGATTCACACGGTCGATCAGAATGATTGCATTGTTCACTGCAATTCCACCGAGCATTATGATTCCGATATATGCCATCATATTCAATGGTTTGCCAAGCAGAATGAAAGTGAGCACAGTCCCAATTCCTGCCAGTGGTATTGTAAGCATTATTACAAGAGGCTGCAATATTGATTCAAATTGTGCAGCAAGTACCATGAAAACAAGAACAAGTGAAAGAATGAGAGCGAAAGTAAGATTCGACATAGATTCTTTTCTTTTAAGCTCTTCGCCGGTGAATTCCATTTTATAATCAACCGGAAGGGCAACTGCCCTGAGTGAAGCCTCAGCCTCTTTTACCACCTTGTCAAATGGCTGGCTGCCTCTTACCATGGCATAGACATAACAAGTTCTTGACTGGTTCCGCCTGGTTATCTCCCGTGGGCTTGTAATTGTCCGGATTTCAGCAAGATCACTAAGAGGGACTTTTACAGATCCTGCTGTTATCATAAGGTCTTTCAGCTGGTGAAGGGAGATATCACCCAGCTTTATGGTGATATCTTTCATCTCCCCCTCTTTTTCGAAGCTTCCTGCTGAAGAACCTTCCAGATAACTTTTAACCTGATTGGTGACACTTTCAACTGTAACATTATAATAACTGGTCTTAAACCTGTCTATTGACACTTCAATCTCAGGAGTCCCTTCATCCATTGAAGATGTAATATTGTAAAGGCCGGAATTTTGTTCAAGGATTGTTTTCGATTCCTTAAGGATCCTTTCGAGTTCATTATAATCTTTTCCGGATATCTCCAGTGCAAAAGGAGATTCAGAAGTTCCAAGAGCTGACTGCAGAGCAGTCTCTTCTCTTGAGAAGGATACTTCAATGTCCGGGATTGTCTTAAGGTAATTTTCAACATGACTTATTGCGCTTTCGGTTTCTGATGCAAATTCATCTTCAAGAATGATCTTTAGAGAGGCCGTATTTTCTCCTTTTACTTCTGACGATTGACTTAAAGTCGAAGTTTTATCCTCTCCAGCCTGAGTATATATCATTTTGAGTTTTTCACCCAGAAGCTGTTTAATAATGCCTTCGGTTTTGACTGCAGTGCTGTTTGTCCGTTCAAGGCTTGTCCCTTCGGGCAGGTTTAATCCGACTGTAAATTCAGCTGATTCTGATTTTGGCATGAATTCACTTCCAAGCTGAGGTATCAGAAATGCTGTTCCTGCCAGAATTAAAACTGAAAACAGTATTACCAGGTTGCGCTTTTCAAGAATTTTTTCCAGAAATCCTTTATACCACCTGAACTGAAGAGCTGTGGTGGTAATACTCTTTCTGCTTTTTTGCGGGAAGAGCACCGATACCAGCATAGGGATCACCAGCATTGCTACAAAAAGTGATGATATAAGAGCAAATGCTACTGTCCATGCCTGGTCTCTGAACATCTCGCTCGAAGCTCCATGAAGGTAAACGATAGGAAGAAAAACAACTATGGTTGTAACTGTTGAGGCAGTGATTGCACCTCCGACCTGGCCCGTACCTTTAATTACAGATTCAAGAAGTGGCATACCTTCCTCCCGGTTTCTTGTTATATTCTCGAGGACTACAATTGAGTTGTCGACGAGCATCCCGGCGCCGAGGGCAAGCCCTCCCAATGTCATAATGTTCAGAGTCAGATCGCTGAAATACATCAGGTTAAAAGTGGCAATAATCGAAACAGGAATTGCCACGCTTATCACCAGGGTTGTCCCGATCCTTCTCAGAAAAAAATAAAGGATTACAACGGCAAGGATGATACCTGCAATTAAAGTATTTTTTACTTCACCGATTGCATTCTGAATATAGGTACCCTGATCAAGGACTTTAATGAACTCATAGCCAGGCAAGGCTCTTCCAAGTTCTTTAAAAGCCTTATCAAGACTTCTTACAGCATCAACTGTATTGAATTTCGGTTCTTTATAAATTGAGAGTCCGATACATCTTTCCCCGTTTATTGTGACTATATTTTCAGGATCCTTATTTGCGAAACCGACCTTCGCCACATCTCTGAGATAAACAGGAATCCTTTCACTTGATGATGCTGCATTCGATCCCTGGGTTAATACTTGAGAAGATGTTGCGGATTGTTTGAATCCGACAATAATGTTTTGCAGATCTTCAAGGTCTTCCAGGACACTGACCCCTTTTACAACATATTTAGTTCCCATATCTACTATGGAGCCACCTGAGACATTCCTGTTATAGTTCATGATCTGGGAAGCAATACCGTCAGATGTAAGCCCGAATGATTCGAGCATATACTTGTTGGTAACAATAACAACTTCACTCTCTTCTTTTCCTACAAGCCTTACATCGGCAACTCCTTCAATTCTCACAAGCTCGTTCCTGATGTAGTTCTCCGCGATCTTACGGAGCTCCTCCATATTTTCAATGCGGTCATTCTTAAGCACAACGATCATTACCGGTGATGCATTCGGATCATACTGGGAAATAGTAAAATTCTCAAGGTCGGAGTTCTGGCGGAATGAATTGAGCTCCTTCTGGAGGTCAAGAAATGCTTCATCCATATCCTTGTTCCAGTTGTATTCAACTGTTATTATTGCCGATCCTCCACGTGATACTGATGATACCTGGACCACATCGCTCTGCCTCATCGCCAGTGATTCGATCTGATCGACATAGTTTTTTTCTATTTCTTCCGGAGGTTTTTCTCCAGCTGAAAGCTCGATATAGATTTTCGGGGTATTAAGATCCGGGAAAAGATCAGTCCCAAGCTTTCCTAAAGAGATAAATCCCAGAAGAATAATACCAAGCACCAGCATAAGGACTGTTACCGGGTATTTTACGGCAAATCGGGCAATTGCGTTCATGTATGTTATTTGATAATTTTCACCTTCGACCTGTTACTCAGGGTTTCAAAACCGCTGGTAACAACCCTCTCATTTTTTGTCAAACCCTTTATCACCTCAACATTGATGATGTTCTCCATTCCTGTTTCAATTATTCTTTCAGCAGCCACACCACGGTCAACAACAAAGACCGTCCTGCCCCTCTGGCGCGAGAGGATTATGTTTTTTGGAATGACAATGGCAGAGTCTTTATGATTCGTTATTATGTCTGCCTTGACAAACATACCCGGACGAAGCAGCAGATCATTGTTATCAATTGAAACAGATCCTTTAAATGTCCTCGTATCAGGATTTATGGCTGGCGACAATTGAGTTACCCTTCCGATAATTGTATCATCCGGGATGGTATAGTTTGTCATTTTAACAACCTGTCCGGGCTTAATAGCCGAAATATATTTCTCAGGCAGTTGAATATCCATATACATAGTTTTGTAATCCATAATCTTAACTATTGAAATGCCGGTTTCAATCTGTGTTCCGGGAGTATGATAGGGCAGATCGACAATAACACCATCGATAGGAGCAACTATCTTTGTCTTTTCAAGCTGAAGCCTTGATGTAGTTACTTCCGTTTTGGCATTTTCGTAGTTTATGCCGGCTGTTTTAAGTTCCTTAAGGGTCACACCGCCTTTCTCGTAAAGCGATTCCTGTTTCCGGAGCTCGCTTTCCATAAGCTCCATATTAAGCTGGTTGGTCTCCATTCTAACTGAATTGACGTATTCCTGATCTTCCAGCCGAACAATAACTTCACCTGATTTTATATGATCTCCCAGCTGCCATACTCTGCCTGTCCGGGAATTATTTCCAAGGTAATATGTCGCAGAAATTCTTGACTTCAGTTCGATCTCACCTCTGGGGAAAGCTGTGCCGGTAGTATTAATGAATTCTTCTATAGGCTTGAATTTCAATTCCTCGACTGATACGGGAACTTCAACATCTGCTGCCAGGTTCTGATCCTGATTCCTGCAGGAGGCAAATAAGAATAATGCACCTGCAAATAAGGTTATGGTCTTTTTCATTTTATTTTGTTTGTTTTATTTTTCCAGTTCCATTACCGGTGAAACCTGCTGTTTCTTTTCAAAATCATAAAGAGTCTGGATTTTAAGATTCAACAGTTCAAGTTTATATGATATCAGAGAATTAGTATATGAAAGCTGTTTTTCAGAAAGCTGATTCTGAAAAATATTCAGATCCATTCCGGTCAGATCACCGTTCTTATATCTTTCAAGATTAAGATCATAAGTAAGCTGCGCATTTATAACATTCTGGCGGGCTATCTCAATCTGGTTCTGAAGATTTATAAGATTTCTGTACACCTGCCTTATTCCCAGGATTATGTTGTTTCTCTCTTCCTCGAAAGAAATATTAGCTGACTCGATTGAGGCTTCTGTAGCCTTTATCCTTGATTTTCTTTCACCCCAGTCCCATAGGGGAATTGTAAGAGACAGAGAAACGTCCTCATTATCAGTTGGGTTAGCATAGATGTCATTGAATTTCTCATTGTCACCGAAAATCCCTATTGAAAGGCCCAGGTTCCCTTTAAATTCATTTAGCGCCTTGGTTTGGATAAGATCAAACTGCGAAATCTCAATATCTATTTCACGCTGCCTGAGTTCCAGCCTGTTTGCCACTCCCTGGTCCATAGCAAAAGAGATATCAACCTTGACTGTATCTACGGCTATATTGGGCAGGACAATAATATCATCAAAAAGGCTTATGCCGATAAGCATTTTGAAATCATCCTTTGCATTTTCAAGTGAGACCTGACTGTTTTCAAAATCTGACTTTGCTGTGGCAAGATTCACTTCTGCCTGGTAGAGCTCCTCGCGTGCAGAGATCCCTGCATCCACTTTGTTAATGATAACCTCATGACTCTTCTGCATATTCAGGTAAGCCTGATTTGCTATGTCGAGACCCTTCTGCTGCTGATATACATAATAGAAAGCCTGGCTCACCTGTTTTTCAAGGGCTAAAAGTTGTATAGCATAGTTGATCTTGGCATCCTCGAGGGCAAGTTCAAGTTCCTTAAGCTGGAGTTTTGTCCGGTTATAAGTGAAAAGAGGCTGATCAAGGGTCAGGGTAAGATTGTTGCTGAATCCTTTTGTGGTTATATTCGAATATTCACTGTAAGAATCTGTATAGCCAAACCCATTTACAAGCGAAAGCCTGGCATCAGTAAAGACTATTGGCTGCGTAACAGTGAATACTGCATAGCTTTGGGTAGTTTGTACCGAATTCCATGCTGAGATGAGTTCGTTAAACGATCTGTTCTGACTGTATGATAAAGGATTGACTGAGAGGGAAAAATTCGATTTCAGTGCAGCATTCTGGGCATTCAGGTTCTCCTGGCTCCTTATAAGGTTCAGCCTCGTTTTTTTCATTGAAGGACTGTTCGATTCTGCAATGCCGAGTGACATCTCAAGTGTGAGGCCCTGCTGGGAGAACGAACTTAATACGCAGGAGATCAATAAAAGTATTATAACGCTTGTTTTTTGGATACGTGTGTTAAATAACTTTTTCATTATTTTGATTCTTAGATATTTATTTAACTTCTATTCTTTTAACCACGGAGGCCCACGGGGTTTCACGGAGTTTTATCATCATCCGCACTCCACCCTTTGTCATTCAACACATCCCTAACCGCACACTACATGCCGCTAATTCACCTTTACCCATTTTATCGCATCACCTATCACCATTCTTCCCGAAGACTGATTTGTAAGTTCAACCTTTGCGCTGTCGGGCGACAGATAATACCGGCCAAGCATATTCCATCCTGCCTCTGCATTTTCAAAATCTACGGTAATCACCTCAACCCCTTCATCATGATAGATCTTATAATGCATATCCTTAAATCCATTTTCTCCTCCTGATTCTCCTCCTGGAGGCGGAGGTGGCGGCGGAGCTCCGCCTGAAGTACCTGTCCGGACAACCA
>Ga0315292_10002104_pt1 | contig 11016 bp, 11 predicted proteins | sample YL17G13_0_MG_FD_204029 | JGI IMG/M metagenome (GOLD analysis project Ga0315292, IMG submission 204029) | Sediment microbial communities from Yellowstone Lake, YNP, Wyoming, USA - YL17G13_0 | ecosystem: Environmental > Aquatic > Freshwater > Lake > Sediment | place: USA: Wyoming | collected... | reverse complement strand
CTTGTTGCGGACCTGCACCATTAAGCGCAAGGAGATCCCTGCCTTCTCCATGGCGATCATCACTTCATGGACGTCTTTCGGTTCCCCGGCGGCCATGGTTTCAATGGCCTGATTGGCCTCTTTTTGCAGACCGTCTATTTCGCGGACCGTTTGGGCAAGGGATTCTTTAAACCCGACCGCCTCTTCTCGGCGGCCGACTTGCTCCAGGGGCGACAGGTGGTACCCCGTTGGATTCAGACCATAAATGGCGTTCATAAATCGGTTTCCTCCTTTTCAAGTTAGCGCCCGATTTCCAGGGCCTTAAGAATCATATTCTTAGCGGAATTGAAGGCCGTAACGCTGGCCTCGTAATTTCGAGCGGCGCTCATCAACTGCACCATCTCCTCTAAAATATTGACATTCGGCAAAGTGACATAACCCCGTTCATCCGCATCCGGATGCTGGGGATCATACTGGGCCACCAGGTCGCTCAGGTCGGCCACTATTTCCTTGACCTGCACACCCTCTTGCCCCATTTCTACGCGACCGGCGAAAATTCGGGAAAAATCGGAGGGCACCTCCGCCGGTCCCAGGACGGCGATCTTTCTCCGGTAGGGTCCGCCCTCTTCCGTCCGGGTGGTCTGCGCGTTGGCGACGTTCGTGGAAATAATATTCATCACCGTGCGTTGGGTATTGAGGCTCGTGCCGCTTATTTTCAGGGCTTTAAAAAGGTCCATTCGATTTACCCTCCCCCACCGGAAATGACGTATTTGATGGTTTCCAATTTCTTGGTCAGGGCCTGGACGGCCGATTGGTATTGGAGGTTGTTTTCCGCCAGCTTGGTCATTTCCTGGTCGATATTGACCCCCGAGGAACCAGTTTCCGCCGACCAGGGCAGACTGGACTCCTTTCCCGAGGCCGACCCCGGCTCGGGAAAATGTTGGGGATGTGTTTTTTGCACGGGGACTGTGGCAGGGTCTCCAAATTTTTGGCGCATGATTTGCTGAAAGGGAAGGTCCTTGGCCGAATAATCGGGGGTCTCGGCATTGGCGATATTACTGGTCAGTATCCCCTGCCGCGCGCCCCGAAGATTTAAAGATTGCTCCAGAAAATGGATGGTTCCTCCAAACAGTCTGCCGGATAAAAAATGGTTCATAGGCACCTCAACTTTCTTATCCCTTTCCTTATCTGCAAATCCTATACCATGGTCGGGGGGTGAATCGGGACCAATCCCTCCTCCGCCCAGGCCCCCGCCCCCTGCTTATATTCCTGCAGCTTGTTCCGGAGGGTCCGCACGCTGATGCCCAAAATATTTGCCGCCTGGGTCCGGTTTCCCTCCGTCTTATCCAAGGCCTTGAAGATCAGGTCTTTTTCTACCTCCCGCAGGGAGAAAGTCGACGAGCCATCGATCCGCACCTCCGTTGCCGGGGGCTCGGAGTCCTCCAGGCAAAAATCTTTCATTTCAATCGTCGGACCGGAGGAGATCAGCACCGTACGCTCCAAAAGGTTTTCCAATTCACGGACATTCCCCCGCCACTCCCGGTGCTTGATCCAGTTCAAGGCCTGGTCCGCCACCCGGACCACTTCCCGATTATAGAGTTTAGCTAATTTCCGCACAAAATAAGCCACCAGCAGTTCAATATCCTCCGGGCGTTCCCGCAAAGGCGGAATGCGCAAAGGGATGACGTTCAAACGGTAATACAGGTCGGCGCGAAAATTCCCCTTTTCAACGCCCTGCTCCAAATTTCGATTGGTCGTGGCGATCACCCGGATATCCAGAGGAACCGGATGTCGCCCGCCGATCCGATCCAACTCGTTTTCCTGCAGCACCCGGAGCAGCTTGGCCTGTAATTGGGTATTCATTTCACTGATTTCATCCAATAAAAGGGTCCCCCGCTGCGCCAACTCAAATTTCCCCAATTTTTTTTGGATGGCCCCGGTAAAGGCCCCCTTTTCGTGGCCGAACAATTCGCTTTCCAATAGCCCGTCCGGAAGAGAGGCGCAATTGACGGCGACAAAAGCCTCCTTATTTCGGGGACTGCGCTCGTGGAGATAGCGGGCAAACAGTTCTTTTCCCGTACCGCTTTCCCCCTGAACCAGCACGGTAGCTTTACTGGCGGCTACCTTGCGGCATAATTCCAAGAGATCCAGCATCTTCCGGTTCTGGGTGACGATCGGGCGGGACACCGGGCCTTTCCCGAAGGGGCTCTCGGGTTCGCCAAACGACCCTGTCCGCTGATGATCGACCTGCCCTATTCGTTCTTCCAGCCAGACCCCGGAAAGGGGCTTGACGACATAATCCAAGGCCCCTTGCTTGATGGCCTCGATGGCTTGAGGGATGCTTCCCCGGGCGGTCATGACAATGACCGGGGTCTCCGGAAAACGTTGTTTGACCTGACCCAAAAGCTGTAAGCCGCTGAAATCCTCCAATTCCTCTTCGGTGATCACCATATCGAAAGGTCTTTGGTCCAACCAGCGGAGGGCTTCTTCGCCCCGATTGACCCATTGGATCCAAAACCCGTTCTTGGGGTTGTTTTCTACAAAAACCTCCCGGGCCTCTGGGTCGTTTTCCGCAATTAATAATGCCTTTTCGCCCATGGGTCAGTTTAGCCTTAGGTCGCTGATCTTTTTATCCAGTGTCTGCTGGCCCGCCCTCGATTCATAAACCTTCGTCCAAAAGGGATCCGTTTCGAAGGATGGATTCGCCGCGTTCGATCCCGGGCCTTTAGGTTCCAAAAGCAGCCGGCACTGGATTATTTTTTGAGTCAGAAAGGGGGAAGCCGGCCGGCGATTCAATTGCTGGGCCTGTTGGAAAACCTCCCGGGCTTCGGACACCTTTCCCTCCCTGAAATAAAGGTCGCCGATCCTCTCATAAGCCAAGGCGGTCTTGGACGGATCCTGGCTCCGGCCGATAAACAGTCTCAAGGCGGCAAAGGCCTTTAGGTTGAATCCGGGGTTTTCGGAATACAGGGACCCCAGAAGAACCCAGCGTTCAGGATAGGCGTCCAGAGAGGGGTACCGGGCGATGGACTCCTCCAGGATCTTCAGGGCCTCGGTATAGTTTCGTTGGCCGTACCACCCTTGGGCTAAAAGCAGGTAAGCCCGTTGTTTTGTAGTTTCCGGAATGGAGGGGTGATCAATCAGTTTTCGTAGAAGAGGGGCGGCAGAGGCCTGATCGCCTTTTTCAATAAGTACTTCCGCCCAATCCACCAGCATTTCCTGGGGTTCCTGGTTCCCCCGCTGCCAGGCCGCCTGGAAATATCGACCGGCCTGATCAGGCAGTCCCAGGGCCTTAAAACTTTTTCCCAAAAGGACAAATAACCGGGGTTCCGGACAATCCCGAAGATCCTCGTGGTCCTGATAGAACAAGCGAAGCACTTCCTTATAATTGGCCCGGTTGAACAGCCCTTCCAACTCCGGAAGCAAGGCCGACCGGAACCGAGACTGGAGGAGTTCCTTGTTTTTTTCCTGGGAAAAGGATTTTAATTGATTGATCAACGGCAGAGCCAGGGAACTTTGTCTTGATTCAATATAAAAATCAATCAGTTGGATTAAAGCCGACCGGGCCGCGGGGCCGTGGGCCTGGGAGAAGGCCTGGATGATCTGCCGGCGGGCCTTCTCGCCCTGAAGGGCCTTCCCCTCCAGCAGGTAACTCCGGTAGATCTCCTCCACGACCCGCAAATCCAGTTCCTCTGGGGCGACCACATTCAGATAACGGAAAAAAGCTTCCCTCCCCTGGACATATTGCTTTTGCACCAGAAGGGCCCGCCCGGCTTCCAGCAGCGGTTCCGGAGGGCTGCCCTTGGGGGTGGAATCCGCAGTCACTGAAGCGACCGCTCCTTTAACCTCGGACGGCGGTCGGGAGATCTTTTTGACCGTCCCCCCGGTTTCCCGGGCCTTTACCTCCTTGGATCGGGCAAGTGGAACGGTTTTTTTTGAGATTTGGGCCGGTGCCGGGGTCTCGGTTTTTTTCGGGTTATCTTGCAGATCGATCCAAAGTTGAAAAAAATCACCCTCTGGGGTGGATACTGAAAAAGGGGTTTTTTGGTTCAGATCCAGAACCAGGCGTACCGTCTTTTCGTTGAATTGGGAACAGCGCAGTTGTTGAATAGGTCCGGTTTTCAATTCCGGAATAGGACTGAGTTTTAGAAGGCAAGGGGTCAAATTAATAACGACCCGGTCCGGATTGGTCAGGATGAAAACGGTATGCTTAACCGGGTGACTGACTTTCAAGACCACCCGGGTCTTCCCCTCCAGGGATTCCGACGTGATTTGGAAGAATTCTCCTAAGGGCGCCTCCTGGTCCTGGGCCCGCAAAAGCGTCCCCGGGAACGCCCCCGCCAATACGACAAAGATCAACCCGATGCGCAATAAACAGCTTGGCCTGGCTCGAAACAAAATCCGCAGAATCCTTTCCCCGGACCCTAAGGCCAATCCTTTCGGCTGGGTCCCATGAGTGCTTTGAGCAAGGAGTATGCCAATAGCTCCGGGACCAGCATGGTGATTGAAATCAAATTGTTAGGAAGAAGGGACTTAAAGGGATGGCCGAAAAGGGTATAAATATCGACGTTGCTCGTTCAAGGCGTCAAATTTTTGACTTGCTTGCCCAGACATCTGGAAGTGGGGTTGGCGTTACGCCGGGGGGGCTTGGAGGTTTTGGCGTTTGATTTTTTCGATTAAGGTCGTTCGGTTGAGGTTCAACAATTGGGCCGCCTTGTTCTTAACCCACCCGGTCTTGATCAAGGCCTGGAGAATTAATTTTCGTTCGAATTCATTTACGGCGGTATCCAGGAATATCCCCTCTTCCGGAATGTCAAGGGGCAAAGCCTGATCTTGAGGCGGGATCTTTTGAATCCTTTCCGGTAGATCCGAAAGGGTAATCACCTCGTTATTGGTCAGGATCGCGATCCGTTCAATTATGTTTTCCAACTCGCGAATATTCCCGGGCCATTCGTAATCCTTGAGCTTTCTTAGGGCCTCCTCTTCAAGGCCCTGAATATTCCGTTTTTTGCTTTTGTTGAACTGGTCAATAAAATGATGGACTAAAAGAGGGATATCGGATTTATGCTCCCGCAGTGGTGGGATCTCAATGGGAATTACGTTGAGACGATAATACAAGTCTTCTCGAAAATGGCCGTTCTCCACCGCCTTTATTAGATTACGGTGCGTTGCCGTGATCACGCGGATATCGACGTGAATGGTTCGGGTGCCCCCAATGCGTTCAAAGGCCCGGTCCTGCAACACCCTTAATAATTTGCTCTGCAGCACCGGATCCATGTCACCTATTTCGTCCAGAAAAATAGTGCCCCCGTGGGCCAATTCAAAGCGACCGATCCGGGTCCGGATGGCATTGGTAAAAGCCCCCTTTTCATGACCGAAAAGTTCGCTCTCCAATAACTCGGAGGGAATAGCCGCGCAATTGACCGGCACTAGGGGGCCCTTGGCCCGGCTACTGTTATAATGGAGCGCCCGGGCCACTAGTTCCTTTCCGGTTCCACTTTCTCCCAGAATCATAATGGTGCTGTCGGTGTCGGCCACTTTTTCAATGGTTTGAAACACCTTTAACATGGGCCCACTGTCACCGATGATATTATCAAATCTATATTTTTTCCTTAACTGGTTCCGAAGCAGAACGTTTTCCTTTTTCAGGTTGCGGAATTCGATCGCCCGCTGAATCGCAATCAGAATTTCTTCCAGATCAACCGGTTTGGTCAGGTAGTCGTAGGCTCCGGCTTTAACCGCGTTAACCGCGTTTTTAATGGAACCATGTCCGGTCAAAATGATGCAGAGGGTCTCCGGGCAGTGACTGATGACATAGTTCAAAACGTCCATTCCGCCCAATCCCGGCATTTTTAAGTCCGTTAAAACCAGAGCATAGGAATCATTTTCCAACCCGGCAATCCCGGTTGCGCCGTCCTGGGCGATATTTATCTCGTACCCCTTCGCCCCTAAAAACTCGGATAGCAATTCGAGGATATAGGCCGTATCGTCAATGATCAGGATTTTTTCTGAATTCAATGGGACCCCTTGGCAATTGGATTGGACCGCCTATTCGGAGGCTTATTTTTGCCTAAACCGGCCTTTTAGTCAATGAATTTATTTCGTTAGGGAATAGGGGGGATAATTGGACAGAGGGGAGGGGAAACAACCAGGGAAAACAGATAAAAGGTTAAAAAAACCTCTTACCGCTTGAGGATAATCGCACTATTCAGTAGCTCCAGCGATTTTTCTTGTTTATGGATTTCCGCTTGCTGCCGGGCCTGCTTCTCTTCCGGCGGGGTAACGGAATAATAGATGACATCGCGTCCCCCATCAGGGCGAGGGACCTCTTGTACCCCTACCGAAGGAGGCCTGGCCGGCGCCGGTTGCTCGCGCGAGACCAGACCGCGCGAGTCTGCGGGTTGGTCGATTCCACCGGAAAAGACTTCGAAAGCCATGGCCGGCAGGCCGATCAGTGATAAAAAAACGATGAAAAATTTTCGGATGGAAATCATAAAATCTCCATCTTTAATTTTCCCACGCCCTGGGTAACCAGATCCAGTTTCCGAGCCAGCCCGTAAGAAAGATCCACATCCCTTCCGGAAATGAAAGGGCCTCGGTCATTGATTTTGGCCACGACCCGTACGCCATTCTTGGGATTGGTTAACCGAACCTCGGTTCCCAGGGGTAAGGTCTTATGGGCCAGCGTGTCCTTATACATGTCAAATCGTTCTCCGCTGGCCGTGGGCTTAAGATGGTAATCCGCACCGTACCAACTGGCGGTTACCTCCTGAGAACCGGGATTTTTGTCTTTCCGGATGATCAATTTTTGTCCGGGATAAATTCGGTCAGGATTTTTGATGCCGTTATCCCGGGCAATTTGATAGGGGTCGGCCTGGAATTTTTTGAGGCCCAGTTTCCATAAGGTGTCCCCGGGCTGGACTACATATTCGATGACCGTCTGTCCCGACCCTTCCCCTGACGGCCCGGGCGCAGACATTTTGGTCTCCAAAATTTGAGGAAAGGAGGAATTTCGGGGAGTGTTTGGGGGAATCCCTCTTGTAGCCACTGCCGGGAGTTCTTCCAGTGTCGGCCAGGTCGAGCCGATAGAAATGGTCATTTACGCCCTCTTTTATATGCTTACAGAATTTTTAACCAAAAATTAAAATATTTTTGGTTAGATATAATCTCCGCGATTAAATTTCGCGATCTCGGCCGCCGATACCACCCCGACTTCCCGGATAATTTTATGCAAAGGATCCCCATCGGCGAATTGTTGGGTCAATTCTTGCAGATGTTTCACTTTTTGTGACAGGGATTCAACCAGGGGGTTGATCTGCTTGAGCGATTGAGCCGGATCAGCCAGGGCCTGCTGGTATTGTCCCAGTAAATCCAGGGTCTTTTCGGCTGCCGAAACCCCTTGGGCGCGCAGTTGTTCCGCAGGTTGAACTTCCATAACACCCTTAACGGGGCCGATTTCAAACCCCGGGGCCAGGGGTTGAATGGGGGGGGTGTTTATTAGACCCGGATTGGTTTTTGAAGCGCCGACGGATTGATTGGCCTCCTGGAGGATCCGTTGAAAATCCGATGTTTTTTTGGTCTCCTGGTTCTGCCCGACAGAGGGCAGGGAAGGAGAAATCCCGATTTTTTTGATATCCATAGGCAATTGCTCCTTAGATTTTTTAACTCATAATATGCAATTTAGATGCCGTTCATCGCCCTGAGGAACTAAGGGGCTCCATTTTTTTAGAGAATCGGCTAAAAGGCCAGTTTTTTTAAAAAAACGTCTTTCCCATCAAATAAGAAAGCTATTCCCCCCCAACAAAACCTTTGAAATTGCGGCTTACTGGGATTCCTTTCCGGCATCACCTGAGGGAAAAAATTGCCGATTCCTCTTTAATATGGAAGAAGAGCGTGCTAATCTGCTACTAAGTGGTTATTAACTATCTTGACCCCTTCTTGGGACCCCTATGGAGATTCAGAAACGACCCGCCCTTTGCCCCGCTTGCGGGACCAGATACCGCGTTCCGGAAACCGCCCTTCATAAAATTGCCCCCTGTCTAAAATGCGGCCAGAAATTCAAGATTGTTTTCGAGGATGGGCCGCTTAGCGGACCCCCGCCCGTGGCGGCGGAGAAACAGGCAACCGCTGACGCTTCGAAAGAGGCCGAACCCCAGGAAACGAACATCCCGGAACTCGAATCGTTGGGGTTTAAAATAGTGATCCCTGATGACCGATTAAGCGCCAGAATATTTCCCCCGGAGTCGGTGCCGGATTCCATCACTCTGGAGGCCTTGAAAGAGTATATTTCCGAAAAAGGGATCGTCTACGGATTGATCAAGCATGACGACCTCACCAGCTTGATGAATTTCCCGGGACCGAAGGAAGAGGGCTGGTTGATTGCCGAAGGAACTCCCCCCCAGTCGGGAGAAGACGCGAAAATAATCCATCACTTTGACCCTGAAGCCCATAAGGTCGGGACCGTTCGAGAGAGTGGTATTATTGACTTCAAGGATAAAGGGGAAATCCAGCAAGTCAAGGAAGGAGACTTATTGGCCGAAAAAGTCCCCTTGGTCAAAGAAGTCTCCGGGAAAGATGTCTTTGGGCAAATGATCCCGGTGGACAAGGCACAGGATGTGCTGTTGCTGGCCGGGGAAAACACCAGGGCTTCAGAAGATGGACTGAAGATCTTCGCCAAGACCGGGGGGCGGCCGGCCCTGGCCAAAGATGGCCGGATCTCAATCTATCCGGAACTGAGAATCGAGGGGGACGTGGGATTGGAGACCGGCCACCTTCAGTTTAACGGCCACATCAATGTCCGCGGGATCATCCAGGAGGGGTTTCGGGTCAAGGGCGGGCGTTTGACGGCCATGGAAATCAACAAGGCCGAGGTGGACATGGAGGGGGATATCGATATTCAGGGAGGTATCCTTGGATCCAAGGTCAAGACCAACGGAAATATTAAAGCCCGCTATATTGAAACGTCTACTATTCGGGCCTTGGGGGATATCAGTGTCCGGGAGGAGGTGCTGCATGGGGATATTGAGGTCAACGGCCTCTTCTCGATGAATTCCCCGGCTGGAAAAATCATCTCCTCCACCATTTCGGCCCGGAAAGGAATAGAAGCGGTGATTATCGGTTCCGACGCTTCCCGGCCATGTACCTTAATAATCGGGGTCGATTCTCAGGCTAAGGAATTGAGCGAACATCTCGGCCTGGAAATTGAAAACCGGAAAAAAGAACAAGAGGCCTGTAGAAAAGAAATTGAAAAGTTGAAAGGGGAAGCAAAAAACCATGACGGCCAGATTGCCCACCTGGCCCAGGTTCAGGATCGCGGGATCTTGGAACAGAAATCCCTCAAAGTCCAGATTAAAGAATTGGAGCAAAAAAACGAGTTGACCCGCCTGTCCCAGGTGGAGTGGGAATACAAAAACCTGGAATTAAAAATCAAGTCTGCGGAAGAATCGTTAAATCAATTGATGGAACAACAGGATCAGGTTACCGAAACCATCCTGGCCCGCCAACGGTCTATTAAAGAACAGGAACAGGCCATCCAGGGGCTTAACGATCAGATCGAAAAAATCAAGCAAGAGGCCAACCAGGAAAACATTAAGCCCTTCGTCAAAATCCAACAGATTATTCATGCCGGAACGATGATTAAGGGGAAACAGGCCTCTCTGCTCATCAATGCGGATTTGAAGCGGGTCCAGTTCCAGGAAAGACAGGCCACCGTTACGGACGAATCCGGCCAGCCGGTAACGCTCTGGGAAATCGCCCTGGCCGATTTGTAATTTCATCTTTTCATCGTTTTTCCTTTTGCTTGCTTTCATCGGGTTTCTTTGTTAAATTACGCTCATCTGGCTAAGGATTTAAAAACAATGAAAATCGCGGTGGTGGACGGACAGGGCGGCGGGATCGGGAGCGCCGTGATCAAAAGGCTTCGCGAGGAATTCGGCGAATCCGTCCAGATCATCGCCTTAGGCACCAATTCCATTGCCACGGCCCAGATGATCAAGGCCCGGGCCAACAAAGGGGCTACCGGAGAGAACGCCATCATTCAAACGGCAGCTAAAATGGACGTTATTGTGGGCCCCATCGGGATCGTCCTGGCTCAAGCCATGATGGGGGAAGTATCGCCGGCCATCGCCCAGGCCGTAGCCGAATGCCCGGCCCTGAAACTGCTCATTCCCCTTTCCCAGGAAAATGTGGAAATCATGGGGTTTGTATCGGAACCGCTCCCTCATTTAGTGGATAAAATAATTCGTCGTTTAAAGGAGGTTCAGCAACATGTGTGAAGCATCGGCCTTCATCCTGCGGGACGGCCAGGAGGAACTGGTCCTGGAAAGCGTGGATATCCTCGAACAGGAGAACGGGAATGTCCGCCTGGTGAATATCTTCGGAGAGCAAAAGGTGCTGCCGGCGAAAATCAAAAAATTGTCCCTGGTAGATCACAAGATTATCCTGGAATCGAAATAAATCGGGCGGCTGACCGCTTTTTCCTTTAAGGAGGGTTTTATGATCGAGGAAGTTTTCAAAAAGCTTTCCTGGCTCGGACACGATGGCATCCTCTATCAGAACAAAAAAACCATCTATTTTGACCCCTACCAGATTACCGGGGGGCCTCCGGCGGACCTGATCCTGATCACCCATGACCATTTCGACCACTGCTCCCCGGAGGACGTGGCCAGGATCCAGACCAAGGACACCCTGATCATCACCGAGTCGGACTCCGCCAAAAAACTTTCCGGCCGGGTCGAAACCATGAAACCGGGCGAGGTGAAACAATGGGAAGGGATGACCATCGAAGCCGTATCCTCCTACAATACGGACAAGGATTTTCATCCCCAAAAAAACAACTGGCTGGGTTTCATCGTCACCATCGAAGGGGTCCGGATCTATCACCCCGGCGACGCGGACTTCATTCCGGAAATGAAAACCCTGAAAGCGGACATCGCCTTCCTGCCGGTCTCCGGGACCTACGTCATGACGGCTAAACAGGCCGCCGAGGCCGCCCGGGCGATCAAGCCCCAAATCGCCGTCCCTATGCACTACGGGGCT
>Ga0315292_10002103_pt1 | contig 11018 bp, 8 predicted proteins | sample YL17G13_0_MG_FD_204029 | JGI IMG/M metagenome (GOLD analysis project Ga0315292, IMG submission 204029) | Sediment microbial communities from Yellowstone Lake, YNP, Wyoming, USA - YL17G13_0 | ecosystem: Environmental > Aquatic > Freshwater > Lake > Sediment | place: USA: Wyoming | collected... | reverse complement strand
AGGTCTGCTTCTGGAGGTGCAGGTAGGTGAACGCATCGGCCGTCGTGACCCCGGGGGTCGCCCGGATGACGTCGTTGAGCAGCGACAGCAGTTCTTCGGTGCCCTCGCACACGACTTCGGCGAGCAGGTCGAACCCGCCCGACGTGATCACCACATAGGCGACCTCGGGCGTGTCGCCCAGCTTCTCGGCCAAGACGCGCAGGTCGCCCTCGGCGCGGATGCCGATCATGGCCTGCAGGGTGAAGCCGACCATGAGCGGATCGGTGACGGCCACCACCTGCATCACGCCGCTCTCGATCAGGCGCTGCACCCGTTGGCGCACGGCGGCCTGCGACAGTCCGACGGCCGGCCCGAGCTTGGCATACGGCATCCGTCCGTCGACCTGCAGTTCACGGATGATCGCCTTGTCGATGGCGTCGATCGACATCGGCGCCGGTCCCCCTGTCGGTCTGGTCATGGGTGGGCTCCGCCTTCCGCTCCGGCTCGATCGGGTGCTCATCGTTGCTCAGCGGGCACCGAGCGCAGTGGTGAGTGGGGTGCATGTCGACCCCAGTGCCTCGGCGACCGCCTGGTTGGTCACGAGGCCGTCGACGGTGTTGAAGCCGAGGGCCAGTGCCGCGTCGCGACGGGCGGCGTCGGCCACGCCGAGCCGGGCCAGTTCGGCCAGGTACGGAACGGTCACGTTGGTGAGCGCATAGGTCGAGGTGAAGGGCACGGCGCCGGGCATGTTGCCGACGGCGTAGTGCACGACACCGTGCTTCTCGAACACCGGGTCGGCGTGGCTCGTCTCGTGCGAGGTCTCGATGCAGCCACCCTGGTCGATGGCGATGTCGACGACGACGGCGCCCTGCTTCATGGAGCGGACCATGTCCTCGGTCACCACGACCGGGGCCCGACCGCCGGGCACCAGCACGGCCCCGATCACGAGGTCGGCGTCGGCGATCACGCGCTCGACCTGGCCGCGGTTCGACGTGAGCGTCGTGATGCGCCCCATCTGGATCTGGTCGATGAAGCGCAGGCGGTCGACGTTGCGGTCGAGCAGGTCGACCTCGGCCTCCATGCCGGCGCACATCCACGCCGCGTTCCATCCGACGTTGCCGGCCCCGAGCACCGCGACGCGGGCCGGGCGCACGCCGGGTGCTCCGCCCATGAGCACGCCTCGCCCACCGTTGTGGCGTTCGAGGTAGTGGGCGCCGATCTGGGCCGACATGCGTCCGGCGACCTCGCTCATGGGGGCGAGCAGGGGGAGCGATCCGTTGGCCATGGTGACCGTCTCGTAGGCGATGCCGGTGACCTGCTGGGCGAGTAGGGCCTCGGCCACGCCCGGGTAGGCGGCGAGGTGCAGGTAGGTGAAGAGGACGAGACCGGGGCGGAAGTACGCGAACTCTTCCTCCTGCGGTTCCTTGACCTTGCCGATGAGGTCGGCCCGCTCCCACACCTCGGCGGCCGACACCACGATCTCGGCGCCGGCCCGGCGGTAGTCGTCGTCGGGGAAGCTCGAGTTGGCTCCGGCGCCGGCCTCGATGAGCACGGTCACGCCGTGCTGGCCGACCTCGCGCACGCCGTCGGGGGTGATGGCGACGCGATGCTCGTCGGACTTGATCTCGCGGGGCACGCCGACGATGAGCGGGCCGGTCGTTGGTTCGTCAGGCATGTTCTGCAGCCATGGTCCAGAGAGCCTCCATCGACTCGGTCAGTGCGGCGCGGATGATGCGGGCGATCTCGTCGAACTCGGCGGGCCCGGCGATCAGTGGAGGCGAGAGCTGGATCACCGGGTCGCCGCGGTCGTCGGTCCGGCAGATCAGGCCGAGCTCGAACAGGCGGGGCGACAACAACGTGCGCAGCAGGCGGTCGGCCTCGTCGCCCTCGAACTCGGCCTTGGTGGCCTTGTCCTTGACCAACTCGATCGCGTAGAAGTACCCCATGCCCCGGATCTCGCCGACCCAGGGCAGGTCCTCGAGGGTGCCGAGGGCGGCACGGAACGCGCCCTCGTTGGCGAGCACGTGGCCGAGGATGTCGTCGCGCTCCATGACGTCGATGTTGGCGAGCGCCACCGCACAGCTGACCGGGTGGCCGGCGAAGGTGATGCCGTGCATGAACGTGTTGTCCGGTTCGAGGAACGGGGCGGCGATCTTGTCGCTCACCATCACGCCCCCGAGCGGCGAGTAGCCCGACGTGATGCCCTTGGCCATGGTGATCATGTCGGGCTGGTAGCCGATGCGCTGGCAGCCGAACCAGGTGCCGAGTCGACCGAAGGCGCAGATGACCTCGTCGGAGATGAGCAGCACGCCGTAGCGGTCGCAGATCTCGCGCACGCGGGCGAAGTAGCCCTCGGGTGGGGTGAAGCACCCGCCGGCGTTCTGCACCGGTTCGAGGAACACGGCGGCCACCGACTCGGGCCCCTCCTGCAGGATCGTGCGCTCGATGTCGTCGGCACAGCTCAAGGTGCAGGCCGGCGCCTGGGCGCACAGGTCGCAGCGGAACCGGTTGGTGTTGGCCACGTGGAAGGCACCCGGCACGAGCGGTTCGAACGGGGCGCGCAGCGAGGGGATACCGGTGATGGCGAGGGCCCCCATCGACGTGCCGTGGTAGGCGATGTCGCGGGAGATGACCTTGTAGCGGGTGGGCTCGCCGATGGCCTTGAAGTACTGGCGGGCGAGCTTCCACGCCGACTCGACCGCCTCGGAGCCGCCGGTGGTGAAGAAGACCCGGTTGAGGTCGCCGGGGGCGAGCTCGGCCAGCTTGGCGGCCAGCTCGACGGCGGCGGGGTGGGCGTAGGTCCAGATCGGGAAGTAGGCGAGAGCCGCCGCCTGGGTGCCGGCCGCCTCGGCCAGCTCGGCGCGACCGTGGCCGACCTGCACGGTGAACAGGCCGCTCAGCCCGTCGAGGTAGCGCCGGCCGTGCTGGTCCCAGACATAGCAGCCCTCACCCCGCTCGATGATCTCGAGGTCCTCGCCCTCGCCCGGAACGAGGTGCGAGAAATGCCCCCACAGGTGGGCGGCGGCGAGTCGCTGCAGGTCAGCGGCGTTGCGCATGTCTGGTGGCTCCGATTTCACCGAGGCGAGAGAATTCCGACCACTATGGCACATCTGACAACTGAATCAATCGTCAATCGTGGATCTGACTATGGATTCAGTTGTCCGAGCTTCTTGGACCGCCGGAAGCCGAGCCAGACACCGATCACGGCCAGCAGAATGCTGACGATGAGGATGGTGGTCGAGAACACGTTGATCTGCGGCGGGATGCGGCTCTTCTTGAGCGTCCAGATCTGGATCGGGAAGGTCTGCTCGATGCCCGAGTTCAGGTAGGTGATGATGAAGTCGTCGAGCGAAAGGGCGAACGTCAACAGGGCGGCGGCCACGATGCCGGGCAGGATCAGGGGGAACGTCACCTTGGCGAACACCCGCAGGGGCTTGGCCCCGAGATCGAGGGCGGCCTCCTCGAGGCGCCAGTCGAATCCCCGAATACGGGCGCGAACGGTGGTCGCCACATAGCTGATCGAGAACATCACCTGGGCGATGACGATCGTGACGTAGCCCCGCGACGTGCTAAGCGCCACGAACCAGGTCAGCAACGAAAAGCCCATCACGACTTCGGGCATGGTGAGCGGCAACACGAGCAGGGTGCCGACCACGCCCTTGGCCTTGAACCGGTACTTCACCATGGCCATGGCGATGAGTGTGCCGAGCACCACCGAGATGATGGTGACGAGCACGGCGACCTTGAGGCTGAAGATCAGCGAGTCGCGGAGCTCGGGGTACTTGAACGGATCGGCCCACGCCTCGAGCGAGAACTGGTTCCAGACGTAGTTGTACTTGCCGACCGGCTTGTTGAACGAGAACACCACCACCACGACGATCGGGATGAACAGGTAGACGAGCGCCCCGACCGCCACGGCGGTGAGCGAGATGCGACCGAGTCGACGCAACCAGGGCGGCGGGCCACCGTGGCCGAGGATGGCAGGCTCGGCCATGGCCCGAGCCTCGATCGGTCGGGGGGCCGGCGCGGCGGTGGTCGGCACGGCCATCAGGCGAGATCCTCGGTGCCCAGCACCTTGGCGTAGACCAGTACCCCGACGAGGATCAGTCCCATCAACATGAACGACAGCGCCGAGAGCTCGGGTCGGAAGAACTCTTTGCCGAAGTTCTTCTCGATGATGTTGCCGATCATGACCTGCTTGTCGCTGCCCAGCAGTTCGGCGTTGATGAAGTCGCCTGAGGCGGGAATGAACGTGAGCAGGGTGCCGGCGAAGATGCCGGGCAACGAGAGCCGCAGCGTGACCTTGCGGAAGGCGCGCTGCGGGCTGGCGTAGAGATCAGACGCCGCTTCGAGCAGCCGCCGGTCGAGCTTCTCGAGGCTCACATAGATGGGCAGCACCATGAACGGCAGGAAGTTGTAGAGCAGGGCGAACACCACGGCGAAGTCGGTGCCGAGAAGCGCCTGGTCCTGCGGCAGCAGGTGCAGGCCGTGCAGGATCGACACGGCCGGGCCCCCGTCGTAGAGCAGGATCTTCCACGCCAGCGTGCGCACCAGGTAGGTGACGAAGAACGGCAGCACGACCATGGCCAGCAGCAGGTTCTTGTAGCGGCCACCTCGCATCGCGATGAAATAGGCGAGGGGATAGCCGATCAGGATCGCGCCGAGGGTGGCGAGGCCCGAGAACTCGAAGGTGCGGACGATGACGTCCCAGTTGTCGGTCAGGACCTTCGGGTAGTTGCTGAGGCCGCCACCCTTCAGCGACAGCTTGGCGATGCTGAACAGCGGGAGGATGAAGAAGAAGATCAGCGCGGCCAAACCCGGGAGCAGCAGCAGGTACGGAGTGTGCCATCGATTCGGCTTGGCGCCGGCCTCGTCGGATTCGGCCACGGGCTACTGCTGGGTCGCCTCGGTGAAGGCCCGGTTGAGTTCCTCGTCCTCGGCGGGGGGAAGGATCCGGAACTCGTAGAACTTCGAGTCGGCCGACGGGTTCACGAAGGGGCTGTCCTTGCCGTCGGCGGTCATGAAGTCGACGGCGCCGATGACCGGTGGCACATAGTTGATGGCCTCATAGAGCGGTCCGGCGACCTTGGGGTCATAGACGTAGTTCATGAAGGCCGACGCGCCGCCCGGGTTCTTCGCCCCGTTGGGAATCATGGCGTTGTCGACGAAGTTCATACCGCCCTCGTTCGGGATGTAGAACTCGATGCTGTCGGCCAGGTCGGGGTTGTCGGCCTTGAGGCTGGCGATGTCGCCCGACCACGCCATCGCCACCCACGTGTCACCGAGCTGCAGGTCCTCGGTGTAGGCGTTGCCGGTGATCTTGCGGAACTGGCCGCCGTCGCGGGCCGTCTTGATCTTGTCGACGGCCGCCAGCTCCTGGTCGAGCCCGCCGGTGGTCGGGTCGTTGCCCATGCCGAGCATCGTGAGCCCGACCGAGTCGCGCATCTCGTCGAGGATCGTGACCTTGCCCTTGAACTTCGGGTCGAAGAGGGCGTTGACGCTGTCGAGCTTGCCGCCGACCTTCGACGGCCAGTAGGCGATGCCGGTCTGGCCGATGGCCCACGGGATGCTGTGCTTGCGGTCCGGGTCCCATTCGGGGTTGGCCTGGTCGCTGAGGACGTTCTTGATGTTGGGGAAGAGGCCGGCGTCCCATGTTTCGATGTATCCCTGCTGGATCATGTTGGCGGCCTCCCACGAGGTGAGCACGATGAGGTCGGCGCCGATGCCATTGCCGGCGGCGAGATCGGGCTGGTACTTCGTGTAGAAGCTGTCGTTGCCGTCGATGTTGGACGTGTAGCTGACCTTGATGCCGGTGCTGTCGGTGAAGCCCTTGATGGTGGGCGAGGTGGTGGGGTCGTCCCCCTCGATGTAGAGCGGCCAGTTGAACATCGTCATCGTCGTGCCTCGGAGCGATTCCAGGGTGACGCCACCAGCGGCCGTCGTCGCCGTGGTGCCCCCGGCGTCGGTGGTCTTCTTGCTCGACCCACAGGCCGCCAGCACGGCCGGGCTGAGGGCGAGGCCGCCGAGCAGCACGGCGCCGCGGCTCATGAATCGCCGCCGCGACGTGCGGGCGTCGGCGAGTTGGGAGAGCAGGCGGGGATCGATCGGCTCGGTCATGGGGTGATCCTTTTCAGGGGTCGGGTGCTCCGGGCGGAGCGGGGAAAGGTTGTGGGCTGGGGTCAGCCTTCTTCGACGATCTCGTCGACGGTCAGGAGCAGATCAGGTGCGGGGGGTAGCACGCAGGCGGCGTCGGGGGTCCAGCTGGCCCACACCTGGTCGCCGGGCCGGAGCAACGGGAGCTCGGCATCGTGGGGCACGTTGGCCAGGACGGGCGAGCCGTCGGCCGCCTCGATCAGCAGGCGCACGACATGGCCCTGGAACGTGAGGTCGGTGACGGTGCCGGCAATGTGGGCGCCGGCCGTGGTGGGCTCGCTCATCGAGATCTGCAGTCGCTCGGGCCGCACCATCATCGTGCCGTTCTGGCCGGCGGCGATGTCGGCCAGGTGCACGCTCGCCGCCAGCGTGGCGCCGAGCGCCGCCACGGTGGCGGTGCCGTCGACCCTCGACTCGATCGAACAGGGCCACAGGTTGGCCTGGCCGATGAAGCCGGCGACGAAGACGGTGGCCGGGTAGGCGTAGATCTCGGTCGGGGAGCCGATCTGCTCGACGTTGCCGCTGCTCATGACCGCGATGCGGTCGCTCATCGTGAGCGCTTCCTCTTGATCGTGGGTCACGTAGATGAACGTGATGCCCACCTCGCGCTGGATGCGCTTGAGTTCGAACTGCATCGCATGGCGGAGCTTCAGATCGAGGGCCCCGAGCGGCTCGTCGAGCAGCAGGGCCTTCGGGTAGTTCACGAGCGCCCGGGCCAGGGCCACCCGCTGCTGTTGGCCACCCGACAGCTGACCCGGCTTGCGGTTGGCAAAGTCGGACAGGCGCACGATCTCGAGCAACTCGTTGGATCGCCGGGTGACCTCGGCCTTGTCGATCTTCTGGCTGCGGGGGCCGAAGGCGACGTTGTCGAACACGGTCATGTGGGGGAAGAGAGCGTACTGCTGGAAGACGGTGTTGACGTTGCGCTTGTAGGGCGGCACCTTCGACACGTCGGTGCCTTCGAGGCGGATGGCTCCCTCGGTGGGGGTCTCGAAGCCGGCGATCATCCGCAAGGTGGTGGTCTTGCCGCAGCCCGATGGGCCGAGCATCGAGAAGAACTCGCCTTCGGCGATCGAGAAGTGGGCGTCGGCCACGGCCTCATAGTCACCGAAGCGCTTGGTGACGTGGTCGATCTCGATGACGGCGGGGGCGTCGGCGACGCGGGGCGTCGACGCTCCTGGGGTCTCGGTGGTGATCGGAGCTCCGGAACTGCTCAGCGTCGGGCCTCTCGTCCGTGGGACCGGGTACCCCACACCGTCGCGCGTTTCAGTGGGCGATGGTGTCCCTGGTCACTTCCTGCGACGCAGATTCGCAAACTTCCGTCACGTCCGCAAGGAATTCCTTGTCGAAGTAACATTCCGGCAACGGAATCGCTTGCGTTACTGGCGAACTCACGCGAGATTCTGCGGGAGCGAACCCCCTCGTCGAATCCCAGGAGATCTGCCCGTGCATCACGAGAACTTCATCGGAGGAGCATGGGTGGCCGCCGCTGACGGCGCCACCGATGCGGTACTCGACCCGGCCACCGGCGAGGTGCTCGCCGAAGTGGCGTCGAGTGGCGTGGTCGATGCCGAGGCCGCCGTCGAGGCCGCCCACGACGCCTTCCAGACCTGGGGCCACACCACCCCGCGGGAGCGGTCCGAGAAGCTGCTGGCCCTCGCCGACGCCATCGAGGCGAACATCGACGAGCTCAAGCAGCTCGAGATGGCCAACGTCGGCAAGCCGGTGTCGATCATCGACTTCGAGTTCGACCTGACCGTCGACAACATCCGGTTCTTCGCCGGCGCCGCCCGCACCCTGCAGGCCCAGGTCGGCGGCGACTACCTCGAAGACCACACGTCGTTCCTGCGTCGCGACCCGCTCGGCGTGGCCGTCGGCATCGCCCCCTGGAACTACCCGCTCAACATGGCGACCTGGAAGTTCGGGCCCGCCCTGGCGGCCGGCAACACGTTCATCCTCAAACCGTCCGAGCTCACGCCGCTCAGTGCCCTGAAGCTGGCCGAGCTCGCCGCCGACATCTTCCCTGCGGGCGTCTTCAACGTGGTCACCGGCCAGGGCGAGACCGCCGGTGACGCCCTGGTGCGCAACCCCAGGGTGGCCATCGTGTCGATCACCGGCGACGTGTCGACCGGCAAGCTGATCGCCCGCAACGCGTCGGACACGCTCAAGCGCGTGCACCTCGAGCTCGGCGGCAAGGCCCCGGTGGTGGTCTTCGACGACGCCGACCTCGACGCCGTCGTCACCTGCCTGTCGGAGATGTCGTATTACAACTCCGGCCAGGACTGCACAGCCCCGTGCCGAGTGATCACCGGCCCCGGCATCTACGACGACCTGGTCAGCGCGCTGGGCCTGGCCGTCGACGCCCTCGTCACCGGCGACCCGACCGATCCCGACACGGCCGTCGGCCCGGTGATCTCGGCCGATCAGCACGATCGCGTCGCGGGCATGGTGTCGCGGGCGGTCGCCGCCGGCGCCGAGGTCGTGAGCGGCGGGGCGTCGATCGACCGACCCGGGTTCTTCTACCGACCGACCGTGCTGGCCAACCCGGCGCAGGACAGCGAGATCGTGCAGCGCGAGGTGTTCGGCCCGGTCGTGAGCGTGCAGCGCTTCGCCGACGAGGACCAGGCCCTGACGTGGGCCAACGACGTCGACTACGGCCTGTCGGCCAGTGTCTGGACGACCGATGTCGGGCGCGCCATGCGCATGAGCCGCTCGCTGCAGTTCGGCTGCGTGTGGGTCAACGACCACATCCCGATCATCTCGGAGATGCCCCACGGTGGCTTCAAGCAGAGCGGCTACGGCAAGGACATGTCGATCTATGCCGTCGAGCACTACACCGAGCTCAAGCACGTGATGATCAAGCACTGATGAATCTCTTGGAGAGCACCTGATGGCAACCACGTCTGATCCCACCGGCCTCGTCACCCACAGCGACCGCCTCAGTGCCCGGGCCGCCGAGCTGAGCTACGTCGAGATGGCGACGCTGCTCGAGCGCACGACGGCGAGCAAGGCACTGTACGAGCGGGCCGTCGAGCACCTGCCCCTCGGCGTGCCCTCGTCGTTCCAGGCCGGCGACCCCTACCCGATCTACGTCGAGCGGGGCGCGGGCAGCCACGTGTGGGATGTCGACGGCAACGAGTACCTCGACTTCCACGGCGGGTTCGGCGTGGGCATCGCCGGTCACGCCCACCCGAAGATCGTCGAGGCGGTCACCCACGCGGTGAACAACGGCACCCACTTCGCGGCGCCGACGCCCACCACGGTCGCGCTGGCCGAAGAGATCTGCCGTCGCTTCGAGCTCGACAAGGTGCGGTTCGCCAACTCGGGCACCGAGGCGACCATGGACGCCATCCGGGTGGCCCGGGCCGCGACCGGGCGCGACGTGCTCGTGAAGATCGAGGGCTCGTACCACGGTCACCACGACGCCGTGATGTTCTCGGTGCTGCCGAATGCCGAGTCGGTCGGCACGCGCGACATGAACTCGACCACGCCGATGTCGGCCGGTATCCCCGCCGACACCGCCAAGTACACCCTCGTGGTGCCGTTCAACGACGCCGCCGCGTTCGAGGCCCTCGCCGCCGAACGGGGCGACGAGATCGCGTGTCTCATCCTCGAGCCGGTGATGATGAACATCGGCATCGTCGAGCCCGACCCCGGCTACCTGCAGGCGCTCAAGGACATCTGCGAACGACACGGCATCGTGCTGATCTTCGACGAGGTCAAGTCGGGCGGCACGGTCGCCGAGGGCGGGGCCGGGCAGCGCTACGGCGTGCGGCCCCACCTCGCGTGCTTTGCCAAGGCCCTGTTCGGGGGCACGCCGGGGGCGGCCTTCGGTGGCGACGACGCCATCATGGACGTGATCGCCCACGGCGCCGCCCAGATGGGCACGTTCAACGGCAACCCGCTGGTGTCGGCGGCCGGGCTGGCCTCGCTCACCGAGGTCATGACGACCGACGCCTACGCCCGACTGGCCGAGCTCGGCAACCGCCTCGCCGCCGGGTGCCAGGCGGCGATCGACGCCAACGGCATCCCGGCCCACACCGTCGACCTCGGCGCCAAGGGGTGTGTGTCGTTCCGCAAGGAGCGGTCCCGCAACTACCGCGACTTCCTGGCGACCAAGCCCGAGCTCTTCGGGGCGGCCTTCCCGTGGGCCATCAACCGGGGCGTCTTCATGACCCCGGGCGACGAGGAGCAGTGGACGCTCTCGGTCCAGCACTCCGAAGCCGACATCGACGGCTACGTCGAGCAGTTCACGTCGTTCTGCGAAGCCCTCGCCACCTGACGCCTGACCGCCTGATCTCCGAGAGCCGGACAACCCCGTGACCGAGCCGTTCGAGCTGGTGACGTCGGCCGGGTCGATCCCGGATTCACCGGCACGCACCCGGCCGCCGGACCGCGCCCCGTTCCGGATCGGTGCCGTGCAGGTGCCGTGGCACCCCGACCCGGACGCGCATCGGGCCCGGCTCGCCGACGGGGTGCGGATCGCGGCGGTCGAGGGCGCCGAGCTGGTGTGCCTGCAGGAGTTGACCCTCAGCCCCTACTTCGCCGTGTCCGACCGGGGGCCCGGCCCGGGATGGGCGACGACCGAGGCGCTCGGCGGCGGGCCCACCCGCGACCTCGCGACCGACCTGGCGCGCGCCCACGAGGTGTTCGTGCACGCGTCGCTCTTCGAGACGGTGCCCGAGGCCGAGGGTGGCCCGCCGGCCGACGGCCGCGGCTACAACACCGCGATCTGTGTGGCGCCGAACGGCGCGCTCGTCGCCGCCACCCGCAAGGTGCACATCCCGATCACCGCCGGCTACTACGAGGACCGCTACTTCATCGCCGGCAACGGAGGTTTCCCCGTCGTGGCGATCGACCGGGCCCGGTTCGGGTTCCCGACATGC
>Ga0315292_10002098_pt1 | contig 11025 bp, 10 predicted proteins | sample YL17G13_0_MG_FD_204029 | JGI IMG/M metagenome (GOLD analysis project Ga0315292, IMG submission 204029) | Sediment microbial communities from Yellowstone Lake, YNP, Wyoming, USA - YL17G13_0 | ecosystem: Environmental > Aquatic > Freshwater > Lake > Sediment | place: USA: Wyoming | collected... | reverse complement strand
AATACAGATAATACTGTTTCCTTCTTTTCCTCTTCCAGTAGATTAACTGAAGAGGGTGCAACCTTTGGCTTTTTCTGCAGCATGGAGGTCATTGTTGCTTTACAAAAAATAAATGAGCTTATCAATTTTTACAAATACATATTATTTATTCATTGTTTGAAAACTCTTTCAACAATTCCTCAATACGCACCAATGCATTGTAATCATCCACCAATTTAGGCCGTGTGGTAAAGTCTGCACGCTCCAAAATTGCCTTGAGCTGTGAGGCATATGTTGTACAGATACCATCGAGAAGTTTGATAACATCTCGAGGGCATTTTGATGTATTTCGCTGATATCCAACAACACTAGTAACAGATGCAACTTGTTCCTGTGATAATGCAATAGGAGATGGTATCGAAGATTCAGAAAGGGATACAGAAGCTGCAACTGCAGGTTTTGGCATAATAATCTGAGTTGGAGGAGAAACCGCTGGTTTTGGTAACGGCATTACTGCAGGTTTTGCTGCAGGTTTTACTGCAGACTTTGGATTGACTACAGAGGTAGACGCAGCAGCGGATGCCGCTTTAGCAGGGACAATCGGTTCTTCTTCCTCTGAATCGCTATGTTCCACAGGGACAGGAATAGGAGCAGGAACAGGAGCAGCATACTGCTTATATATGTGCTGTCCATAATCCCACCGCAGTTGGCGAACTGCCTCCCATACCGACTTGCAGATCATATCCACATTTAATTCCGATTTGTTTACTTGTGTATTAAATACATCATCCATTGTTTTCGAATCATCATCCAGGATTTGGTCGCTCTTTACCGCATCAAACAGGATTCGCACTTTTGTATTTTCATGAAACGAATAGGCTGGCGTGTCACCTTGAGTAGGTCGTTTGACAGGAAGAACCTTCACTACCTTGCCATTTCGCATAATCTCTGTTCCACCTAACGCCATTCGCAATGATGCTCTGGTTTTGTCTTTTGGGATATGAATACCACAATGTGTGAGTTTATTCTCAAGCAGCACTATCCAGTCCGATGAATAGGCAAGTTGCACTGTAATTGTTCCCAAGGACACGAAGTCGTCAGGTAGATCTCCAATTATAAAGTGGTTTTTTCCCTTCTGATTCATCTTGATACGAAACCCGAATTTATTCGAAACGGGATCCTGATAGTATGCACGAATGTTCGAATGATTCTCTGAATGATAACATACATTCAAAGTGACTTCCATCTTTTCATCGACTTCATCCCAGCACAGACGGTCAATTGGAATCACATCATATGTCTTGTCATCGACCTTGATTTCGTAGGTTGTGTTATCCGATAGGAACTTATGATAGGTGGTTCCAAATTCAAAGAGGAGATTGTTTTCTACTTTATCGGATGTGATCATGGATACGATCTCTTGAACGATGCTCTTGTCACTCGGCAAGTGAATGACCGTTCCTTTTCCCGCTGGATCAATGGCGTACTTCTCCCAAGTCGGTACACGGTCCATCTCAATCCCGTGAGGATTAATGGTAAGCCGATCCATTTCGACTGCCCTCGGATAGTCAATTGTTAATTGTTTAATAGGATCTTCATCATTTGGGCGTGTAAAGACATGAACAATGCTCTTCAGCAATGTGAGACAGACCATTGCAAACTTTGCACCAATTCCGAATCTTCCATGCTGCAGAGATGGAAGACTTCGCTCATGAAATCGAAATGCAGACCCCAATTCTCTTTTTATTCCTGCATTATCGGAAAAGCAGAGGATGTTGTGTATCGTACAAATCCACAGACACATTTTTGTGGCGGCGGCCGCCAGAGAATTGTCCCCCTTTTCGAAAAGACACTGGATTGGAGTAAATCCATGCCTCAGCATGTTTCTCAGCATACCGCGATGGCTCACTGCATCATCATTCATGGAAGAAGACATTGTTGATTTTTAAAAACAAAAATAAGATTATCAATTTTTTATCGATAAATGATTGGGCAAATCTTTGTAGAATTTGCCCCATGTATTGCATGCTCTACCGTTTTCAAAATGGTCGTCATCGTCATTTCCGCGGACCATTTTGCCTGTAACAGAATACACGCCGTATTCTGAACGGCCTGATGAAGTGCATCGATGGATTGTCTTGTATAAAGAATCTGTGCCATATCTTGCTGGATCCCCATTTCAATTTGCGCGTTTTCAAGCCGATGTGAATGTAATAATACACTTGAGATTCCTATGGTGAGCGCAAATACAATCATGATACAACCCAGTGCCATCATTTGATTTGCAGTATTCATGGTTTTGCCATAATGAGTTATGAACATGGGGTCAATTTTTTGATCTATCAATCTTTTATCATCTTCGATGAAGTGCATTCCCTACGGATGGATTGCTTTTTGGATGGCGTAAAATATGCGGATAGAGTAGAAATGAATACTTCGAATAAGAGAACATTTTTTGGAAAAATTGCAAATGGACTTCGTTCTACTGCAAAGAGAATGTGCGGTACAAGAGAGGAGCATTTTACGAAAGATGATCATGTTGAACTTGTTCGCTTAGTTGATAATTTGAAAAAGCCATTTATAAATGATCATCAAAATGATAATAATGTGTATCAGCTCGTTATGGCTACATTTTCAGATTTAACTATAGAGGACCAGGCCGATAGAATACCTGAATACATAAATATAGTTGAAGGTGATGCAAGTAAAGTCAATGGTAAGGTGATCACTTCGTCATATAATAAATTGGGTACAACCAAGTCACCATACATTTCATCTAAGCATGAATTTGGTATAACTAAGTTACGCGACAAATCAAATGCTAATAAGGATTTAACTACATGGTATACATATAGAGGATATTTATCAGAATATGTAGATTTTATTAATGGTATTTCCTGTAAAATATATAACGGTACTCAGGTATCTCAGCAGACATTAGCTGCGCTATTAGCTGCGTTCCCATCGGCTCCCAGCCCAGTACTTGGCAGTATGAGATTACCTAGAACCCCGCGCGGGCGCCCAGCCTCATCTGGCGGCCGGCGCACCAAGCGGTCCAAGCACCATCGTCGCACCAAGCGCGCCAAGCATGCTAATCGGTCCAAGCAAACTTGTCGCCGCAAACATTAATGTCTTTCCTCCATTATACTTTTTTTCTCGATGTCACATCCATAAAAAAAGTAGAATCTCTAAATAAATGAATCGCGCCGAAATTAAACGCCATGTTACCCATTTCTTATCCCATCCCTCTCTTTCCACTCTGGAAGCTGCCAAACAGTATCTCATTACTCTTCGTCGTACGGCCATGGACGGCTATACGATGACGGAAAGTCGCTCCCTCTGGTTTTCTCTCCTTTTGTACAAGTTTCGCACAGAACACAATGTATCCGATACCCTATGGGCCGCTGCACGCGGATACCTTCTTGATATGCTATCTCCGCATAGTACGGGTGATATGGCTGCTCGCCACTTTTTAACTGTCTTTGCCGAGTGGAAAAAAGAGGATCGCGCCTCCTTTGTGAATGAGGTGATCGGCTACTACTTGGAAGTACTTCACTTGAAGCAGACGATCGAAGAGACCCGTGAGGAAAGCACCATTGCGGAATGGAAAGACAGTTATCAGGGGCTCATCTACAAGATCCGCGATGCCGCCACGCGGATGGGATTTCTCGCACAACTCGATGAGCGTGTAGGGGAAGTGAATCGCGCCCGTCAGACCCTCGTCGAGAACATGATGAAACGGGCCTATTGGGATTTAGTCGAACAGGACATTCGTGAGAAACAGTATGCGACGGTCTTATTGCAACTCTCGGAACTGAAAGAGCTTGTGAAAGAGGTGATTCCTTCCCGTTTTCATGCTGATCTCCACGAGAAGTTCAATGTGGATTACATTCAAGAGAAATTGGAACAAGAGGCACTTGATCCTGCCTACTTGGTGCAACTGGTTCGCTGGATCATGGACTCCATGAAAGAATGGGATGCGGCTTCCACGCGGTCCTTGTATGATCGCGAGCTTCAGACATGGGAGCAGGCCATTGGAACACTGGAGTGGCCGCGGTTTCTCCGCTTCAGCTTAGAACTCTGCACATTACTCGCTCTTGATGCCAAAACACGCGTTTCCATTTGGCGACAGCTTCTTCGCGAGCCAAAAAATTGAAGGGCGATCCTTGGAATGGATAGATTACCCATGTCTTATACACAATGTGCGATCGTGTCCCATGTACAAGAGGTATGTCAACAGGTTCTTCCTGTGATGGAGCAATCAGCGATCTCCACGCATACTTCTACCATTAAAGTGGGCGAGTATACGGTTACGATTACGCTTTCCAAAAAGAGTGGTGTATTAGGAAAACGCCGTTTAGAACCGATTGAAGAAGTCTCTACACGCTCGTGGCAGACACCCTCAAAGGATCCATCTCCCTTTTATCCAAAACCATCGTCGGATCACTTGCTCTACAACAGCTTAGGGCACAACTTCTCCCATCAGAATCCTCATCCCTCCCTATCAACCAGCGAGCAGTTATCCTATATATCCTAAGATAAACGATACACAATCTCCTTCATGTTTTGAATGTCCTGTTTTCGATCCTCTGACTTATTTCGATAAAAAATGATATTTTTGTAATCAAGTTGATCCATATTTGTTTTTTCATCTACATATGCAAAATAGTGTTGAAAAGAATAGAACGGGAGAGAAGGATATTCTCTTTCTAATACATGGCCTATTTCTAGATCATCAATAATGTTGTAATTAATTTGATCTTTTTCGTCTAATAGTTCCATCAGCATTGGTTTTGATAGAATCATAGAAGTTCCATGCGGATATATTGTATTATATCGTTCATGATTTTTTCCACCCCATGTATGTTTATATACCATACCTCCACCTACTGTAATTGGGTATTGTGTTATTATACTTGAGAGATTATTAAAATTAATAATTGTGCTTACATTGGATCGTATCAGATAGTCAAATGATTTATCTTTCACAAATTCAAATGCCTTGATCGTTTTATCTAATATTCCTGGGATGTATGTTTCTTCTCCTGGAAGATAGAGAATTCCATCCATCTGATAAGCATCTCGATTGGATTCAGAAAATGTGTAATAAATGGTGGTTACATTGTGAAATTGCTGATAATATTGTTTTGTAATGTTATACATCTCATCGTATTCCTCTCCGTGAGAAAATAGGACCAAATGCATAATGGTAGGATATTTTTTGGGTGGAATTATATGATACTGAAATCCGGGTGGAATCATATGTATTCGTTTAAAGGGAGTATAGGCCATATAAATGGTAATGGTAATACATATGAATAAAATGCACCATGTTATGATCGGCTTCATGTGGTACTCTACTATGTACATTAAAAAATAGATATATCTTTTAATGAATTTAGTATCGCATAATCGTGGTTCCGTTGCGAAGCACCGTGCACCAGCTGGGCTTCTTCTTCTCTTCCTCCTCTTCCTCTTGCTCGTCTTCTTGGTCCTCTTCTTGGTCCTCTTCCTCCTCTTCCTCTTCCTCCTCATCATCTTGATCCTCGTCAGACTCGGACTCAGACTCAGACAATTGCGTCCAAGTACGCTTCTTGTTCTCCATTTCTGTAAAGCGATCCGACAGATTGGTGCCTCGTGAATGCGATCGAAGGCTCAGCAGAATCTCTGCCGTGTCATTATCCAGATTGATGTTGATCTGTTGCGGTTTGGTTCGTTCGCGAAGCGGCGCATAGGGAATCTTCAGCGGCGCGTGCAGCACGCAGGGCGTTCCTTCGACCTCTAGCGATGCTTCGAGTTCGCCCTCCAGAACGGGATCGACCTCATTCTTAATCTGCTCGCAGCTGCGATGGTAGTCCTCCAGAATTCCACCAAAGTCCAGTGCCGCCGCCTGCCACTGCTGCTGAAGCTCCGTCCAGTGCATGTTCGGCGCATCATGCATCGATGTCATCGGGCAGGAGCCGTGTTTGAATGAAGTCGCGTGACGCGTATAAAGGCCCTCCATCTGCTCGTTCGAGAGGCACAGAATGCTCTGCAGAGATTGGCGAATGGTGTAGTCTTTGTGGAAGTGGAAGTCGCCATGGAAGTCCTCCAGAACAATCTCATAGACGCTGTTGTAACGACGGAAGATATTGAAGTAGTGGACGCCATAGATGTGGATGGTTCCCAGGAAGTCGAGCTTCTTGGTCGTGTAACCATTCAGGGAGATTTCGCACATGGCATCCAGGGCGTTATTACGGGCGGTGAGATCGTATGACATTGTAATGGAGGTGTGGTTATCATCTATTAAAAACGCTTTGTCAATTTTTTATTTTTTCGCGTTTTTTTATGTTTTTTCTGTTTATGAGTGCGGTGGTTGCGGTGGTTGCGGGTTTGCTTGTGTTGTTTGCGGGTGCCGCCTTTTTTTCTTTTTCCATTTGGAATATTCGGAGAAGCTGTAGAAGCTGTTCTTCGTCCTAGTACTGATGGTGTATCTTGAGAGGCTGCTCTTGGTAAAGAGGGTGGATGTCGTGGAGTTAATGTTAGACTTTGTGCCCGACTCAATGGCACACGGTCCATCGATTGCGTAAAGAGTGATGTTGGCGGATAAGGTGTACCATATGCGGTTGCAGATGGCCGTCGAGATAATATCCTTGTTAGCGTCGGTGGCAGCTCTGATATGGTAGCTTCACGTATTTGTGTTTCAAGGGAGGGAGTCATCACTTGAGAGATTGCTCTTGAAAGAGCAGGTGCTCTTGAAGGGGCATGTAGGAGGCGTGGGTCATTCATTGTGTCAAGTGCTTCTTCAAATGGATTATCTCCAGTTTGTGGAGTACAGCTTTGCACATTCTCTTCATCTGTATCTGTAATCATTCCCACCATCGATGTGATATAGGTATTTAATGTATCATTTAATTTATCGGTATTTACACCACCTTTTTGTTTATATTTGCCACCGCTCTGATAACTCTTCCATATCGCTAGATAGGCCTCCGCTGATTTATTCTCTGAATTTACAAGTACATCATGCCAAAAGATAACACTATACATAATGGTTCTTAATTTAATTTGTGTTGCGACTAAATTCTCTGCACCTTCAATCACTTCAAAATTTGCTTTATTAACAGTCTCTGCTGCTTTAGAAAATTCATTCATAAGAGCTTTAATATTGTCACCACAGTTTGATGCAAATGCTTCTGGTGTTTTTAATTCAACATTGTATAAACGTTGCTGATTAAGAGGATCAATTGTTTCCTTTGTAAGATAACCTGATCTAAATTGAAGTTCATAATTCCAAGGCAGTTGTTTTTCAGGATCTGTTAAGTTTTTTATTACTTCCTCCTGAAATGCTGTAATACGCATTGTATCATACTCAAATCCCTGTATTAATAATCCTAACATAGATATCACTAAAAAAATAAGATCCGATTTTATTTTATTACACCATGCATGAGATGCTCGTAACCCAAATGTAACCAATACATCTTCTGCTCTATCTAGCTCTGCCTCATTTATTCCACCCGTTTGATTTACGGGTGGAACTGTATTAAGTCTTTGTTTCATCGTTTTTGCTCTTGATGATATTGTTCCCACCATCGATCCAAATCCTGGAGGAAATACATGTTCCATTTCTCCACATGTATTTAATTGTATATTTGCACCATTGGGTATATAGACAATACGATAAATATAAATTGGGAATTTACAGATGTGACAAATTCCGCACGGTCTCTTTTGAACATTATATGTTGCTGGAAATAATCTATTTATAGTTGCGATATCATCGTCAGATGGATTCTTATTTGATATAATTTGTTTTATATTACCATTTCCATACTCTTGTAGAAATTCTCTAAATTTTTTATCTTTTTCTATATTTGATTTTCTTTTTATTGCTATCTCTACAATAAATGCAATTTCATCAGCTCCACAAACAGATACAGGAGAGATATCATCCTTACCCTCCTCCCAGATCATAAAAAAGAAATGACCTATTTTTTCCTCTGATGCTTTTGTATTTCTTACAAGTGTTACACCATCATATGCTAATTCTGAACGCAGTGATTCTGATTGTAGTGTTTCCACGGGTATATTCGTCCATAATTCGATCATACGAAAAATAGTAATACGTGATAAATCATCGTATTTATAATCATCAGGATGATGTATTTCTAATTTTTTGCCCTTACCCGTAGAGGATACTTTACCAACACTTGTTAGCAAACCAAGATGCGCATGTAAACCTTTCGTTGTTAAATAAGGAAATCCTCTTGCATTTACGATTTCAATTAATCGTTCCACTACGTTTGAATTTACTGTATCTATGCTTTTACCCACATCAAGCCGTTTTGTATTAACATATGTTATGGCAGCAGAAATGCAATTTGGTGTAGGAAGAGATCTGATAAAACTGGGTGTTGCTGCTTGTGCTGCAACATTTGTTTCTACTTTTCTTTCTTTCCTTTTAGTTACGGTTGTTGTTTGTTGTATACGAAGTTCACCAATTGCTCCTTTGATGTCAATTCCTGGTCTTGCGATACTCTGTGATGTATTCATTGCATTCATCCTATCATTAGCCTACATTTTTATAAAATGTAGGCTAATATTCTAAACCGTAGATCTGATACTTCACATTATCCATCACCATACAATCCGAAGTGGAATCAAATGATATGTATGATATACTTCATTATTTTTTATTCTTTCGCGTCTTTCGCGTTTTTTTCTGTTTGCGACTACCACCCCTTCTCCTTGGACTTCTTGAACGGCTTAATGCTCCTGGACTCCTTGAATGACTTGATCTTCTTGAACTTCGTGGTCTCCTATGACTTGTTGCACTTCTTGGACTCCTATGACTTCTTGGACTCCTTGGACTACTTTGTCTTCCTTGACTTCTTGGACTTCTTGGACTCCTTGGACTCAACTGTCTGTTTCTTGAGCGTATGATACGGGATGGACTTGCAGGGGCAAATACAGGTGCAGGGGCGAATACAGGTGTAGGGGCATTTTCAAGATGGGCGTTATTGCTTGCAGCGGGTTGTAATACTTCTGGCTGCATATTTGGTTCAGCACTCTCAGCTGGAGAATTATTAGGTGCATTTTCCATATACCGAGCTAGCCAATTCTTATTTGCCCAATTCTGTGGAGAAGGATGAAAAGGATCTTGCACTCTTGGTACATGTTGTTCTGCAATTTGAAGTAGCGGTTCACTATTTCTTTTTATCGTAAGATCATTATCTGTTACTGTCAGATCATTCACCACATTATCTAATAGGTTTATATTTGTATCTAAACTACATGATGTACGATTACCCGCTTCTTCTAGTGCAGCTGTTTGAAATGTGCTTTTGATACATCTCATATATCTATCAAATGACCCATCTACGTTTTCTTCTATTTCCTCATCACTCCCTCCACTTTTAGATGTTTTATTAAATTTCTTCCATATCAGTTCATAGGCTTTCGATGCCTTGTTATCTGAGCCTTTAAGAATATCGTGCCAATAAATTACACTATATAGTGCAGTTCTTATTGTAAGCTGTGAACTGATTGGACCGCTCAAATTTGGAAATTTCTCTTTAATACTAGCTGTATTAATATCTATAGCCGCTTTAGACAATTCTGTCATCATTTCTTTAATATTTTCAGAACAACCCTTTCCAAATTCATTTGGTGTTTTTAATAATGCTTGAGTACCATGAGATGGATATGGATATGGATATAGTTTTTTAGCATTAAGGGGATGTACGATTGACATATCAAGTTTACCATATCTAAATTGAAGTTCATAATTCCACGGAGATTGTTTACTACCATCTATACCCATCAATTTGTCTACAATTTCTTTTACAAATTCAGCAAGGCGTATATTATCTATTTTAAATCCTCCTATCATAAATGATCCAGACATAATTGCAATTAAAAATACAAGATCTGATTTTAGTTTATTACACAGAGCATGTGATGCTCTTAATCCAAATCTGATCAACACATCATTTGCAGCCTTTACTACTACCTTCGTTCCATGACTGGGAGCATGTTTAAGTCGTTCTATCATTTTATCTGCTTTTGCAGATAATGTTCCCATAATAGAACCCCATCCTGGTGGTAACACATGTTCCATTTCACCACATGTATTTAATTGCTGTTTGGTTTTATTTTTTAGGTGTACAATTTGATAAATATAAATGGGAAAACTACATATCCAACAGATCCCACATGGCTTCTTATTCATACTAAATGCACTTGGTGTAAACAAAGATTCTACATATGTCATTTGCTGTTGTGGGTTCTTTCGAATTACAGGACTAGCTTTTCGAGTTTCTGCTTCAATACTAGCAATTATTTTTTCCATGGGTTTCTGATCCTTTCCAGTTAGATTATCATGTATAAATTTTCTTAATCTTTTATCCTTTTCTACATTCGATGCATTTTTGATTGCTATTTCTAGTATAAAATTTATTTCTTCTGGCGCACAGTTTGAGGAGGAGGCATCTGGTATCTTATTCCATTCTGTCTCAAGTAAATGACCTATTTGCTCCTCAGATAACTGAGTAACCATGTCAAGTGGTTTTTTATCAAATGCTGTTCCAGCACGCAACGCGTCTGTTGGTATATTACTAATTTTAATTTTTGTCCATGATTGTATTGCATTAAAAAGTTCAGTACGCATTTGTGATATAGGCCTTGTAAATAAATCGAGATATAGATTTAATTTAGGTTTTGTTAAATTGGGAAATCCTCTTTGATTTAGCATCAGTATGAAATTATCAACTACATTTGTTGAATTTATCTTTTTGCTTCCTCCTTGAATTAAATTTCGATCAATCTTACCTTGAACATATCGAATCGAGGTAGCGAGACAATTAGGGGTAGGTGCATTTTCTTTTAGGTTATTGGTAGATGGAGCGTTCAATATAGTAGGTGCTTTACTTTTTAGTGCACTCGCCTTTAGAGCACTCGCCTTTCCCTTTCCCTTCGGTGTACTCATCCTATCATCCCCCTATATTTTACGCCTGCACAATATAATTATCCGATAAAATGCCAACCACCATCGGGCGAATGTTC
>Ga0315292_10002096_pt1 | contig 11028 bp, 11 predicted proteins | sample YL17G13_0_MG_FD_204029 | JGI IMG/M metagenome (GOLD analysis project Ga0315292, IMG submission 204029) | Sediment microbial communities from Yellowstone Lake, YNP, Wyoming, USA - YL17G13_0 | ecosystem: Environmental > Aquatic > Freshwater > Lake > Sediment | place: USA: Wyoming | collected... | reverse complement strand
AAGCGCCAAGGCGAGGGTCGCTTCGAGCTGATCGACGAGCGCCGGCCCGGCCCGGTCGGCCCCCGATCCTCCCGGCCGTCCAGTTCGCCCGACCGACTGGCCTAGCGCCTGGCTCGACGGGTCGACGGGTCGACGGGTCGACGGGTCGACGGGTCGCGCGCCCACGCCGCGACTCGTTCTTCGCGCCGTTGACCGTGTATCACAACCGTGCATCACCCGGTCTGGGACGCGATGAACCCGGGCGTTCGGCCCCATCCCGGTCAGGTCGGGGCTACGACGGCGGATCAGCCCCCTCGACCCGCTCGACGACAGCCCGCTCGCGGTCGGCCAGCTCGGCCAACACCTCGTCGGTGTCGGCCCCCAGCGGACGACCCGCCCAACGGATGCGGCCCGGCGTCTTCGACAGCCTGGCGATCAGCCCCTGCATCGGGGTGCCGTCGACGTCGACGACCGCCGCCCGGGCCGTCATGTGGGGATCGACGGCGAGATCGGCCATGGTGAGCACGGCGGCGGCCGCCGCGTGGGCCTGCTCGAACGCCGTCAGCACCTCGTCGAGGGGTCGGGCGGCGATCCATGCGCCGACGGCAACATCGAGCTCGTCGCGATGGGTCACCCGACCGGCGAACGAATGGAACCTCTCGTCGTCGCCCACACCGACCAGGTCGAGCACCCGACGGGCGACCGACTCCGCCGATGTGCTCACCGCCACCCAACGACCATCGGCTGTGCGATAGGTGCTGCGTGGCACCGAGTAGGGGATGCCCGACCCCAGCCGCGGTTGCTCGTAGCCGAGCAGGGCATAGGCGGTGGGCAGCGGCCCCATCAACTGGAACAGCGATTCGAGCAGGTTGACGTCGACGACCTGCCCGACCCCGCTGTGCACGGCAACCATCGTGGCGAACGCGCCGACGATCGCTGTGACCTCGTCGGTGAGGGCGATGGGCGGCAGGAGGGGCGGCCCGCCGGGCTCGCCGTTGATGGCGGCGAAACCCGACATGGCCTCGGCGAGGGTCGCGAAGCCGGGCCTCGAGGCGTACGGGCCGTCCTGGCCGAACCCGGTGACCCGGGTGACGACCAACTTCGGATTGGCCGCGATCAACTCGTCGGGCACCAGGCCGAGTGCCTCGAGCTTTCCGGGCCGCAGGTTCTCCACCAGGACATCGGCGTCGGCGCACAACCGCTTCATGCGGTCGAGACCCTCGGAGCTCTTCAGGTCGAGCTCGATCGTGCGCTTGCCCCGTCCCGCCAGCTTCCAGAAGAGCGTCACGTCGTCGACGGGGTGGCGCCAGCCCATGTCGCGCAGCGAATCGCCCGACCCCGGGCGCTCGACCTTCACCACATCGGCGCCGAAGTCGGCCAGGTAGCGGGCACAGCCCGGGCCGGCCAGCACGGTCGACATGTCGATGACCCGCAGGTCGCCGAGTGGCCCGGCGGCGGGTTCTTCAGCAACCACGGGTGGCCCGCCGACTGGCACCCGTCGGTGGCACGCCGTGACGGTCGACCGTCATCGGATGCCGATGGCGAAGCACCGGTCGGCCAGGTCGCCGAACGAGTAGTCGAAGAACGTGTCGGCGTAGAGGTGACGGGTCTGCTCGGTCCAGACCAGGGCCTCGGGCGACGAGATCCGTCGATGGACCTGGAGGATGCCGCCCTCGTACACGCGATACTCGGCCCAGGTGCCCGGGAACTCCTTGACCGCCGCCACCTCGACCCAGGGCACGTCACGGGTCAGGCCGAAGCGGCGCACCCGGTTGCGGTGGGTGTGGCCGGCGAAGTAGCCGCGGATCGCGGGCCTCTCGGCCACCAGTCCGACGAGTCGCTCGCTGTCGTCGGGGTTGATGCCGAAGTAGTTGTCGGGACGATTGGCCGACTCGGGGCTCCAGACGTGGTGATGGCCGAACAGCAGGATCGGCCGATCGCTCGACCGGGCCAGGTCGTCGAGCCACTCGAGGGTGTCAGCGGCCACGCCCCCGTGCGCCATGCCGGCGAGGGAGGTGTCGAACATCGCCAGGCGCACCCCGGAGAGATCGACCAGCAGCCGGGGCTCGGTGGCGAACGGCGAGTGGTTGAAGCTCTCGTGGTTGCCGCGGATGTGATGCATGCGATCCCCGAACACCCGGTAGGCGGCAAGGAACGCCTGATACTCCTCGTCGGTGCCGCGCGACGTGAGGTCGCCCTTGACCAGCAGGGCGACAGGATCGAGGGCCGAAATCTCAGCCACGGCCGCCCGGTTCATGACCTCGGGGTAGGGCTCCTCGCCCTCCTTCGCCGCGAAGGTCGGACCGATGTCGAGCCCCTCGATGATGCCGCACTCGACTTCGCCGAAGTGCACGTCGTTGACGGTGGCGAACGTGCACAGGTGCTCACCCGGGGGTCGGGCCAGCGTGCGGAAGGCGAAGCCGTCGTACTCGTAGACATGGTCGGGCTCGAGCCCGTCGTAGCGCCGCACGACGAACCCGTCGTGCACGACGGCCTCGTCGTCGGCGACCGTCGTCAGCTCCACGCGCAAGGCTCCATGGCGACTGTTCTAGCCGACCGGCCCGCCCCATGATCCCGCCATCCCGCCATCCCGCCATCCCGCCGGGCAGTCGCACGGGGTTGGGGCGCGGACGCGCGTGTCAGGGGAAGGCGGTGAAGCCATGAGGCAGCTCGGCCCGGCCGGTGAGGGCGCGCAACAGCACCGCCGACGACGGCTGGGCGGCCAGCCCCGACAATACGATGAGCGACACCCGGGCCGCCGCCCCGGGGGGCTCGGCGCCATCCCCGCCGACGGCGGCCGCCAGGTCGAGCGTGTGGATCGTGAGCTCGACAACCCGCGTGGCGAGATAGTCGGCCAGCGACAACGTGCCGGCGAACGTGACGCACACCGCTCCGGGCGCGGCGCCTTCGACGGCGACCAGGGCCGACGCGGCCCGGGCCCGAATGGTGGCCACGGGGTCGTCACCCAGCGCGGCGACCTCGTCACGCCCACGGGCGGCAACAGCCGCGTTCATGGTCGGGTCCGCCAGCGCCAGGCGGAAGAAGTCGGCCCCCGTCTCGATGTCGATGCGCCCACTGGGCTGCAGGTAGCGCTCGAGCGTCAGGTAGGCCCGGCTCGCATGCGCCACCAGCTCGAGCACCGACCACTCGCCGAGGCCGGGCGCACCGAACTGGGCCGGGTCGACGCCCTCGACCGCGGCGAGGTACCAGTCGGACGCCTCACGGAACGCCGGGAGCACCTCGTCGAGCGCAAGGCCTCGGTCACTGTGCACGGGCCGAGACTAGGTCGACCCGATCGGGACAGCTCGGCTCGACGACTCCACCGACATTCTTCGCGCGCCAGACCGCGCATCACCCCCGACAAGTGCGCGAAGAACCGGCGCGGCGTGAGACCGGGATCAGGGGCGGCCGCGGCGGGTGGGCACGGGCCGTGACCACCAGCGACCCGAGAACCGCCAGCGCGACGGCTCATCGTCGACGACAGGCGCCGACGGCCGGGGCCAGGCCACCTCGAAGGCCGCCATGATGGCGGCCAGCTCGTCGTCGGTGGGCGTCGGCCGCACCTGATGCACGGTGGGCCCGGTGGGCCCGGTGTGTCCGGTGGGCGGAGCACCCGCGTCGGCATGGTCGGCGGCAGTGGGCGAGTCGGTCATGGCGTGGGCCGCTAGAGCGGGATGTTCCCGTGCTTGCGGTGCGGAAGCTCCTCGCGCTTGGAGCGCAGCATCTCGAGTCCGGCAATGAGCTTGACCCGTGTCTCGGACGGATCGATCACATCGTCGACGAAGCCCCGCTCGGCGGCCACATACGGGTTGGCGAACCGCTCGCTGTACTCGTCGACCAGCTCGGTGCGCCGCGCGACCGGGTCGGCCACGTTCTGCAACTCACGGCGGTACAGGATCTCGACGGCGCCCTGCGGGCCCATCACCGCCAGCTCGGCCGACGGCCAGGCGAAGGCCAGGTCGGCACCGATCGACTTGGAGTTCATCACCACGTAGGCGCCGCCGTAGGCCTTGCGGGTGATGATCTGGATGCGCGGCACCGTCGACTCGCAGTAGGCGTAGAGCAGCTTGGCGCCATGACGGATGATGCCGCCGTACTCCTGGTCGACGCCGGGCAGGAAACCGGGCACGTCGACGAACGTGACCAGCGGGATGTTGAAGGCGTCGCAGGTGCGCACGAACCGGGCGGCCTTCTCGGACGACTCGATGTCGAGGATGCCGGCGAGCATCATCGGCTGGTTGCCCACGATGCCGACGGGGTACCCGTCGAGGCGGGAGAATCCGCACACGATCGAACCGGCCCACTTGGGGAAGTACTCGAAGAACTCGCCGTCGTCGACACACTCGCGGATGATGGCCTTCATGTCGTAGGGCAGGTTCGAACTGGCCGGCATGAGGTCGGCGAGCGCCGGGCAGAGACGATCGGGGGCGTCGGTCGGCGGAAAGTAGGGGGGCGACTCGAGGTTGTTCGACGGCAGGAACGAGAACAGGAAGCGCACATCCTCGAGGCACGTCTGCTCGTCGGGTGAGACGAACGTGGCAACGCCCGACTTCGATGCGTGGCTGTGGGCCCCACCGAGCTCCTCGAGGGTGACCTCCTCGCCGGTCACGGTCTTCACCACGTCGGGGCCGGTGATGAACATGTGCGAGGTCTGGTCGACCATGAAGATGAAGTCGGTCATGGCCGGGCTGTAGACGGCGCCACCGGCGCACGGACCGAGCACGACGCTGATCTGCGGGGTCACACCCGAGGCCAGCACGTTGCGGTGGAAGATGCCGCCGTAGCTGGCGAGCGAGACGACGCCTTCCTGGATGCGGGCCCCGGCCCCGTCATTGAGGCCGATGACCGGCGCGCCGACCGACAGGGCGAGGTCCATCACCTTGTGGATCTTCTCGGCGAACACCTCGCCGAGGGCGCCGCCGAACACGGTGAAGTCCTGCGAGAAGACGAACACCTTGCGGCCGTCGATGGTGCCCCAACCGGTGATCACGCCGTCGGTGTAGGGCCGTTCCTCGATGAGCTCGGCGGGCACGCGGTGACGGGCCAGCATGTCGAGCTCGTGGAACGAGCCCGGGTCGAGCAGGAACTCGATGCGCTCCCGGGCGAGCAGCTTGCCTTTGGCGTGCTGGCGCTCGACCGACCGCTCAGATCCGGCGTGGAGCGCCTCTTGCTTGCGCTTCTCGAGCTGTGCGATGCGCTCGGTCATGGAGTGTTCCGACATAGGGCGCCAATGTATCGGTCGACCCTGTGGGGGACCGAATGCGGGGCATCGGCGCGGTGTCGGAGCCAGAGATCGCTAGGGTGCGCCGCCATGAGGACGCTCCGGCGCGTGTGTGTCTACTGCGGGTCGAATCCCGGCTCCCGACCGGCCTTCGCCGCCGCCGCCGCGGACCTCGGCCGGCTGCTCGCCCGGGAAGGCATCGGCGTGGTCTATGGCGGCGCCTCGGTGGGCCTCATGGGCATCGTCGCCGATGCCGCCCTGTCCGCCGGTGCAGAGGTCATCGGGGTGCTCCCCGACAAGCTCTTCGAGCACGAGATCGCCCATACCGGGCTCAGCGGGCTCCACGTCGTCAGCTCGATGCACGAGCGCAAGACCCTGATGTCCGAGCTGGCCGATGCGTTCATTGCCCTGCCCGGCGGCTACGGCACCATCGAGGAGGTCGTCGAGGCCGTCACCTGGACGCAGCTCGGGATCCACGACAAGCCGGTCGGCCTGCTCGACGTCGACGGCTTCTTCGACCACTTCCTGGCCTTCCTCGACCGGGGGGTGGCCGACGGCCTGCTGCGTCCCAGCAACCGCGAACTGCTGTTGTGCGACGACGACCCTGTCCGTCTGCTCGATCGCCTGCGCTCGGAGGGCCCGCCCCCACCGACGTCGGCCGATCCACCCGCTCCCTGACGGGACGGCCCGGCCACGGCGGTGAGGCGCCCTCAGAACACCGACGGTTGCCAGGCCGTAGCCTGCGGCCGTGGACCTCCCCGTCAACCCGCCCCTGGCCCCCATGCTGGCCAAGGCGGTGGACTCACTGCCCGACGGCGAGGGCATGGTCTTCGAGCCCAAGTGGGACGGCTTCCGCTGCATCGTGTTCCGCGACGGCGACGAGATGATCCTCGAGAGCCGCAACGAACGGCCGCTCAACCGGTACTTCCCCGAGCTGATCGGCCCGCTCCTCGAGTCGCTTCCCGACCGGTGCGTCGTCGACGGCGAGATCGTCGTGGCCGGGCCCGACGGGCTCGACTTCGACGCCCTGCAGCAGCGCATCCACCCGGCGAAGTCCCGGGTGGAGAGGTTGAGCATCGAGACGCCGGCGGCGTTCGTGGCGTTCGACCTGATGGCGCTCGGCGACCGTGACCTGATGGCCACCCCGCTGAGCGAGCGCCGGGCGCTGCTGACCGCCGCCCTGGCCGGGGCCCGTCCGCCGGTGAACCTCACGCCCGCCACCACCGACCGCGACCGGGCCGCCGACTGGTTCGTGCGGTTCGAGGGGGCGGGGCTGGACGGGGTGATGGCCAAGCCGCCGGGTGGGGTGTACGAGCCCAACAAGCGGGTGCAGTTCAAGGTGAAGCACCGCCGCACCGCCGACTGTGTGGTCGCCGGCTTCCGCATGCACAAGGACGGCGACGGTGTGGGCTCGCTGCTGCTCGGCCTCTACGACGACGCCGGACACCTCCATCACGTCGGAGTGGCATCGAGCTTCACCGCCCGACGCCGCAAGGAGTTGCTCGGCGAGCTGGCGCCGTTGCTCGACGGGGCGCTCCAGAGCCATCCGTGGCGCGACTGGGCCGCGCCGGCCAGGCCCGAAGGCGACCGCGAGGTCACGAGCGACACGCCAGGGGCATCAGCCGGCGCCGGCGGCCGTATGCCCGGCTCGCCCAGCCGTTGGAACGCCAAGAAGGACCTGCACTGGACGCCGCTCCGCCTGGAGCTGGTGGCCGAGGTGGCCTACGAGCAGGTGCAGAACGGGCGCTTCCGCCACTCGGCCCGACTGCTCCACTGGCGCCCGGACCGCGATCCCTCGTCGTGCACCTTCGCCCAGATCGAAGTCGTCCCGGCGTTCGAGCTGGCCCAGATCTTCTCGACCTGACCAGCTCTTCCCTACGAAGAGGGGCTCGACTGCGACGTGGGCCGCAGAGGAGTAAGAACGCAGGAGTCGGGGGGCTTGCTCAGCGCCAGTCGACCACGCCGGCCGAGCACCTGGCCCGGACGGTGATCTCCGAGTCGCCGGAGTGGAACGAGACCTCGACCTCCTGGGGTCCGGACCCGGAGACCTCCTTCGACCAGCCGCCCGCCACGGTGACGGAGAGGAGCGAGACGGTGTCGCCGACGCAGCGGACGGTAACGGCGCCGCCCGTCGTGCTCTTGGTGAACGTGGCGGCCGCCGACGCCTTGGTGGTCGTGGTGACCTCGTCGTCCGAACCACCGCCACCGCTGCCACCGCCACCGCTGCCGCTGCTGTCGCTGCCGCCCGAGGGCGCCGACGTCACACTGGGGGTGCGGGTGCCACCGTGGTCGTCGACGACGCCATCGGACGAACCGCCACTCGACGAGCCCGAACCAGAGCCCGACGAGCCCGAACCAGAGTCTGACGAGCCCGAACCAGAGCCCGACGAGCCCGAACCAGAGTCTGACGAGCCCGAACCGTCGGATGATCCACCGAGCGCGACGTCGCCGGTCACGGCGAGGCCATCGTCGACCACCGCATCGAGCGGGTCGGTCGCGCTTGCCCGTTCCTCGGCCACGGCATCGGCCACGCCCGCCGTGGACAGGGGGGCCGAGTGTCGCGCCGTGACCTGGGCGCCGGCGATGCGCACCGCCACCACCGAGACGGTGATGGCGACGATCGTGCCCAGCACCCAGATGGCGGCGAGCCAGCGGGGTTGACGGCGAGGGCTGGCAGTCGGTGCAGGCACCCACCCATTGTGCGGCGATCAGCGGTTCCGTGTCCTAAGCGACGGATAAGTCTGGGGAAAACCCTGGCCCTACGGCCGCGAATGCGGGCCGGTCGAACCCGTGCGCCCTACGGTGACGACGTGGCTGTCGTGACGATCATCGAGGACGACCCGCGCATCCGCGAGGCGGTCGCGCGCACACTCGTCGAGCGCGGGCACGCCGTCCGCTCGGCCTCGACCGGAATGACCGGGCTCCAGCAGGTGGTCGACGACCCGCCCGACGTCGTGGTTCTCGATCTCGGCCTGCCCGACATCGACGGGCGCGAGCTGCTGCGGATGCTGCGTGCCGTGAGCCCGGTGCCGGTGATCGTGGCGACCGCACGCGACGACGAGGCCGAGATCGTGGCCACGCTCGACGCCGGTGCCGACGACTACGTCATCAAGCCCTACTCGGCCACGCAGCTCGACGCCCGCATCCGGGCGGTGCTGCGGCGCGGCACCCCGGCCGACCCCGCAAGTGTGATCGAGGTCGGCCAGCTGTGCATCAACCCGGCGACCCACGAGACGACGCTCGCCGGTGAGCCGATCGAGCTCACCCGCAAGGAGTTCGAGCTGCTGGCCCACCTGGCCGGCAACGCCGGGCAGGTCGTCACCAAGCGCCAGCTGCTGGCCGACATCTGGCAGCAGCCCTACGGCGGCGCCGACAAGACCGTCGACGTGCACCTGTCGTGGCTGCGGCGCAAGCTCGGTGAGAGCGCTGCCGAGCCCCGCTACATCCGGTCGATACGGGGCGTCGGCGTCAAGCTGGTCGACCCGGACGAGTAGGGCGCGTGCGGCGTCGACTCGCCCTGGCCGCCGCGGCCATCACGACCACGATCGTGTTGGCCTTCGCGATCCCGCTGGGGTTGATCATCCGCACGGTGGCCAACGATCGGGCCATCACCACCGCCGAACGGGCCGCGCAGGCCATCGCCCCGGTGCTCGCCACCGGCGTCGACCCGGCGGTCATCGCCAGTGTCGTGGCCAACGTGAGCGACCCGCTGACGGCTGACGTGTCGGTCGTGGTCGCCGACGACTCCGTCATCGGCACGCCGGTCGAGATCGACGACTCGATCACGCTGGCGCGTCTCGACTTCAAGTCGTTCTCCACCCTCGTACCGGGCGGCCGGCGTGTACTCGTGCCGGTGCAGCGCACCGACGGGACGATCGACGTGGTCACGGTGTTCGTGCCGTCGAACCAACTCGAGAAGGGGGTGCGCACGGCGTGGCTGCTGCTCACCGGCCTCAGTGTCACCCTCGTCGCCGTGGCCGTCGCCGTCGCCGATCGCCTGGCGCGCACGATCGTCGTGCCGGTCGGCGAACTGGCGGCCACCGCCGAGCGGCTCGGGCAGGGTGAGCTCGACGCCCGGGTCGAGCCCGCCGGGCCGCCCGAGATCGTCGAGGTCGGGCACGTCCTCAACCGGCTGGCCGGTCGCATCGGCGATCTCCTGGCCGCCGAGCGCGAGTTGGTCGCCGACCTGTCGCACCGCCTGCGCACGCCCATCACCGCATTGCGCCTCGACGCCGACAGCCTGCGCGACGAGGCCGAGCGCGATCGCGTGAGCACCGATGTCGACGAACTGGTGCGGGCCGTCGATCGGGTGATCGACGAGGCCCGTCGGCCGACGCGCGAGGGCGTGGCGCCGAGCGCCGACCTGGCCGAGGTGACACGCGAGCGGGTTCGGTTCTGGGCGGTGCTGGCCGAAGACCAGGGTCGCAGGTTCGACACCGACATCGTGGCCGGTCCATGTCCGGTTGCTGTCACCCGGGACGACCTCGAGGCCGCCCTCGATGCCGCCCTCGGCAACGTGCTGTCCCACACCCCCGATGGCACCGCCTTCCGGGTGATGGTCGAGTCGGCCGGTCGGCGGGGCGGCGGCGGCGGCGGAACAGCCGACAGCGGCGATGCTGGCGGCGGCGGCGGCGAGCCGGCCTGGCGCCTCGTCGTCGAGGACGACGGCCCGGGGTTCGCCGAGGCCGGGCTCGCCGAGCGGGGAACGAGCGGGGCCGGGTCGACCGGGTTGGGCCTCGACATCGTGCTCCGCACCGCGGAGCATTCCGGGGGCACGTTCGTGCTGGGCCGGTCGCCCAGCGGCGGGGCCCGCCTCGAGGTCACGTTCGCGGCGCCGGAGTCCTGACGAAGAGACCCCGAGAGAACCGAGCAGCCACCGCCAGCCGCGGTGGCGGTGGCGGTGGCGGTGGCTGCTCAGGCCCAACTGATGCGGGAGAGCACCAGCAGAGGTGTGCTGGCCGATCGAACCGGGCCGCCCGATGACTCGGGCGGTCGGCCGGACCAGCCGGATGGATCAGCCCACGGCACCGGTGGTGGTGGTGACCCCGTCGTCGGACCCGCTGCCGTGACCCGAGCTACCCGAGCCGCCATGGCCCGAGCTGTCGGAACCGGAGCCGCCGCCGTGACCCGAGCTGTCAGAACCGCTGTCGTCACCGACATCGTCGCTAACGCTGTCGTCAGTGGCATCGTGACCGGAGCCGTCGACACCGTTGTCGTCACCGGCTTCGGCACCCGGGACCTCGACGACATCGTCGTCAGTGGCATCGTGACCGGCCGCGTCGACACCATTGTCGTCAGTGGCATCGTGACCGGCCGCGTCGACACCGTTGTCGTCACTGGCGTCGGGCGTGTCACTCGAGCTGGGATCGGTCGTGACGGACGGATCCGTGACGGTGACCTCGGTGGTCGAATCGTCGGCCGAATCGTCGGTCGCCACGTCGGGCGACGAGTTGTCGTCGGCGACCACCGGGGCGGGGTCCGGCGAGGAGTGAGAAGCGGAGACAGCGGCCGCAGCCACGCCTCCGGTAACGATGACGGCAGCCGCAGCAGCGGCGACCAGAGCGGGGAAACGACGCAGCGTGCGCATTGGTGATCCTCCTGGGTGGTTGTTGATGTGACTCACCATGCACTCTGAGTGATTACGGCGAACCCAACCGAAGGTGAAGCGAACCCTAAAGAACTCAGGGCTGCTGGCTGCGTTGCCCCGGGCCGCTCTGGGGGATCACGCACTGTCGCTCGAGCGGGCAGTCGTCGGTGCGACTGGCGCTGTACACGGCGAGGCCCAGGGTGGCGCAGAGCACCCCGCCGACAACCCCGAGCGTGGCCAG
>Ga0315292_10002093_pt1 | contig 11034 bp, 14 predicted proteins | sample YL17G13_0_MG_FD_204029 | JGI IMG/M metagenome (GOLD analysis project Ga0315292, IMG submission 204029) | Sediment microbial communities from Yellowstone Lake, YNP, Wyoming, USA - YL17G13_0 | ecosystem: Environmental > Aquatic > Freshwater > Lake > Sediment | place: USA: Wyoming | collected... | reverse complement strand
GGGCCTCGCGGATGTTGCGGAAGTCGCGAAGGGCGAGGGAGAGGAGCCGCAAGGAGCCCAGGCTGCCGTCGACGGACCGGCGGCCGCCTCAGATCCGCATCGGCATGATCACCGCGGTGAAGTGCTCTCCCGGCTGGCCGGCCGGGCGCACCACGCCGGGGGAGAGATCGTCGGCCAGCTCGAGCCGGACGTCTGCGTCGCCGAGAACGGCGAGGACGTCGATGAGGTACTTCGCGTTGAAGCCGATCTTGAGAGGCTCGCCGTCGTACTCGACCGGCAGGTCCTCTCGCGCCTCGCCCAGGTCGGGGTTCTGCGCGGCGACGCGAAGGTTGCCCTTCCCGAGCTCGAGCTTGACGGCGTTCGACTTCTCCGACGAGAGCAACGAGACGCGCCGCAGCGTCTGGAGCAGCCGCTCCCGGCCCACCGAGGCGACCTTCTCGCCGGCCTTCGGGATGACCTGGCGATAGTCAGGGAAGGATCCCTCGATGAGCCGCATGACGAGCAACACGCCTTTTCGGCGGAAGACGGCCGAGTTGTCGGCGAAACCCAGCTCCCCTTTCGGCTTCTCCTCGGCTCCCTCGACCGCCTCGGAGAGCAGCTTGCGAAGCTCGTGGATGCCCTTGCGGGGAAGGATGACGCCCTTCTTCAGCTTGAAGTCCCCCTCGAGGGCGGCGTCGGCCATGGCGAGGCGGTGGCCGTCGGTGGCCACGAGTCGCATCGATCCCGAAACCGTCTCGAAATAGACGCCGTTCAGGTTGTAGCGGGTCTCGTCGGTGGAGGCGGCGAAGGCGGTCTTCTCCACGAGGTCGAGGATAGTGTCCGGCTCCACCGCAACGAAGGGGACCTTGTCGAACTTCGGCAACGCCGGGAAGTCCTCGGCCGCCAGCCCCACCAGCCGGAACTCGACCTGGCCGGCCTTCACCTCGAGATGGTTGTTGGGGGTCCGCTTCAAGGAGACCGTCTTCTCGCCGGAGAGCGACTTCACGATGTCGAAGAGATGACGGGCCGAGACCGCGAGACCGCCCTCCTTCGTCACCTCTGCCGCGTGCACGCCGGAGACCGAGACGTCGAGGTCGGTGGCGGACACGACCAACTCCCCGCTGGTTCGAGCCTCGAGCAGCACGTGGGAGAGGATTGGCATCGTGCTCTTCTTCTCGACGATGCCCTGTGAGCGGGCCAGTGCGCGGGTCAGTTCCGGGACGCCTATCTTCAGTTCCATGGGATGGGAATCCTATCTTTCTTTCAGATCCGTCGCGATCGTAGAGAGGCGATCGATGTGTAGAAGAGGGATCGGGCGGCGGAACGACTCGGGAAACCGATCTGGGAAACCCTCCGGAGGGTCCGACCGGCAAGGCGTGGAGAAGTCTGGGTGATCAATGGGGTCTCCTCGTCCACACCCAGGCCCCACACGATCCAGGGGCGATCCCCACGCCATCCACGCGTCCTCCGCTACGACGTGACGCCCTGGCGAAGCGTGTCGACCGCCTGGCGGACCTCCAGGTCGGAGAGCGAGAGCTCGTTCACGCGATCGATGGCCGAGATGACCGTGGTGTGGTCCTTCTTGTTGAACTTCTCGGCGATGGTCTGGAGCGTCTCCTTGGCCAACTCCCGGCACAGGAACATGGCCACCTGGCGAGGCAGGGCGATCTTCTGCTCGCGGGACGGGCTGGTGAGGCGGGCCACGGTGATGCCGTAGTGGGCGGCCACGGCCTCCTGGATGCGCTCGATGGAGGGGCGGTAGCCGGGGGGCGGGATGACGTCGGAGAGGACGTCGCGAGCCAGCGCGATCGAGATGGGCTCACCCTTCAGCGAGGCGAAGGCGGCCAGGCGCATGAGCGCGCCCTCCAGCTCGCGAACGTTCGACTTGATGTGGGTGGCGAGCAAGGACGCCACCTCGTCGGAGAGGTCGATGTGCTCGGCCAGCGCCTTCTTCTTGAGGATCGCGGCGCGGGTCTCGAACTCGGGGGTGTCGATGTGCACCCGCATGCCCCACTCGAACCGGGAGCAGAGCCGCTCCTCGAGCCCCTTCAACTCCTTCGGGGTCCGGTCGCTGGAGAGCACGATCTGCACGTTCTGCTCGTAGAGGGTGTTGAAGGTGTGGAAGAACTCCTCGGCGGTCTTTTCGCGGCCGGCGAAGAATTGAACGTCGTCCACCAGCAGGGCACCACACTCCCGGTACTTGCGACGAAACTCGGCCATGGTGTTGCGCGAGAGCGCGTCCACGAAGTCGTTGGTGTAGCGCTCGGAGGTGACGATGGCGACGCGCGCGCCCGGGGTGGCCTCCCGGATGGCGTTGGCGATGGCGTGGAGGAGGTGGGTCTTTCCCAGCCCCGAGTCTCCATGCAGGAAGAGCGGGTTCCAGGCCCGCCCCGGGGTCTTCGCCACGGCCTGGGCGGCGGCCACCGCGAAGCGGTTCGACTCACCCACCACGAAGGTGTCGAAGAGGTAGCGGGGGTTCAGGCGGGTCTCGCCGGGGCCGGGCGGCGGCCCCGGGGCCCCCGCGAAGTCCTCGACGGACGGCGTCCGGACCGGGCGGGGCGAGGTGTCCACGACGAACTGGGTGCGAACCGGCGCGCCCAGGAGCGACGGGACGAACTCGTCGAACCAGTCCCGGTAGTTGTCGTCGACGAAGTCGCGGTGGAAGGCGTCGGGGGCGCCGACCTGAAGCCGGTCACCGTCGAGGCCGATCGCCCGCAACGGGGCGAACCAGCGGCGGTAGAGGTCCTCGCGCAGGCGGCCGCGCAGGTACTCGTCGATGCGGCGCCAGTGTTCCGGCGCCTGGCCGGTGGCTCCCGAGGAATCCGGGGACGAAGCGCGCGCGCCAGTGGACATCCCCTCGACCCTTCCGGCGAGAAAAAGCCCTCGCCGCCTCCGCGCCAGGCGGAAGGCGATATTGACTAGTAGTGTAAGAACCTGGGCCGGCGTGAACTGCGTGACGAGCGAGCGACGGAATACTCTCTAGCGAAGGTCGAGGTCGGGGATCAAGTGCTCGTTCGAGTCGAGTCACAGGCTCCGGTATTTCCTCGGGGATGGGCGAGCGCCGCGCCGGGTCGACCGGGTGCGTCGAACGGCGATCGGCGCGAGGGGGCCCTGGAGGCAGGGGCATCCTTGACACGGCGCGCCTGATCGGGGAGGTTCCCGCGCCATGAAGAGGACCTACCAACCCAAGAAGGTGAAGCGGAACCGAACGCACGGTTTTCGCAAGCGAATGAAGACCGCAGCCGGGCAGAACGTGATCAAGCGCCGCCGGGCCAAGGGGCGCAAGCGGTTGGCCACGAAGGCGCCGTCCAAGTAGGGCGCCGAGGCGGGAATCCCGTGCGCTTCGGCAAGGCGGTGCGCATCCTGCGCCGCCGCGAATTCCTGGCCGTGCAGCAGCGCGGAGAGCGTCTGGTTGCCGGGAAGCTCGTGGTCCTCGCCCTCGAGACCGGGCAGGACCGGCCCCGGATCGGCATCACGGTGCCGGGGAAGGTGGCGAACTCGGTGATCCGCAACCGAATCAAGCGCTGGGTGCGCGAGGCCTTCCGGTCCGTGGCGGCCGATCTGCCGCCGGTGGACCTGGTGGTGATCGCACGCAAGGGCTCGGCGGAGGTCGGGCTCGACGGGGCGCGGGCGGCGCTCGTGGCCGCGCGGGACCGGCTCTCGCCTGGAGGCGCCGGATGAAGGCGGCCGCTCTTCCGCTCGTTGGGCTCGTCCGCGCGTACCAGTGGCTCATCGGGCCGCTGCTCCCGCCGTCTTGCCGGTTCTACCCGTCCTGCTCGGCCTACGCGGTCACCGCGCTCGAGCGGCACGGCGCCGTGAAGGGAAGCTGGCTCGCTGCCCGCCGCATGGCCCGCTGCCAACCATTCCACCCGGGCGGAATCGACCCGGTCCCCTGAGAATCCTCACGCACAAGAAGAAGGCGGGTACGTCTTGAACGACAGCAAGCGCATCATGATCGCCGCGCTGGGATCGGTGTTGATCCTCTTCGCTTGGAACGAGTTCGGCATGCCGAAGAAGGCCAGGACGGCCCCGGCGGCCACCACGCAGGCGGCGCCCGACGCGGCGGGCAAGACCCCGGATGCGGCCAGGGCGGCGGCCCCGGCCACGGGCGCCGTTCCGGGTGGCGCTCCCGCCCAGGCCCCTGCCCCGGCCGTGGCGCCGTCGGCCCCGGAGGAGCTGGTCGTCCTCGAGACCCCCGAGTTCCGGGCCACCTTCACGAGCTTTGGCGGCGCGCTGAAGCACATGCAGCTCAAGAAGGAGACCTTCCGGAAGCGCGGCAAGGGCGAGGTGCCGGACGAGCCCATCGACCTCGTTCACGTGCGCGAGGGACAGCCCTGGCCGATGTCGGTGGTTCCCTCCCCCGAGCTGGGCGGAAGCGCGGAGCCCGGAACCGACCCGCTGGCACGGGCGCCGATGCGCATCGTCGCCAAGGACGACCGCAGCGTCACCTTCGAGGGTCGGGTCGGGTCGGTGGACGTGAAGAAGACCTTCCAGATCGGCGCGCGCCCGTACCAGATCGACCTGGAACTGGCGGTGGGCGGCGGCGAAAAGGCGGGGTCGGCGGCCCTTCTCTACCCGGCCTGGCAGCCGCCCGAGGCCCCCACGGCTGGCTTCTTCTCCGGAGGCGAGGTCTTCGAGTCGGTGGTCCCGCTTTGCCGCGCGGGCGACAAGACCGAGCGCTTCGACGGCAAGGAAGCCCTGAAGACCCTGACCGGCCCGCCGCGCTGGCTCGGGCTCGATCAGCAGTTCTTCGTCTCGGCGCTCATGCCCCAGTCGGCGGAGGGGAGCTGCTTCTTCGCGAAGCAGCCCGTCGCCGGCGAGAGCCTGGCCGGCCTGCGCATCCCGGTGGACCGGGCCGCCCGCGCCACCTTCCAGCTCTACGCCGGCCCCAAGCAGGTCGACCTCCTGCGGGCCTACGACCGGGATCTCGAGACCGCCGTGGACTACGGCCCGGTCTCCAACTACTTCGCCTTCTTCGCCCGCATCCTTCTCTGGGTGATGCAGAAGTTCTACTCGCTCGTCCACAACTGGGGCGGGGCCATCATCCTCCTTACACTCCTGGTGAAGGCCCTCCTCTATCCACTGACCGTGAAGTCGATGATGTCCATGCAGCAGATGAAGAAGCTGCAGCCCAAGGTGGACGCGCTCAAGGCCAAGTTCGGGGACGACAAGGAGAAGATGAACCAGGAGGTCATGAAGCTCTACCAGGAGCACAAGGTGAACCCGCTCGGCGGGTGCCTCCCCTTGCTCCTGCAGATGCCGGTGTGGCTCGCCCTCTACGCGACCCTGCAGACCTCCGTGGAGCTCTACCGGCAGCCGTTCCTGTGGGTGAAGGACCTGACCGCCTTCGACCCGCTCTACATCCTGCCGGTGACCATGGGCGCCTCGAGCTTCATCATGCAGAAGCTCTCGCCGCAGCCGGCCGACAACGCCCAGGCCAAGATGCTGCTCTACTTCATGCCTGCCTTCTTCACCTTCATCATGCTGAAGCTGCCGGCCGGGCTGACCCTCTACATCCTGGTGAACAACCTGCTCTCCATCGCGCAGCAGCAATGGATCATGCGCAAGGACCGCAAGGCCAACCCGGAACCGGCCTGACGCCGTCCTCGAGGGACCGATGCACGACGACGACCGAGAGAGAGAGCCGCCGCCCCGCGAGGCTCCGGAGAAGGTGGCCCGCGCCCAGGCCTTCTGCCAGGAGATGCTCGGGCGGATCGGCGCCGCAGTGGAGGTCTCGGTCCGCGAGACGCCGGAGGCCATCGGCGTCTCGCTCGCGCCGAAGGAGGGCAACGGGGTGGAGATGTCCTCCGCGCTCGTCGAGGCGGTCCAGTACCTGGTGAACCGCGTGGTCAACCCGCGGGCCGAGGGGCGCAAGTGGGTCAACCTCGAGGTCGGCGGATTCCCGGACGGGGCCGACCCGGCCACCCAGGCCATGGCGCTCCGCCTCGCCGAGACGGCCAGGCGCACCGGCAAGGTGCTGGCGGTGGCGCCCATCAGCCCGCGCGACCGGCGCGCGATCCACCTGGCGCTCGTCGTCGTCGACGGCGTCTCGACCCGCAGCGAGGGCGAGGGGATCTTCCGCCGGCTGCTCGTCATCCCGGGGCCGAAGCCCAAGTCGCCGCCTTCGGGGAGCTGACTGCCGTGGCCCGGAAGAAGACGCGGGAAGAGATGCTCTTCGCGGCGGCGGTCCTGCGCCGCTCGCTCGAGCTGTCAGGGGACGAGCAGCGACAGGGCTTCAAGTTCGTCTACGAGGGCGTGCTGCGCGACCTCCACCTGGCGGACGAGGAGGTCGTCGAGTTCCTGGCCAAGCACGCCCTCGAGGTGGACGCCGCCGTCGGCCGGCGAAATCGGTAGCGCGGGAGCACCGATTCCATGGATGCGCCGTTCCGGAAGACGCTGGAGCAGGGCACCCGGGCGCTCGGGCTCGCGCTCCACGACGAAGCCCGCGAGAAGCTGGAGCGATACGCAGACCGGCTGCTGGCCTGGAACCGGAAGGTGAACCTCACCGCCATCACCGACCCTGCGGAGCTGGCCGAGAAGCACCTGGTGGACAGCCTGGCGCTCGTTCCCGAGGCGACGGGCGCGGCGACGCTGCTCGACGTCGGGAGCGGCGGCGGACTGCCGGGGATTCCCCTCGCCATCGCCCTCCCCTCCCTCGACGTGACCTGCTGCGACTCGGTGGCGAAGAAGGTGGCCTTCGTGAAGGCGGTGGCGGCCGAGCTGGGGCTTCGGGTTCGGGGAGTGGCCGCGCGGGCCGAGGGGGAGCCGGAGCGGGAGGGTCTGCCCCGGGCCGAGGTGGTGGTTTCCCGGGCCTTTGCCGATCCGGAGCGCTGGTTGCCGCTGGCAGCCCGCTACCTCGCCCCCGGCGGAAAGGTGCTGGTCACGCTGGGACGCGAGGCCGACGAGGAGGGGCTGCGCCGCGCAGGCGCGGCGGCCGGGCTCACGCTCTCGGACCTTCGCAGATTCGCCCTCCCCCGGTCCGGCGCCCTGCGCGCCGTGGCCACCTTCGTCGCCCGGGGCTGAGCGGACGTTCCACGTGGAACACCCGGCCCGGTCATGTTCCACGTGGAACATCAGGGGCGTCGACGGCTCCCCGGCCCCCTTCCCTGTCAGATCGAGGGAGCATTCTCGCGTCCGTCCGGGGTACAACCGGTCGCCACGCGGGAGAGACATGGGCAGGACCGTCACCATCGCCAACCAGAAAGGCGGCGTCGGGAAGACCACGACCGCCGTGAACCTCGCGGCGTCGCTCGCATCGGCGGAGCATCGGACGCTCCTCGTGGACCTCGACCCGCAGGGAAACGCCGGGTCGGCAGTCGGAGTGGACCGCGACGAGGTCGAGTCGTCGGTCTACGAGGTGCTCCTCGACGAGCGCCCGGCGACGGACGCGGTCCGCCGCACCGAGCTCCGCTACCTCGACCTCCTGCCCGCGAGCCGCCACCTGGTCGGAGCCGAGCTCGAGCTCGCCACGGTCGACCGGCGCGAGTCCCGGCTGCGCGAGGCGCTCGCCCAGGTCCGCGAGGCGTACGAGCACGTCATCATCGACTGTCCGCCGTCGCTCGGGCTCCTCACCCTGAACGGCCTCGTGGCCGCCGATGGCGTCATCGTGCCCCTGCAGTGCGAGTACTTCGCGCTGGAGGGGCTCGCCGACATCCTCCGCACCGTCGAGCTGGTGAAGGGCGGCGCCAACCCGGGCCTCGAGGTCGACGGCATCCTCCTCACCATGTTCGCGCAGAACAACCTGGCCACGCAGGTGGTCGACGACATCCGGCAGCACTTCACCGGGCGCGTCTTCGAAACCATCATTCCCCGCAACGTCCGGCTCTCCGAGAGCCAGTCGCACGGCAAGCCCATCCTGCTCTACGACGTGGCCAGCAAGGGCTGCCAGAGCTACCTCGCCTTCGCCCGGGAGGTCTCCCGGCGCGAGGCGCGCCGCGAGAGGATCCACCCGTGAGCACCCCCGGAAGCCGCCGTCCCGCGCTCGGCCGTGGAATGGCTGCCCTGCTCGGGAACGCCGCGCCGCCGGCCCCGTCCGGTCGCAACGTCATGCAGCTTCCCATCGAGGCGGTGGAGCGCAACGCCTTCCAGCCGCGGAAGAGCTTCGACGAGAAGCGGCTCGAGGAGCTCGCGGGCTCGATCCGGGAGCACGGCGTGCTCGCGCCGATCCTGGTGCGACGCAGCGGAGCCGGGTTTGCCATCGTGGCCGGCGAGCGTCGCTGGCGCGCCGCGCAGCGCGCTGGACTGAAGGAGATCCCGGCCCTGCTCCGGGAGGTCAACGACCGCGAGTCGTTCGAGATGGCGCTCGTAGAGAATCTGCAGCGCACGGACCTGAACGCGATGGAGGAAGCCGAGGCCTTCGACGCCCTCACCCGCGAGCACGCCCTCACCCAGGAGCAGATCGCGGCACGCGTCGGCAAGGATCGGTCGACGGTGGCCAACGCGATGCGCCTCCTCAAGCTCCCGGCCGACGTTCGCGATCTTCTGCGATCCGGTGCGCTGGAGATGGGGCACGCCCGGGCGCTGCTCCCTCTCGAGAGGGCCGACGCCATCCGCAAGGCGGCCCATCAGGTGGTGCGCGAGGAATTGTCGGTCCGGGCCACCGAGGCGCTCGTCCGGCGAGCGCTCCACCCTCCAGGCGTACCCCCTAAAGGAGGTACATCCGCCGATTCAGCGAATCTGAAAGCGCTCGTTTCCCGGCTCGAGAGACGTCTCGGAACCCGGTGCCGGGTGATCCAGAAAAGTCAGCAGGCAGGGAAAATGGAGATCGACTACGGGTCGCTCGCCGAGCTCGACGGGATCCTGGACAAGATCGGCGCGTGACAGCAGTCGCCTCTTAAGGGGTGACCCTTTAGTGCCTCAATCGGTCTCGGTCGGCACAAACCCGGTTGATGGCTACCCCTTATCGGTGTAACCCTTCCCTCCCATGGCCATGCTCAAGCGCGAAGAGACCCCGATCGCCGACGTCGGAAGCGACCTGAACGCCCTCCTGGGGCGCGGATCGGAGTTCGACGGCAAGCTCTCCTTCGAGGGAACCGTTCGCATCGACGGCCGGTTCACCGGCACCATCGTCACGAGCGACACGCTGGTGATCGGCGAGGGAGCCCAGGTGAACGCCGAGATCTCCTGCGGGACCATCATCGTTCACGGCGCCATCACAGGGAACGTGAAGGCCAGCGTGTCCGTCGAGCTTCACCCGCCGGCGCGGGTGACCGGCAACATCGAGACCCCGGCGCTGCTGGTGCAGAAGGGCGTGGTCCTCAATGGGCAGTGCAAGATGGAACCGGCGGCGCGTTCGCCCTCCGGGCTCGTGCCGGTGAAGTGACTCGCGGGCGGCGGCGCGACCGCCCGCCTGCGTCTACTGCACCTTCACCTGGATGGAGCGTGGCTTCGCCTCGGTCTTCTTGGGCAGGTGGATGGAGAGCACGCCCTGTTTCGACTCCGCGTGGACCTTCTCCGGGTCGACGGCGGTGGGAAGCGCGAAGGTGCGGGTGAAGGACCCGTAGGCCATCTCCACCCGGTGGTAGTTCTCCTTCTTCTCCTCCTTCTCGATCTTCCTCTCGCCCTTCAGGGTGAGGACGCCGTTCTCGAACCGGATCTCCACGTCCTTGGGGTCGACGCCAGCGAGCGCCGCCCGTATGACCACCTCGTCGGCGTCCTCGAAGACGTCGCAGGCGGGTGTCCAGCCGAGGGACTCGGCCGGCTGGGCGCCGCGCTCGTCGAGCATGCCGCGCATGACCTCTTCCTGGATGCGGGCGAGGTCGCGAAAGGGAACGAATCTCGTGAGAATAGCCATATTTAACCTCCTTGGCGGGGTGACAACTCCCTCTCCGAGCGTAAACACGCCCCCTGCCTCGTCAAGCGCCGCCCCACCCGGTCCGCCAAGTGCGCGTAGCGCCATCCCCATTCCCTTGACCGGCTCCCGTCCGGAATGCTAGTTAGCGGCCCCCCTATGATCGTCGGCTCCATCGCCCGCCGCTACGCCAAGGCACTGTTCTCCTTGGCAGACGAGCAGGGTCAAGTCGAGCAGTGGTCGGGCGGCCTCGACGGGCTCGGGAGGGCGCTCGCCTCCTCCCCCGAGCTGCGCGAGACCCTCTCCTCCCCGATGTTCGACAAGGAACAGCGGCGCGGCGTCGTCGGCGCGCTGGCCACCAGCCTCGGGCTCCCGGAGACGGTGAGGAATTTCCTGCTGCTCCTCGCCGACCGCAACCGCGTCGCCTACCTCTCCGCGGTCGTCGCCAACTTCCGCGACCTCGCCGACGCCCGCCTCGGCCGGGTCCGCGCCAGGGTCACGAGCGCGGTACCGCTCGCGCCCGAGGAGGCGAAGCGCATCGCAGAGAAGCTCGCCCAGGGCGCAGGGGCCGAGGTCATCGTGGAGACCCTCGTGGACGCGGCTCTCCTGGGAGGCGTGGTTGCCCAGGTGGGAAGCCTGGTCTACGACGGCTCCGTCCGGTCACAGCTCGAGGAGCTGCGCCGCGCCATGAAGCACTAGCCACCCGCTGGAGACGAAGAACATGGACATCCGCGCCGACGAGATCAGTCGCATCCTCCGCGATCAGATCAAGGACTACGGGAAGAAGGTCGACGTCTCCGAGACCGGCACCGTGCTGTCGCAGGCCGACGGCGTGGCCCGCGTCTACGGCCTCTCCGGCGTCGCCGCCGGCGAGCTGGTCGAGTTCCAGAGCGGCGCCCGCGGCCTGGTGCTGAACCTCGAGGACGACAACGTCGGCGTCGCGGTGATGGGCATGGCCGAGGAGATCCGCGAGGGCGACGCGGTGAAGCGCACCGGCAGGATCGCCGAGGTGCCGGTGGGCGAGGCGCTGCTCGGCCGGGTGGTCGACGGCCTCGGCAATCCCATCGACGGCCGCGGTCCCATCGACTCGAAACACTCCCGCAAGGTGGAGATCAAGGCCCCCGGCATCGTGAAGCGCAAGAGCGTGCACGAGCCCATGCAGACCGGCCTCAAGGCCATCGACGCGCTCGTCCCCATCGGACGCGGCCAGCGCGAGCTCATCCTGGGCGACCGCCAGACCGGCAAGACCGCCGTCGCCATCGACA
>Ga0315292_10002092_pt1 | contig 11034 bp, 12 predicted proteins | sample YL17G13_0_MG_FD_204029 | JGI IMG/M metagenome (GOLD analysis project Ga0315292, IMG submission 204029) | Sediment microbial communities from Yellowstone Lake, YNP, Wyoming, USA - YL17G13_0 | ecosystem: Environmental > Aquatic > Freshwater > Lake > Sediment | place: USA: Wyoming | collected... | reverse complement strand
GCCACCGCGGTGAACGGGCAGCCGCCCAGGCCGCCGAACGCCGCCTCGAAGGTGGTCGCGCCGGCGCGCCACGCCGCGTACACGTTGGCGAGGCCCAGGCCGAAGGTGTCGTGGAAGTGGCAGGCGATTGCCACCTCCGGGCCCAGCGCGCGCACCGCGCCGACGAGATCCTCGACCTGCGCCGGGTCCGCGTGGCCCGCCGTGTCGGCCAGGCTCACCGTCGTCAGCCCGGCGTCGACGAACCGGCGGGCGATGCCCAGGACGCGGTCGGCCGGGACGGCGCCTTCGAAGCCGCAGCCGAAGGCGGACTGCACCGAGGCCTGCACGTCTTTGCCCGCGGCGACGGCCTGTCGGCCCATCGCCATGATCCGATCCGTCGCGTCGGCGGTCGTCATGCCCGTGTTCTTGCGGCTGTGCGTGTCGCTGGCCGACACGCCCATGCAGACGTAGTCGACGCCGCAGGCCAGGGCGCGCTCCAGGCCCTTCTCGTTCAGCACGAGACCGGTGAAGACCACTCCCGGCGGCCGCGGCGCCGCGCCCAGGCGGCGGAACAGCTCGTCGGTGTCCGCCATCTGCGGCATCTTCAGCGGATTGACGAACGACCCGACCTGGACCATGTCCACGCCCGATCGGGCGAGGCGCGCGATCCAGTCGAGCTTGCGGTCGGTCGGGACGACCTGCTCCTCGATCTGCAGGCCGTCCCGCATGCCGACGTCATGAATGATGAGGCGCTCGCTCGTCACGGTGCACTCCATCCGCTCGCGCCCGAGGCGTCCGGGATTCGGGATTGGGGACTCGGGACTCGTCTTGCCGGCGCCGTCTGTATGACGTCCCGATTCCCGAACCCCGAATCCCGAGTTACAGCTCCCGCGCGATCGCCTCCGCCATCTCGAGCGAGGTCGCCGTGCCGCCCATGTCGTAGGTGCGGACCTGGCCCTGCGTGATGACGGCTGCCGTGGCGCGCTCGACGCGGGCGCCCAGTTCCTTCTCGCCGAGCCAGTCGAGCATCATCTTGGCGGTGAGAATGGTGGCGATCGGGTTGACCTTGTACTGGCCGGCGTATTTGGGCGCCGACCCGTGCGACGGCTCGAACACGCCGAGCTTCTGGCCGATGTTCGCGGAGCACGCGAAGCCCAGCCCGCCGACCATCTGCGCGCACAAGTCGGAGATGATGTCGCCGTACAGGTTCGGCGCGACCAGCACGTCGTAGCTCAGCGGGTTCTTCAGCAGCCACATCGTCATCGCGTCGACGTTGGCCTCGTCGAAGACGATTTCCGGATAGCGCGCGGCGACCTCGCGGGCGATCTCCAGGAACATCCCGTCGGTCGCGCGGACCACGTTGGCTTTGTGGACGATGGTGACCTTCTTGCGGCCGTGCTGACGCGCGAAGGCGAACGCGGCGTCGATGATGCGCTCGGAGCCCTTCCGCGTGTTGATCTTGCACGAGATCGCGTACTCGTCGCCCTTCAGGCCGGCGAAGTGCGCGAACGGTTTCGAGAGCTGCGTCAGCGTGGCGGCCAGCGCATCCGGCACCGGGTTGAACTCGACGCCGGCATACAGGTCCTCCGTGTTCTCGCGGAAGACGACGATGTCGATCGCCTGCGCGAGATTGAGGGGATTGCCCGGGTACGCCTTGCACGGCCGGAGGCAGATGTACAAGTCGAACAACTGGCGCATGCGGACGATGGGCGACCGGTAGATCAGGCCAGTGCCGCGCAGTGCGGGAACCAGTTCGGCTTCGGCGGCCTTGACGGGCTTCGACGTGATCGCGCCGAAGAGGGCCGCGTCCACGTGCTTCAGGAGGTCGATGGTCCGGGCCGGCAGCGCGTCGCCCTCCTTGCACCAGCACTCCCAGCCGATGTCGCCGTGGATGTACTCGGCGTCGAACTTCAACGCGTCGAGCACGATCCTGGTGGCGTCCATGACGTCCACGCCCACGCCGTCACCGGGCAACCAGGCAATCTTGTATCTCGGCATCACACACCTTCCTCGACGCAGTGAAGCGGCATTCGCGTGGCAGGACCTGGCAGCGGGTCCAGCAGGGCGCGCCCGGTGGGCGCGTCAGAAGGGGCGCCCACAGAATATCAGTACACCGTCGAAGCGCGTACCCCGCCGCCGGGTGATTGGTCGCGGGCACGACTGGTCCAGATCCGCGCCCAGGCAGCTGGCTGGGAGCTCGATCCTGAGACGTTGGATAATATGAGCGTAAATGACTAATATCATATGCTTGACAATAACTCATGTTTCCCGTATATTGGTTTCGTGCACGGGCTGAGGTGGCCAGACGCCAGGCTCCGGGCGCGTTGGATTCGACAACAACCCGACTTCTCAGGAGGAAGACCATGACCATCGTTCGCTGGGACCCGTTCCGTGAGCTCACCGCGATTCAGGACCGCATGAACCGCATCTTCGGCGATTCCTACCGCTGGGCCGACGACGACGTGACGCGCCGCGGGACCTGGGTGCCGCCGGTCGACATCTACGACACGGGCAACCACGAGCTGATCATCAAGGCCGAACTGCCCGACATGAACAAGGACGACATCGAGATCACCGTCGAAAACGGGAGTCTCACGCTCAAGGGCGAGAAGAAGATGGACGTCGACATCAAGGACGAGCACTGTCGCCGGATCGAGCGCTCGTACGGCACCTTCACCCGCAGTTTCTCGCTGCCGCCGATGGTCGACGCGGCGAAGGTGAGCGCCGACTACAAGAACGGCGTCCTCACCATCAAGCTGCCGGTGCGGGAGGACGCCAAGCCGAAGCAGATTCAGGTGCAGGTGCAGGCGTAAGTCATCGGGGGAGGGGGGCGGGACGTCCGTCCCGACCCCCTCCCAGCCGAACGTCCCGACCCCATGCGTCTCCGAGCTTGCGTCCGCCCCGAGCCCTGAAGTACGCTAGCTGATTGTGAGTGAAGAACTGATTCAGCCCGTTGCCCCGTCTGAGCCGCCCGTCGCCGACGAACGGAACGCCGTTCATCCGATGCAGCGTCGGTTCCTTTTCGTCGATATCGCCTCGCAGCGCGCCAAGCAATTGCGCCGTGGGGCCGTGAACCGCCTGCTCGCGAGCAGCCCCGAGGGCTCCGACGCGCACCTGCCGCATAAGGCCGAGCGCGTGGCGATGGAAGAGGTCAGGCGAGGGTTCATCTCGTACGACCTGCCCGCACTCAAGCCGCCCCAGTCGAAGGCGGAAGGACAGCGTTGACCCCAGCCGAGATCTACGGCCTGATCGTCTCGCTGGTGCAGGGTGCCGGCACCGGCGCCGCCGTCCTGCTGATCCTCTTCATCGGCGTCTCCGTCCTGTTCGGGTTTGCCAAGCTCCGGCCGGGCGGCCCCAGGACGATGACGGTGCGCACCCTGGAAGAGGCGATGGGCCAGCCGGTCATCTACCTGCCGCCGACCACGCCGCGCGGCACCACCGACCAGCTCGGGAACTCCCAGCACGCCGCCTGACCGCAGGCGCCGCCTTTCCCCTGGAACCTCAACCCGGTCCGCCCTCGTAGATCCAGGTGACGGGCGCGCATGCCGAGCACTGTCGGCGCCGGCCCGCACATGCCGCGCCCGGACGCGCGGCCGGGAAGCGAGGGTCCCATGTTCGGTCTGCTGGCGTTGGGCGCGTTCCTCCTGTGTGGCGTGATGCTCCTCGGCCTCATCGGGGGCATCCTCAAGCTGGTGTTCTTCGTGGTGTTCCTGCCGCTCCGGATCCTGGGCAAGCTCATCGCCCTCCCGTTCCTGGCCGTCGGCTTCTTCTTCAAGCTGCTGTTTGGCGTGCTGCTGCTGCCGCTGCTGCTGGTGGGCGCGCTGGTCGGCATCGTCGGCCTGGGCATCGCGGCGGTGGTGGGTCTGCTGGTGCCGCTGATGCCGCTGCTCGTCGCCGGGCTGCTGGTCTGGGGGCTGGTGAAGCTGTTCTCACGCCCCGCCGTGGTGCCGCGCGCCTGACGGCGCCTGCCGCCACACCTGGGTGTCCCGCTCGAAGGCGTCGGCGACGCGGAGCATCGTGGCCTCGTCGCCGCGCCGTCCCACAATCTGCAGCCCGACAGGCAGCCCCGCCTCGCCGAACCCGCAGGGCACCGACATCGCCGGCACCCCGGCGAGTGACGCGCCGACCGTGAACACATCCGACAGGTACATCGTCAGCGGATCGGCCACGCGCGCGCCGAGGGCGAAGGCCACCGACGGGCTGGTGGGCAGCGCCAGCACATCCGCCTCGCGAAGCGCCGCCTCGATGTCGCGCGCGATGAGCGTCCGCACCTGCTGCGCTTTCACGTAGTACGCATCCCGGTACCCGGCGCTGAGCACGAAGGTGCCCAGGATGATCCGGCGCTTCACCTCGGCCCCGAAGCCTTCGCTGCGGGTCCGATCGTACATGTCCCGCAAATCCTCCGCGTCCGCGGCACGGACCCCGTAGCGGACGCCGTCGTAGCGGGCCAGGTTCGAACTCGCCTCCGCTGTCGCGATCAGGTAGTAGACCGGGATGGCGAGACGGGCCTGCGACAGGGTGACGTCGACGAGCCGGACCCCGCGGGCGCTCAGCACGTCGAGCGCCGCCAGCACCGGGGCGCGCACATCGTCATCGACGCCGGATTCGAACAGGTGGCGCGGTACGCCGATGCGGCACCCGCGGATGTCGCCGGTGAGTTGCGCGGCCCAGTCCGGCGCCGGCGCGGGGATGGTCGTCGCGTCCAGCGGGTCACCGCCGGCGATGGCCTGCAGCATGGTGGCCCCGTCGCGGACCGTGAGCGTCAGCGGCCCGATCTGATCGAGCGACGACGCGAAGGCGACGAGGCCGGCGCGGGACACGCGCCCCCAGGTCGGGCGCACGCCGGCGCAGCCGCAGAAGCCGGCCGGTTGCCGCACCGACCCGCCGGTGTCCGAGCCCAGGGCCGCGGGGACCAGCCGCGCGGCCACCGCGGCCGCCGAGCCGCCGCTGGATCCGCCGGGCGTGCGCCGCAGATCCCACGGATTGCGGACCGGCCCGAAGGCCGAGTGCTCGTTCGAGGATCCCATCGCGAATTCGTCGCAGTTGGTCTTGGCGACGATGAGCGCACCGGCCTGTTCGAGGCGGGCGACGGCGGTCGCGTCGGTCGGGGGGATGTAGCGGTGGAGCATCCGCGAGCCGGCCGTCGTCCGGATGCCGGCCGTGCAGATGGTGTCCTTGACGGCGACGGGCACGCCGGCCAGCGGGCCCAGCGCGGCGCGGTCGGGCGCCGCGTCGAGGACGGCCGCGCGCGCCAGCGCGCGATCGGCCGAGAGCGTCAGCACCGCGCCCAGCTCCGCGCCCGCGTCCCTCAGCCGCTCGAGCGCGCGCTCGCACTGCGCGCGGGCCGACGTGTCGCCGCGCACGAACGCCTCGCGCTGGCCGGCGATCGTGTCCGGATGCGGCGTCGTCATCCGATCACTCTCGGGACACGAAACAGGGGCGCGGTGCCGGGGGTATCCGGTGCGTTGCGCAGCGCCGCCGGCACCTCCAGCGACGGTGCGACCTGGTCGGCGCGCGCGGGAGCGTGCGGGCCATCCGCCTGCGCCATCGGCGGCACGCCGTCGGTCGGGACGGCCGACACGTGCGCGGCCCAGGCCAGAACCTCGGCAAGTTGCTTCTGGAAAAGGGCTTCCTGGTCTGGAGTCAGCGCCAGGCGGGCGAGGCCCGCGACGTGGGCGATGTTGAAGTCACCGCGGTCGTCGGCCATGGCCGATGCTAACATTCACCGTTGTGATGCCGCAACCAATCCGCCGCGCCGCCGTCGCGGGCACGTGGTACCCGGGGAAGGCCGAGACGCTCATCGGCGCCGTGGATGCGTACTGCGCGGCTGTCGTCCCGGCGTCTCTCGAGGGCGTGCTCACGGGCGTGATTGCGCCCCACGCAGGCCTGATCTATTCGGGCCCGGTCGCCGCCTGCGCGTATCGCCAGCTCGCAGGCCGTTCGTACGACGTCATCGTGCTGGTCGGCCCGTCGCATCACGTCGGTTTCGAAGGCGTCTCGATCGTGCCGCGCGGCGCGTTTCAGACGCCGCTGGGCGACGTTGCGATCTCCGACGAGGACGCCGCGGTACTGCTGGCAGCCACGCCGGTGATCCGCGAGGTGCCGTCGGCGCATCAGCGGGAGCACTCGCTGGAAATGCAGCTCCCGTTCCTCCAGCGCCTGCTGCCCGGCACGCCCATCGTGCCGCTGGTGATGGGGCACCAGACGCCTCACACGATTGCCGCGCTGGCCGACGCGCTCGCCGAGGCCCTCGAGCCCCGGCGGGCGCTGCTGGTGGCCAGCACCGATCTCTCGCACTACCACGCTGCGCGGCGCGCCGCGCAGCTCGACCACGTCATCGTCGACGGCGTGGCCCGCTTCGATCCGGAGGCGATCGAGCGGGCGCTCGCCAAGTTCCCCGATCACGCCTGCGGCGGCGGGCCGCTGGTCGCCGTGATGCGCGCCGCCCGTGCGCTCGGGGCCGCCGACGCGCGTGTGCTCCGGTACGCGGACTCGGGCGATGTCTCCGGCGACAAGCGCGAGGTGGTGGGCTACATGGCGGCGGTGCTCGGTACCTTCGCGCCGGAGTCCCGGTCGATCTGGAGCCACCCGTGAGCGATCTGCTCTCCGCTGACGATCGCCTTCGCGTGCTGAGCGAGGCCCGCCGAGCGGTGGCGGCGGCGATCGCCGGGCAGCGGCCCGCGCCGCCCTCCGCCGAGGGTGTGTTCAGCCTGCGCGCGGGCGTCTTCGTCTCGTGGCACCGGGACGGCGAGTTGCGCGGCTGCATCGGGCAGCCGTCCGGCGATCGCCCGCTGGCGGAGACCGTCGGGCGCTGCGCGATCGCCGCGGCCACCGAGGATCCGCGATTCCCGCCGGTCACCGCCGCGGAACTCGAGGCGTGCGACCTCGAGGTGTCGGTCCTGGGGCCGATGACGCCGGTGGCCCGGCCGGACGAGATCATCGTCGGCCGCCACGGGCTCATCGTGGAGCAGCACGGCCGTCGCGGCCTGCTGCTGCCGCAGGTGGCGACGGAGTACGGCTGGGATCGCGAGACGTTCCTGGCGCACACGTGCATGAAGGCAGGCCTGCCGCGAGATGCCTGGAAGACGGGCGCCCGGCTCTTGCGGTTCGACGCCGAGGTGTTTGCGGAGCGGCCGGCGGGGACGCGGCACGCGTGATGGACATCTATCTGGTGCCGCTGGGCCCCGACCGCGACGAACTCTACTGCGAGGTCGACGACCACGCGGTGCGCGACCGTGCCGACACGCGATCGGCATGGCGCCGGAGGGCGAGCGACGCGTTTCACGCCATGCTGCAGTACGTCGAGTCCGAACGCCGGCGCCGCCTGGCGCTCGCCGCGGAGGCCCAGCCGCGCACGCGGCTGCAGCGGCTCCGCGACCGTGCGCTCGCGTGGCTGGCCGAGCGTGTCGCGGAACAGCGGCTCCTGTGGCACCTGCGGAGCCAGACCGCCGCGACGGTGCACCACCCCGACGATCTCACCGCGGCGCAGGCGGAGGCGATCGTGCGCCGGGCGCTCCGGCGCGACGGGTGGCGGCACGTGCGCTGGGCGGTCGTGCACACGCTCGCCTACCTGGCCGCGCTGCCGCTGAGCGCGATCCCGGGCCCGAACGTCTTCACGTGGTTCTTCGCGTTTCGCGCGCTGGGGCACCTCCTGTCGTGGATGGGCACGCGGCAGGGCCGGTCCCGGGTGCAGTGGGCCTTCGTCGCGTGCCCGCCGCTCACCGCGCTCCGGCGCCTGCCGGCGGCGGCGCCTGCCGACCGCGCGTCCATCGCGCGCGAGGCCGCCGCGGCGCTCCATCTGCATCATCTCGACACCTTCGTCGAGCGGATGGCCCTGGGAGGCCCGTGATATACTCGCGCCGCGTGACTCTGCGGGAACTCGCCGACCGTCTCGGCTGTCAACTGCACGGATCCGGCGACATCGTGATCGAGCGTGTGACGACGCTCGATCTCGCGGGCCCGGGTGACGTGTCCTTCCTCGCGAACAAGAAATACGCGTCGCAGGTGGCGACCACGCGCGCGTCGGCGGTCATCGTCGGCCAGGACGCGCCCGACGCGCCGTGCGCGATGTTGCGGGCGGCGGACCCGTACATGGCGTTCGCGGCCGCGGTGGCGCTGCTCGCCCCGGACGATCGGCCCGCGCCCGGCGTGTCGCCGCACGCCGTGGTGGCCCCCGACGCGGTCATCGGGCCGGGCGTGTCGATCGGGGCGTTCGCGTGTCTGGGCGCCGGCGTCGTGATCGGCGCGCGCACCGTGGTGCATCCGCACGTCGTGATCTACCCGGGCGCCTCGATCGGGGACGACTGCCTCATCCACGCGCACGTGTCCATCCGCGAGCGCTGCCGCATCGGCCACCGGGTCGTCATCCAGAACGGCGCCGTGATCGGCAGCGACGGATTCGGCTTCGCGCCGCGCGCGGACGGCACCTATCAGAAGATTCCGCAGACGGCGCCGGTCGTCATCGAGGACGATGTCGAGATCGGCGCGAACACGACGATCGATCGGCCCGCGGTGGGCGAGACCCGCATCCAGGCCGGGACCAAGGTCGACAACCTCGTGCAGGTCGCGCACGGCGTCCACCTCGGCCGCAACGTCATGCTGGCAGCCCAGGTGGGGATCGCGGGCAGCACGTCGATCGGCGATGCCTGCGTGCTCGCCGGGCAGGTCGGCGTCGCCGGCCATCTCCGCATCGGCAAGGGCACGAAGGCCACCGCCCAGACCGGCATTCCGAACTCGGTGCCTGACGACTCGTTCATCAGCGGGTATCCCGCCATCGACAACCGGGACTGGTTGAAGTCGTCGGCCGTGTTCAGACGCCTGCCGGAGTTGAAGAAGGCCCTCTCCGCTCTCGAGAAACGCCTCGCCGAGATCGAGGCCGTGCTTCCGCCTCGACCGCCCGCCGAAGACCGGTAGGGCGTGCCATAATCGGCCCATGGAATGCGTGACGCTGCGCCGGTTCGGCCTGGCGGTGCTCCTTGCCATGTGCGCGGGCGCCGGGGTCGGTGCCGGTCCCGTCTCGTCCGTCAGGCCGCCGCGCCTCGCCTACACCACGACCACGCTCCCGAACGGTCTGCGCGTCATCCTGCTCGAGGACCACTCCACGCCGATCGTCAATCTCCAGGTCTGGTACCACGTCGGGTCGAAGGACGAACGGCCCGGGCGGACGGGGTTCGCGCACCTGTTCGAGCACATGATGTTCAAGGGCTCGAAAAACGTGGGTGCCGAGTACCACACGGCGATGATCGCGGGCGTGGGCGGCCAGGCGAACGCGTACACCACCGAAGACGTCACCGTGTTCTGGGAAACGGTGCCGTCGCAGTATCTGCCGATGGCGATCTACCTGGAAGCGGACCGCCTGGCGACGCTGCGCATCGACAAGGACGCCTTCATCCGCGAACGGGAGGTGGTCAAGGAAGAGCGCCGCATGCGGATCGAGAACACACCGTACGGCCGCCTGCCGGAGATCATCAACAACCAGGCGTTCACCTCGCACCCCTACAAGCACCCGATCAGCGGGTCGATCGACGACCTGCAGGCCGCGTCGGTCGAGGACGTCCGCGAGTTCTTCCGTACCTACTATGTACCGTCCAACGCCACGCTGGTCATGGCCGGTGATTTCGACAGCGCGCAGGCAAACCAGCTGGTGACGACGTACTTCGGGCGGGTGCCCGGGATCGATTCCCGCGTGCCGCGGGACATCCCGGCCGAGCCGCCGCCGACCGCTCCCCGGCGCGTGACGGTCGAGGAGTCGTGGCCGCTGCCGGTGGCGGTGGTGGCGCATCACATCACCTTCGACGGGCATCCGGACTCGTACCCGCTGCACGTCGCGTCGAAGCTGCTCTCCGACGGGCAGAGCTCGCGCCTCTACCGCGCCCTGATCTACGAGTCCGGGATCGCCCTGGCGGCGCTGGGCGTCGGCAACATCGTCGAGCATCCGCACCTGTTCTACGCCGTGGCGATCGTCCAGCCCGGGCACACGCCCGCCGAGGCCGAGCAGGCGCTCTGCGCCGAACTGGATCGGCTGCGGGCCGAACCGCTCTCCGAGGCGGACCTGGCCCGCGTGAAGAATCAGTTCATCCGCGACCACGTGGTCGGCCGTCAGACCGTGCAGCAGAAGGCGACGGCACTCGGCCATGCCGCCGTGATCCACCACGGCGACATCGACAGCGCCGACGCGGATCTCGATCGCATCCTGCAGGTGACGGCGGCGGACGTGCAGCGGGTGGCGCGGACGTATTTCGCGCCGGAGTCGCGGATCGTCATCACCGTGTTGCCGAAGTTCCTGACGGGAGGGGCGCAGTGACCGCGCGGCGCATCGGCGGCGTGGTCGCGTTGGCGCTCATGGTGCTGCCCTCGGCCGCCCGTGCGCAGGCGAAGAACTGGCCGTCCGAGTCCGCGCCCCGCCCGCTGAAGTCGAAGACCGTCGCCTTTCCGCCGTACGAACGGCGCACGATGCCGAACGGGCTGCAGGTCGTCGTGGTCCAGCACCACGAGCAGCCGGCGATCAGCATCCGGCTGCTCGTCGGATCGGGCGCCGCGCAGGACCCGCTGGACACGCCCGGCCTGGCCAACCTCGTCGCATCGCTGCTCGACCAGGGGACCGCGACTCGGTCGGCGCGGCAGGTGGCCGAGGCGGTGGACGCCATCGGCGGTCAGTTGCAGTTTGGCGCGGGCACGGACCTGACGTTCGGGTACATCACCGTGCTCGCCGACAGCTTCGCCGCCGGCCTCGACCTGCTGTCGGAGGTGGTGCGCACGCCGGCGTTTGCGGCCGACGAGCTCAACCGCCAGCGCCAGCAGATGCAGTCCGTGCTGAAGGTCAGCGCCCAGGATCCCGATTACGTGGCGACGGCGGTCTTCCGCCGTCTCGTGTACGGGTCGCATCCCTACGGCTCGACCGGCACCGGCACGCCGGAGTCGCTCGACCGCATCACGCGCGACGACCTGGTGGCCTTTCACCAGCGCCACTACGTGCCCAACAACTGCATCCTCGCGATCGTGGGCGACGTCGAGCCGTCGGCCGCCTTCGCGGCGGCCGAGTTCGCCTTCGGGGCC
>Ga0315292_10002089_pt1 | contig 11040 bp, 6 predicted proteins | sample YL17G13_0_MG_FD_204029 | JGI IMG/M metagenome (GOLD analysis project Ga0315292, IMG submission 204029) | Sediment microbial communities from Yellowstone Lake, YNP, Wyoming, USA - YL17G13_0 | ecosystem: Environmental > Aquatic > Freshwater > Lake > Sediment | place: USA: Wyoming | collected... | reverse complement strand
CGCCGGAGGTAAGTCGAGTAATCAGGCATAGTCTAATCCTTTGTCGATAACGCTGATTCCCAAGAGAGCTCCTATTTAACCCTCCTGCTTCTTTATTTCAAATAAAAAGATGTATCAGCCTGACTGCATTATTATTTAACGAAAAGGTTTACAAACCGGAGATAGGGGCGCATCGCCGGCGTGCCGCCGCCTTCGGAGATGATTTGCATGACCTTCTTCGTGTCTCGCACTCTCGCCCCTCCCAGGTGGTTGACCGGTGTGTCATGAAATATTTCCGGGCAGAGGGGAGTCGAGGGGCCGAGGATGGCTACATGCCTTGGATTACCCAAGCCATTCAGAACTTCTTCCAGGGTATCATTAAGAAGTGCGGTTGCCGTAATAATCGCGACAGTGCATTCCTTCAATATCCTGCCCTTTTCTTTTTTATCGAGAACGGCCAGGCGAGCAGGATTCCGTTCAATGACGGTGAGCTTTGCCCCCGTTCCTTCTATCTTCGGAATCATCGGTGTGAAAAGACCGACCATGGCCACATGATCTTCAGACACTAATTTCATGATCGAGAGTGAGTCCTTTTCATCTTCACCAGATGCCGCATGAAGAACGGCATTCGCGGCTGCAAGTCCCAAGGCTTTCGTGAGCTGATTCTGTCCTTCTATTAAATTTCTGAGGAGAGAGCGTGCCCTTGATCCGGCCAATCTTCCGGCATCGGGAAATACGGAACAGCCCGACGGGAGTTCATGGAGTAACAGGGCCGCCAGCCCCATGCGCCGATCGTCCAGCAGTACCCCCACATAGCCGAGGCCGATTCGAACCTCTTCGATGACGGCATTTTCCCCTCTATGGAACACGCTGTCAAAGAGACGCCTGGCTATTTCACCTGTTGGTAGCATTCTTCTGATGCCAATTTAAATAATTTCACGACGGGTCAATAAAGATGTCATTGCGAACGAAGTGAAGCAATCTCATGCCTCGCAATGACACGCTGATAGCTTGATATAATATAGTTGTAAGACCTTTTTACGCTTACGTCGAAAAATGGGTAAATCGTTTGCCCGATGCAAATTCCTCACCCTCTTTTTTTGCGCCGGTGTTTACCTGTTTTTTGTCCGCGGAAATTTTTTCATCCCGTGCATCTCGCCTCTTTTTCCCCTTCTTTTTTTTGTGAGACGCATGTGCCTCTACATGTGAGCTGCTCCAGGTATCTATTAAACCGGCCAGTTCTCCCAAGTTGGTCAACTCCTCAACCCAGACCTCGGTGAACCGTGACCTCAATGCGGGTGACAGCAGGTTTCGTGATTGATGCACGGAAGGAGGATTCATCGACAGGAATATCCTGAAATTGGGATGGGCGTGACACACCTTTTCCTCTGCATCAATGACGTAGCCAAAGTCGAGCAGTGTGTTCAAGTATTCGGACAGGGGAGACAGATTCGCTTCGTCTATGAGAAGCCAGCTTCCCTCCTCCATGGCCCTGAACAGAAGTCCCTTCCTGTAATGCCATTTCCCCTTTTTGTCTTGAGTATAACCGCCCAGAAGTTCTTCCAGGCCTGTGTCGGAGGAGAGGTTGACATAGTAGAGGTCCGTCTCTTTTTGACTGGCTAAATATCTAATGATGGTGGTCTTTCCTGAGGCAGGATTTCCTGCCACAAGAAGAGGTTCGTTATTTATAAGGGCTTTCAGGATGAGATAGAGGGTTATCCTCTGCGTCGGCGTAGGTACAATTGCCGCGTCATTCCGGGGAATCAATTCATCTCCCTTTGAAGATGTTAAGGCTGCAAGCAGGGAATTCAGGTCCAGAGAGGCGGATCTGAGCACTTCTTCCAGGTCCAGGCCGTGAGCCCTGAAGCCGAAATGCGCGTCCAATAAACTGACCACTGCCTCTCTTTCGGAGCTGTCTCGGAGCCTGCCTATATAGACACTGAAGAACTCCAGGAAAAACTTTTTGAGGTATTCCTTGTCGGCTGATCTATTCGCCAGGAGCGGTTCCAATCTCCTCCCCAGTCTTATTATGTCCCTGAGGGTAAATGTATATGGGTCTTTTTCCGCCTTGCCAATGATGCGGCTGTCTGCCTGATTCTGTAAGGTAGCGTGGAATCTGGCAATGGGAAGGGCCGAGGAGGAGGCAATCTCGAATAAGGAACTTAATATCTGCGACAGTTCCTCTTCAGAAAGTTCTTTTTGATAGAGTATCTTAAACCTGGATAGAAATACCTGCGAGAGTTTCTGCCTCTGGCTGTAACTTTCCGGGTTTCCTGTGGCAAAGAGCCTGAAGTCGGGATGAGGATACAATTCCTTCTGCTCCCCGTTTGCCGAGTAGGATATCCTTCCCGTAATGAGATAGTCATTCATTACCTCGACCACTTCAGAAGATGCCAGGTTTATCTCTTCCAGAGTCAGCCACAGACCATCTCGCGCCGCATTCAGAAGAATGCCATCCTGCCAGACAAATCTGCCTTCCCCGTCAGGTTTAATGCCGCCGATTATCTCAAACTTGGAGGTGTAGGGGTTGATGGAATACGAGAGGTGCTCATAGCCCAACACGTGAGCGAGCCATTTAATCAAGAAGCTCTTCCCTGTTGACGTAGGGCCCAGGAGCAAGACGGAGTGTCTCAACAGGTAGCCTATACTTAACGTCTCCAAAATGTGATAGCCGGATTCTGTCATCACGCAGGCAGGTATATCATCCCTGCTTGATGCCCTGTCTAAACGCAGATCTCCCACTGTTAAAGATTTTTCACCAATCTGAACCTGGCCGGAATGTGTGCCTGCTATGGTATTTGCCATCGGTTCACCCAGCATCTCATTGAAGGAAGCAAGGACCTTGGTGAATTCCTTCTGATTGCTCGATATGACATCTGAAAAGATTTTTATTGATGCCCGTGCCGCGGCCTGGCGGACTGACCAGATCTTATCCTTCAATCTCCTTTCCAGTTTGTTTAGATCTGCGACATTGCCCTTTTTGACAAGGGCATGGTGTATCTGGACTAAGGCGAGCGCGGCAGCTTGGTGTATAAACCAGTTTTCATCCTTTAGTTTTTCTTCCAACTCCTTCAAGGTTGTCTTCCCCCGGTGATAGCTGTGAGGCCAGATCCGGCCCAGGGCCTGCGCTGCGGCCTGGCAGACGGATCTATCCACATCCGCGTCTCTTAACCTGTCTTCCAATTTGCCTAAGTTCACATTTTTTCCCCGCCTGATAAGGGCCGGGTAGATCTGCCCCAGGGCCTGGCATGCAGCCTGGCGCACAGACCAGCTTGGATCCTCGAGTCTTTTTTCCAAGTCTTTTAAAGCCATCTTGCCATGGTAATAGTTGTGGAACCAGATCCGGCCTAAGGCCACGGCAGCGGCCTGGCGGACTGACCAGTCGTCATCTTCGAGCCTTTCTTCCAATTTGCCTAAGTTAACATCTTTCCCCCGTTTGATGAGAACGGGATAGACCTGACCCAGGGCCTGGGCGGCGGTTTGACGGGTCAGTATGTTCTTATCTTTCAATCTTTCTTCTAATCCCTCCAAGTTTATCTCTATTCCCTTCCTGATAAGAGCGCCATAGGTCTGCCCCAGGGCCTCGGCCTCGGCCTGGCGGATAAACCAGTTTTTATTCCACAACCCTTCTTCCAATTTGCTGATGTCCACAGCGATTCCCTGGTTCATAAGGGGAGGATATATCCTGCCTAAGGTCCGCGCTGCAGCTTGGCGGACGGCCCAGTTTTCGTCTTCCAGCCTGCGTTCCAATGCCCCCAGCGTTATTTTTCCCTTGCCATAATAATGATACCAGATCCGGCTTAAAGCCTGGGCGGCGGCGCGGCAAACGGAGGGATCTTCATCCTTAAGAATTTCCTCTAACAGGCTTACGTCGACATCTTTCCCCTGTTTGATTAGTGCGAGGTAAACCCTGCCCAAGGCTAAGGCTGCGGGCTGGCGGATGGCCCAGCTCTTATCCTCTGCTTTTCTCTCCAAATCTTCTATCGTTATCCCTTTTAGAAGTTCATCATCAATGACCCGGAAGCTCGCCTCCAGTCCGGGGATGCTCACGAAAGCCATGTCAGAGGAATCGACGAGCTCTTTCAACAATGAGAGGGCCTTCTCAATCTGAGGATGAGTGTTATTCTTCATCAAAATATCCAGGACAGAAGCCATGTCGTGGGGGATCGAAGACACAGGGACGTCCGCCTGTGAAGTTGCTGAGTCAAATTCCTGCGGCAAGTCTTCCCGGGTGAAGTCGGGAAATATCTTCCGCATCTCCTCAATCCTTTCGAGGATAAGGTCTCTTACCCTCTGGGACTGTTCCTTGGTATCTATAAAGGAGTATTTCAGGCTCCTTCCGAACGCCACTTTTACCGGATAACCCCGGTTCAGCAAAAACCCCAGGAGCTCCGACGCCCTCTTCAGATGCCTCACATTGAAGGCCGGGATATTCTGCTTCAGATAAAGATAGAGAGACGCCATGAGCTCCGACAAATCCCGCGGCAGAGATGCCTCTGGCTGTTCTCCGTCAATGTGAGACTCATGCCGGGGCGTCAGAAAACTGTCCCAGTATGCGTCCTGCGTAACAAGTTTTTCCTCCAGTATGCCGGACAGCACCGAGGGAAGCTCTTCCACGTCGTCAATCTGCATGCTCCTTGCGTACCTCTTTATGACCTCCGTTACCTCTTCGCCCAAACCCACTCCCAGTACCTCTATCTCTTGATCCAGAGCTTCCTTCTGAAGCTCGACAAACGTCTTACCGGTTGTATTCACGTTTCCTTCTCCATCCGTCACCATGATGATCCACCTTGATGAATCCTCCGGCTGATCCTTTAATATATTCGTCGCCAACTGGAGGGCATCCGCATCGGCGGTGGAACCTCCAGGTATGCACATAGAGACCTCATCAAACAATACCCGCCGGCCGGCGGTATCCAGCTTCACGCCCAACTCTTTGTGCATTAGGGGGCTGTCGGAAAATCCGATTACCCCGTAGTCGATGCCGATATGATCCAGAGCCTCCATGAAGACGAGAAGTCCTGCGAGGGCGGACGTCCTCTTGGGTTCATCCATGGAACCCGATTCATCCAGGGCGAGAATTATCTTGTGGTCCCTCTGTGTCGGAAGTCTCCTCTTCAGAAATACCTTGAGATCCTTATCCTGCACGGGAATGCCCTCGCTCAATTTTCGGGAAAGCTCCATCGCCCTCCGTAAATCAGGCTTTTGGCCGGAAGGAAAATAGCCCTTGAAGGAAGGCCTTTTATTTTTCGCGAAGTGATTTTCCAAAACCCCGCTTAAGGCCTGGACCAGGTTCGAGATCAGCCTGTAGACCCTCTCGTACTCGCCTATCTTCGCGTCCTGTTCGCGATTTATCTTTCGCTGCTTCTTGATGAGGTCGCGGAGATTTTCTGCGGGCAACGGCGCCGTTCTTTCGCCGGAAGATTTTCCGCCTTCTATGCGCGATTCTGTTTCTTTCAGGGTTTCTCTTCTGTCTTCGTCAGTTTTCCTGGCGTGCTTGTCCGTCTTCGGAGATAACTTGTCCGCCAATTCCCTGGCTTTGAACTCTAATAGTTTTCTCGCTTCTTCCTCGATCTCATCCGGGCTCAATTCCTCGGGGGTGCATTTTTTATCTTTGACCTGGAGCTGGCCCTCTTTTATGGCCTCCACCAGCTTCGCAATCGCCAGCCTGACGAGGGTTTCATACTCCGGGAGAATTTTTTCCATCACCATGAGGGCCGTCTCTTCCGCGAGCCTCAGCTTCTCTTTTTCCGAGACCCGTCCGGGAGGATAGTTATTGAAGATCGCCGCAAAATCCCCGTGCGTCCGCGCAAGGGCATCGCCCACTTCCGGATTCATCAACCGGGAAGGAAGCCCGCCATAAAGCCAGTAATAGCGCATGCCCAGCAGGTATTCGAGGTGAGGATACAGGAGATACGGATGGCAGGAGGTGCTCGCCCTTTCGGATATTTCACCCTTCAGATGATCTACATACGACGATCTGGACAAATCCCGGGGCAGCATGTCGTCGTAGGCAATATCCAGGTAGTATTTGATCCCCGGAAAAACGCTTATCAGCCAGTTATCGACCCGGCTGTCTTCGAAGGCATTCAAGAGAAGCCTTGTCGATTCCTTCGCGGAGAATGTCTTGAACACGGCCTTTCTCAAGCTCCGGCGGGATATTTGCCTGTGTCCCGCCTCGTGAGCGCAAAAGGCAACGACCTCTTCTGTAGAAGAAGATAACAGCAATCCTACGGGAAATATAATTTCGTTGGTCTCTGCGTTGTATCTCCACCTGTCACCGGGGGCGATTTTCAGGTGAATGTCATCTCCAATGCCCGTGGAGATAATCTGCATCAGCGAGAGCAGGCGCTCGTCGATTACCAGCGCTTCCCCCTCATCCAGCCCCTTACTGCGGACCAGCTCCTCTATACACTGCACCCGCAAACGTCCTTCTTTTGTATCTATCTTACGCTGCATATTTATTAAACACTATTTTCATTCCCACCCCCGATAAAAGCATTCTACAAGCGCTCTAAGCACAAAAGGATAGTGTGTGTCAATGGGAAAGCGGGACATGGAAGAAATGGATGTGGGCTTTCCGTATGCGCTTTAGGTCAAGAATGGTTTCTATTTTTTTCGCAGCACTTCTTGCAGCGCCGCAACGAACCTCGCAACGTTTTCTTTTCTGGACGTGTGCCCCATTAGCCCGACACGCCATATTTTCCCGGCAAGGGGTCCCAGGCCGGCGCCGATCTCGATCTTGAATTCGCTTCGCAAACGTCGGCGAACAGCGAGTTCGTCCACGCCATCAGGCACACACACGGCATTCAACATGGGCAGGCGGTAAGGCTCCTCCACCAGCATCTTCATGCCCAGGTTTTTTAATCCGTCCACCAGGGCAAGGTGACTTTCCCTGTGCCTCCGAAATACCTTGTCCGGCTTTTCCTCAAGAATGACAAAGAGTGCTTCGTACAGACCATAGATCATGTTCACAGGCGCCGTATGGTGGTAAACACGATTCTTCCCCCAATAGTTGGCGATGAGGGTCATGTCGAGATACCAGTTGGGCACCTTCGTCTTGCGCCCGTTCAGCTTGGCCATCGCTTTGTCGGAAAATGAAAGGGGTGCAAGTCCGGGGGGACAGGAAAGACATTTTTGCGTGCCGCTGTATAGGGCATCTATGTTCCAGTCATCCATCATGACTTCGATGCCGCCCAGACTGGTAACGGTATCCACCAGGTAGATGGTGTCACTGCCCTTGAGGAGCGCGCCGATTTCAGCAACGGGATTCTTCACGCCTGTGGAGGTCTCAGCATGGACCACAGCAACTATCTTATAGGAGTCCTGCCGGATCTTTTTTTCTACCGCCTCCGGTACAGCCGGGGTTCCCCAGGCGAACTCCAGTGCGTCAACCTTAGCGCCAAGCCGGCCGGCTACGTCCTGCATCCTCATCCCAAAGACCCCGTTGGTAATGATGAGAACCCTGTCACCCGGCTCTACCAGATTCACGAAGCATGCCTCCATGCCGGCAGAACCCGTTCCCGATATGGGGATAGTGAGGTTGTTCCTGGTGTTCATGATACGGCGAAGCATTTCTTTGAGTTCTTCCATTATGTCCAGAAAATAGGGATCCAGATGTCCCAGGGTTTTCCGGCTCAGGGCCGCATAGACCTGAGGAGGCACGCAGGAAGGGCCGGGACCCATGAGCAGGATTTCTTCGATATTTTCCAATAAATTTTTCATATCAAGCTTCTCCTCTATAGGCAATTTTGGCAAAGTTTCCTTTAGTCCCGTCTTAATTGCATAAATTTCATAAATTTTCAATAACAGTCAGGGGTAAAAAATCAATGCCGCAGGGAAATTGACTATTCCCAAAGGAACTCTTGCAAAGCGCGCCATGGTTATGTATGTATAAAATCAAATTGAAATTGTTAAACATATATTGGCATTCTATCAGATGATTCATCCGGGTTTTACGTCTTACGAAATTTTTTGGAATATATTCATTCACGGTTTTTTAAGGAGGTCGTCATGAGTAACTTATTGGTGAACACCAGAGATCAGCAATTCGTCCTTTATGAACAGCTCGGCATAGAAAATCTTTTCAAGAACGGCAAATACGCGGATTATTCAAAGGAAACCGTGGACATGATGCTTACGGAGGCGGAAAAGATGGCGCTGGAAGTACTCCTCCCGACATACGTGGATGGAGACAGGGAAGGATGCAAATTCAATGACGGAAAAGTCTCCGTGCCAAAAAGCTTCCACCACGCATACAGAAAGTTTATTGAAGCCGGTTGGCAGTGCGCCATGAGAGATCCCGCGGTAGGCGGACAAGGAATGCCGACAAGCGTTGCCACTGCATGCTTTGAACTTTTTCAGGCCGCCAATTATCCCCTCATCATGTATCCTATGTTGACCACCGGAGCCGCCTCGCTCATAGAAGATTTTGGCACGGAAGAACAGAAGAACAAATATATGTACAAGATGTATGCCGGTGAATGGGCCGGAACCATGTGTCTGACGGAACCTGGAGCGGGAACTGATGTGGGCGCACTGAAAACAACGGCAAAGAAATTGCCCGATGGTACATACAGCATCACGGGGACCAAGATTTTTATCTCCGGCGGAGACCATGACCTTTGCCCGAATATCATCCATCCCGTTCTCGCCAGGATCGAAGGAGACTCGCCGGGAACGAAGGGTATTTCCATATTCATTGTTCCCAAGTACCGGGTTAATGATGACGGCAGTCTGGGGGAATCGAATGATGTGCGTACGGGAAACATCGAACACAAGATGGGGATCAAGGGTTCTGCCACCTGTACCCTGAATTTCGGCGACGAGGGAAAATGTATTGGAGAGCTCCTCGGAAAAGAGAGAGCCGGGATGGCAATCATGTTCCAGATGATGAACGGCGCCAGGCTTGAGGTAGGCATACAGGCGCTGGGCGTTGCGACGGCGGCGTATGAACACGCTGTGGCATATGCAAAGGAGAGAATTCAGGGCGTTGCCATATGGGACATGAAAAATCCCGATGCCAAGCCCGTACCCATCATCCAGCATCCCGATGTCAAACGAACGCTCCTCTGGATGAAGGCACATGTGGAAGGAATAAGGGTGCTGCTTTATTATACGGCCTACTGCTTCGACATGGCGGAGATCTCCGAAACCAAGATAGATAAAGCAAAATGGCAGGGATTAGCGGAACTCCTGATCCCGATCTGCAAGGCCTATTCCTCAGACAAGGCCATGCTGGTATGTTCAAAGGCCATCGACATATATGGCGGTTACGGTTACTGCAGCGAATATCCTGTTGAGCAGTACTTGCGTGACTGCAAGATAACGACCATCTATGAGGGAACGAACGCGATTCAGGCCCTTGACCTTGTCGGGAGAAAACTGGCGCAGAGAAGAGGCGAATTCATGATGAGTCTCTATAGTGAAGTGTACAGTGTCATAACAAGGAGCAAGGGGTTTGAAGATCTCACTGTGCCGTGCAACTACCTGGAAGAGGCCCTGAAGGCCTTCTCCGATCTGACAACACATTTTTACCGGCTGGGCAGAGGCGCAAGCTTCTTGATTCCCGTCCTTAATGCTTCTCCATACCTGGAGCTCTTTGGTGATGTTGCTGTTGGGTCGCTCCTGATGCAGGGGGCTGTCATTGCGAATGAAAAGCTGAACACCATCTATGCGGAAAAGGACGCAAAAGGATCGAAGGCAAGACAGAGGGCCCTCATCCATGAAAACAAGGACGTTGCCTTTTATAACGGGAAGATCGCCGCTGCCAGATTCTTCGCGCTGAATATTCTTTCCACGGTTAAGGCCAGGTGCGAAGCGATAAAGGTCGGAGACAGGACACCCATCGAAATGCCGGAAGAGTTATTCACGATATAAAGCCTTGATGCTCTCCCGGCTACTGCCCTTTGCAGCTTTCTGATCTCTGGCGGGAGAGAATAGTGCTGCATGATTATTGAGTGATTATTTTTTGCGCGAGTCAACGGCTTTTATTTACTGACAGCGTTGCAGATTAACAAAAAAAAGGCACACAACAAGACGGCCTTTTCTTATGTAGAAAGACGAGACAGTATAAACTGATTCAGCGAGACTCTTTCTTCAGCACAGCGGATAGCCAGTTCCCTGTGTTTTTCAGGGGGGATTCTTAAGGTGAGATGCCCTTTAAATTTCTTGAGCCCCAGCGGTTTTGGCAATGTTTCACCTTCTTCCCGCATCCATTTGACGGACTGCGCAACCACATATTCAATTTCTTTAAGCGCTTCCTCAATCGTATCCCCGTGGGCGGCCAGTGAAGGAAACTCCAAGCACCTGGCTATATGACAATGGTCATCCTCGGACCACTCGATCCGGTATGTATATTTTTCAATGTCTTTCTTCATTTATCTTCGCCTCCATTTTCTCGATGGCTTTCTTTACGTCTCTTACCTGATAGAATTTCGCCATTTTATCTACTCTTTGCAGGTTTATCCTCGGATCACCTTTCCAGGGAGTCTTGAAGATGTAATGACTTCCACGTATCCTCGGGTTGCCGAAATATTTCTTACAAATCTTCAGCAGATCGGCAAATAAGACGTTCCGGGGATTTTCCAGATGATCCTTGTCTTTCATGGTTTATATGATAGCGTATATGCTATCGCTTGTCAAGGCCACGTTGCCCCGGGTAATGAGTTATTCACATTCTGACTGCCAATGCTCTCCCGGTTACCGCCCTTTGCAGCTTTCCGGTCTCTCGCGGCAGGGGATAGTTTTGCATGATTGTTGAGTGATTATTCTTTTGCACCTTGTGTTTTAAAAGAATATCTGATAAATTGATAAATAGGGACGATAAATAGGGACAGCGACCGTTTTTCGAGGTGGAATAAATGGTAGCTGTCCCTATTTTCGTATTTTCCTGTTTTCCTGCATGGCCATCCTAGTGCGCGTTTCCAGGATGGCGCCCCCTATACTCGTTAAATGAAAATACCCTTGACTTTATACGATGCTTTATTAGTATTCAGCATGAAGAGTTTCGCGGACGGCTGAAGAACTTTTCCATCTTATCTGTTCATTAGAATCTCGGAT
>Ga0315292_10002086_pt1 | contig 11045 bp, 5 predicted proteins | sample YL17G13_0_MG_FD_204029 | JGI IMG/M metagenome (GOLD analysis project Ga0315292, IMG submission 204029) | Sediment microbial communities from Yellowstone Lake, YNP, Wyoming, USA - YL17G13_0 | ecosystem: Environmental > Aquatic > Freshwater > Lake > Sediment | place: USA: Wyoming | collected... | reverse complement strand
TTTATTGTTACCCCGAACTAAAGTTCGGGGCTATTCAAATTCAGACAAAGAGCGTGGGAAAATGATGTGCGTAACATGAGTTAAATAATAATTATTAGAGACTTCTGAAAAATTAACAAAAAGTATTTTTTTTTAAAAAAGAGAGTACCAAAACCTTTCAGATGTATTATATTTAGAATAACACAGAAGAAAGGTAAGAACAAAATGCGAAGCAACAAAATACATAATGTCGATTTATTTACTCAATCAGCCAACGAATATTTTGAGAAACATATAAAAACCCAGAGCAAGCAAGCATTAGCCATTATCAACGAGAAAATCAACTGGGATAAGCTTCTATTGCCGTTGAGTAAAAAGCTCGCGTCGGTGAAAACAACGGATTCTCCAGCGGGAAGAAAACCGCACGATCTGTTGATTATTGTTAAATGCTTTCTCTTGCAAACCATCTATAATCTTTCCGATCCTCGGTTAGAAGAAGAAATCGCCGATAGGCGAAGCTTCCAGATATTTTTAGGATTAAGCAGCAACGATTCTATCCCCGATGAAACCACAATATGCCGGTATCGTGAACTGTTTGCCCGCTTAGGTTTAGATCGCATATTGTTTGACTCATTCAACAAACAATTAACCGAACAGAAACTCATTGTCGGTAAAGGAACCATAGTCGATGCAACCTTGAAACAAGCTCAAGCAACACCTGCGAGTAATCGTGATAGTGATGCCAAATTCACAAAACGTCGAGGAGAAACCACCTATGGATATAAAGGACACATTGGGGTTGATGCTGACACAAATGTTATTCATTCGGTTGAGTTTACTCCTGCCAATGTACACGACACAGATAAATTTGATGATCTGCTAATAGGGTCTGAGCGTCGTGTTCTTGCCGATAAAGGATATGCTAATAAGCAACGGAAAAAATCACTTCAAGAGCAAGGCGTAAACTGTGGCATTATGGACAAAGGATATCGCAACACACCTTTGACGAAAAAACAGTTAAAGCGAAACAAGCTTCTCTCGGCGATCCGAAATGCTGTAGAAAGACCATTTGCGTTCATGAAGCAAGTTTTGAACTATCAACGGTGTCGTTATTATGACATTGCTCGAAACCGTACTCAGTTTATTTTCTGTGCTATTGTGTTCAATATGAGAAGAATGCTTTCTCTCACGTGATGAATAGGCTTATTGAACATTAAATTGAACATTCTTGTGGCTACAAACTATACTGATATTAGCATCCCGCCTTCGACGGGACTTAAACTGCTCGGTAGCAGTCTAAGAACACAGTAATTTATAAATTTTTGTATCTGTCTGTGCAATATTTATGTTATTACCAATTTTTCAGATGTCTCTATTTATAAGTTAGTGTTAAGTAACGATAGGATAGAAGATCGAGATTGAGCGGGATCGACTGTTTCGTGATTTACCTATTTATTCTGCGGTTTAACTAATATCAATATGATTAAATAGGATAAAGAAGTATTAATAAAATAGTTTGAGCGAGCATTCCGCCTGTTTAAGAAACGATTAGGCGAGAACCCTCCTTTGCCACCCCCACCGGTGGTTTAATAATATCTAACCGAGATGAGAAGTAACTTTGTCTATCAAATGCCGTTTGGAAACTGCACCAACAATTTGCTCTACCACCTGTCCTCCTTTGAAAATTAATAATGTTGGAATGCTGCGAATACCGTACTGCATCGCCGTCTTGGGATTCGCATCTACGTCCATTTTAGCAACTTTCAGCTTCCCATCATACTCCTTAGCAAGTTCCTCTATTGTTGGTGCGATCATTTTGCATGGTCCGCACCATATTGCCCAGAAGTCGACTAAAACTGGTTTGTCTGATTGTAAAACTTCTCCTTGAAAATTTGAATCATCAACTATTATTGGCTTCATGGATTATTCCTGATAAATATATAAAATTAATTATAACCTCCATCATGCTACGCAATATACAAAATTCTATGATGAAATTCTTACGCTCGAAGCACCTATAACATTCTCAACCTCATTAACAAACTGCTCGCTGGGATCAACACTATACTTCGTCGATTGATAAAGCTGCGATCGACTATCATCGTGAAAAGTAATATTAAAGAAGCATGGATATTTACCTTGATGCCTCTCGACAATTTCTCGCAGCATGTTAATAGTATCTTCCTTGATGTCGTCGGCGTGAATAGAAAGTACGATGCTCCTGGTAAACCTTTCTCTCACTTTTTCTAACGGGATGATCTCCCTGGCAATAATCCGCAGATTATCGCCACTCTGTTCCGCGCTGCCGATAACCATGATCATCGCATCGGAGTTAATAAAGCTTTGGTACTTTTGATATGCATCAGAGAAAACAATGCACTCACCCTTACCGGAAAAATCTTCCAACGTCATGAATGCCATCATATTTCCTTTTTTATCGACCTTCTTTTTAATCGACGATATCACACCAGCACACCGAACTGTTGTTCCCGATTTTACCGCCGCTGTATCCCTGAACTGTGCGGTAACAAAGGAAGTTATGTCAAGCTCATACTTACGCAAAGGATGCCCTGACACATAAAAACCAAGCACGGCTTTTTCTCTGGAAAGTTTTTCACTTTCACTCCAAGCTGTTGCATTAGGCATTGGCGGACACACTTCAACCTTACCAATTCGGTGACCTGTCTCGAATAATGACGATTGACCCCTCGAAAGATGACCCTTAGAAGTTTGTCCAAATTGAATCGCTTTCTCGATACACTCGAACAATTGTGCGCGATTCGGATTCACACTGTCAAAAGCACCAGACTGAATTAATCCCTCGAGCGTTTTCTTGTTTACCAAACGTAAATCAACCCGCCGGCAGAAATCAAATATATTCTCGAATTTACCTTGCTGAATTCTTGTCTGAATGAAATTCTCAACTGCACTTACGCCTACATTCTTTATGGCACTCAGACCAAATCTTAATCCATGCGGAGTTACCACAAATTGCACATCACTTTCATTTACATCGGGAGGAAGCACACGCAACTTCATCTTCCTGCATTCTTCAATGAGCTGAACAACATAATCCGTATCTCCGATCTCAGCAGAAATCGTGGCAGCCATGAATTCTGCCGGGTAATGTGCCTTTAAATATGCCGTTTGATATGCTAATACCGAATATGCAACGCTGTGCGATTTATTAAATCCATACGAAGCAAACTTTTCGATCATATCGAAAATCTCGCTGGCGATTTTCTTTGTGAAATCATTCTTCAGCGCACCTTCGATGAATTCATTCTTCTGCTTTGCCATCAGCCCTTTATCTTTTTTACCCATAGCACGCCTCATCAGATCGGCTTTGGCAAGTGATAGTCCGGCAATTTCACTCGCAAGTTTGATAACCTGCTCCTGATAAACAATAACACCATACGTTTCGTTTAATACAGGCTCGAGTTTTGGATGAACATACTCGATCTTTTTCTTCCCTTGCTTCCGATCAATGAAGTCACCAATCATCTCCATCGGTCCGGGGCGGTAAAGTGCATTCATTGCAACAAGATCGCTTATAGAGGTTGGCTGCAATTTACGAAGCCAATCTTGCATACCGGCAGATTCAAATTGAAACACACCGATCGTTCGCCCTTTACCAAACAATTCGAATGTTGCCAAATCATCTTCAGGAATTTTGTCAAGATCGATAACTACACTATGATTTTGTTTGATGAGCTTCAAAGCATTTTCAATAACAGTTAGCGTCCGCAAACCGAGGAAGTCCATCTTGAGCAGACCAGCTTTCTCAAGATCGACCATATTGTACTGCGTCATTATTTCTGTTTGCGGTGTTTTATATAATGGCACATAATCGAGGAGTGGACCAGGGGTAATAACGATACCAGCAGCGTGAGTCGATGCATTTCGGTTCAATCCCTCCAGAACGAGCGATATGCTGATGAGTTCCTGTATCTTCTCGTCTGGACTTTCTTTTACCCAACTTAATTCTGGATTGTTTTCAAAAACTTCCGCTAAAGCTGTGACCTTACCTTGAATAACCGGAATCTGTTTTGTAATCGATTCGGTTATTGAGAGAGGCACACCAAGCACACGCCCAACATCTTTCAAAACAGCACGTGAGGAAAGAGTCCCAAACGTAATTATTTGAGAAACACAATCAGCTCCGTATTTATTTTTCACGTACTCGATTACTTTATCACGCTTGTTGTCGGAAAAATCGATATCTATATCAGGCATGCTAACACGGTCGGGATTTAGAAAACGCTCGAAGAGAAGATCGTACTTCAACGGATCGACGTTCGTGATGCCAAGAGAATAAGAGACCAGACTTCCTGCCGCACTCCCCCTCCCCGGACCAACAACAACACCCATATTTCTGGCAGCATTTATAAAATCTTGGGTGATCAGAAAGTATCCCGCATATCCCATCCGGTTTATAACAGACAGCTCGTGTTTTAAGCGATCCTCAATCTCAGTAGTGATCGTTGAATATCTTTTTTTCATGCCAACATGTGCAAGCCGTTCTAAATACTCTTCAAGAGTTGCGGCACCTGCATCTCGCGGGATGGGAAACTCGGGCATGTATGGTTTCTCGGGTTCGAGACCGAATACTTCGACTTTCTCTGCTACTTCAAGCGTCGAGGTGATTGCTTCAGGAAAATCTGCAAATATCTTATTCATCTCGGCTGCTGATTTAAAGTAGAGCTGATCTGTTTGATAACGAAGCTGTTTGTAATCGGTCGTATTCGATTGGCTTGCATCCGGAATCATTAATAGCACGTTATGCGCAAGGGCGTGCTCTTGTTTTATGTAATGAACATCGTTTGTTGCAATGAGTTTTATTCCAAGTTCGTTTGCAATACGCGGTACACTTTCAAGAATCGGTTTTTCTTTTTCAATGAAATGATTTTGGATTTCCAAGTAAAAATCTTCACCAAATATTGCTTTAAATATAGCCGCTGAATCACGTGCCTCATCATAATGACCGTTCACCAGTTGATAAGATACAACACCATTCGGACAGGCAGATAAAGCTATAAGCCCGTTTCGATATTTTTGAAGAAGCTCAAGATCAATTCTTGGTTTGTAATAAAAACCTTCCGTATGAGCATAACTGCACAATTTGATGAGATTTCTATAACCCTCCAGATTCTTTACGAGCAGAACAATATGATAATATATCCCCCGACCTTTACCTTGTTTCACGCTTTGAGCATTAACCTCCTTTTCAAAACGTGAACCTTTAGTAACGATGTACATTTCGCATCCGATGATGGGCTTGATTTTAGCTTTCTTGGCAACTCTGTAAAACTCGATTGCACCGAACATCACACCGTGATCGGTAAGCGCAACTGCAGGCATTTTATTTTGAACGGCTGCATGTACCAATCCATCGATGGATGCGGCACCATCAAGCAAACTGTAATGCGAATGATTATGGAGATGGATGAATTCAGACATGATAAATTAAGATAATATATTTTTTAATAAAAACAATAGACAGAATAAAAAGAGTTACAAAAAAAAAGAAGCTGGTCAAAGCCAGCCTCAAATTTACTATCGTTTAATTACCAGAGATTATGATTCGAGGTACTTTTCTATGAAATTGACTACTTTCCCCAATTCAATTATATCTCGTTTCCCAGTTCTGCGCTCTTTTAGCTCAACATTACCATGTGCAATATTCTTTTCACCTACAATAACCTGAAGCGGTACACCCAACAAGTCGGCATCCTTAAACTTGAAGCCGGGACTTACATCATCCCGATCATCAAATAAAACATCAATAAGCGATTGCTGAAGCTTCTCATAAAGGTGTTCGGCGGTTTGTACTACCTGTTTATTGTTTGAATTGACCAAGATTAGATGAACATGATAGGGTGTCAGAGATTTATTCCAGATGATACCATGTTTATCATTATTCTGCTCGATGTAACAGGCAACTATCCGCTCGACACCTATACCATAGCTTCCCATGATGATCGGTTTTTCTTTCCCGTTCTCATCAAGATAATATGCGTGCATCGCATCGGAATATTTTGTCCCAAGTTTAAAGATATGTCCAAGCTCAATTGCGTTGACAATGCGAAGTGGCTCAATACACTTCGGACATGGCTCACCAGCATTGATAGTTCGCAGATCGTAGTAACCCTCAACCTTTACGTCTCGCTGCAAGTCAATATTGCCCAGGTGATAATCATTTTTATTTGCACCGCTGACGAGATTGTTTCCACTTTGTAATCGTTTATCAATAATGATCTTAAAACCTTCCAAACCGATCGGACCAATTGAACCGGCGTGCGCTCCGGTTAATGCCATTAATTCATCTTCGCGGCAAGGTCGGAATTCATTTTTCAATACAGATTGTAGTTTCGATTCGTTGAGCTGATCGTTTCCCATCATTAAAATGAGAATAGGAGTTTTATCCTGAATGTATACTAATGATTTTGCAAGAAAGCGCTCATCGATTTTTAAAAATTCTTTCAATTCATCGATTGTCCCAACGTTAGGAGTATGAATTTCTTCTATCGGCTTATTGTTGGGTTCTCGCTTTGCCTTAGGTATGTTGGATGTTGCCACCTCGAGGTTGGCAGCATAACCACATTGATCGCACACTGCACAAGTATCTTCACCTGATTCTGATTCGATCATAAATTCTTGTGAAGCGCTGCCGCCCATTGCACCGCTGGATGCACCAACAATGAAGAATTTTAAACCGGCATGATTGAAAATTTTCTTATATGCTTCTGCATGAAGCTCATAACCTTTATCCAATCCTTCCCATGTAGCATCTAAAGTGTAAGAATCTTTCATAAAAAATTGCCTGCCCCGAATCACACCTGAGCGTGGTCTTGGCTCGTTGCGGAACTTCATCTGTATCTGGTACCATATCTGCGGCAAATCGCGATACGATTTGATGTGATTCTTTGCTATCGAACAAATCACCTCTTCGTGTGTTGGCGCCAGAACCAGTGGGCGGTTCTTAAGATGAAACATAGTGTCGCCAAAATCCTTAACACGTCCTGTCTCTTCCCACAATTCAATTGGATTCAGCGCAGGAAGATGAAACTCTTGCCCTCCTATTACATCCATTTCGTCTCGGATGATATCCATGACTTTTTTCAAAATTTTATATCCAAAGGGGAGAAATGAATACACTCCAGCACCAAGTGGTCGAATCATTCCCGCTCGCAACATGAGTTGATGACTAGGTATAAAAGCATCCGATGGGATCTCTTTTAGTGTCGGGATAAAATTTTTGCTTAATCTCATTTAAATATTTTTTTAATTTTTTACCTATTGATTTTTGTTAAATAATGTACCCCCGAGAGGATTCGAACCTCCGACAAACGGTTTAGGAAACCGCTGCTCTATCCAATCTGAGCTACGGGGGCAGAAAAGATTTATGATTTTAATTTTTCGATTGATAAACTGTTATTTCATTTTTCTTACTAAATACTTTATGCTCAAATACTTTTCCAATATACCGAAATATTCGTGGATCCTCAAGTCTTATCCCAAAAAAAATCCTGAACCCATAGGATTCAGGATTTCTTCTCATTATTAATTGATGAGAAGTTGGGGCTTAGGAAAGCCTCTATGTGAAGTTAAGAAGTAGTTGTCTAAATGTCAAGACGCACTTACGTGATATTCCTGATTTTATTCTTGACTAAAGTTTCATCAATTATACAACCTGATTGAAATTTCATATTACCATACAATTTAAAAAAAGACCCGCCATGTTTCGCATGGCGGGTACCCCAAGATACGATTACTAAAACGTACCAAGGTACGATACCGACATCGTACATAAATAATAACACCTATATCTGCCAAATAATTCCAATCACTTTGAGTACTCTTTGTAAGCTCGCCTCATGGTTGCACTGTGCGATCATAATAAAGAACCCCAGCTTTTGCTCCTGGGGTTATGAAATAACAGAGAGACTTATGATATTATCTCAATAACATTAGTTTCTTCACATCGCTGAACTCACCCGCACTCAAACGATAGTAATAAACACCGCTGGATAATGATGTAGCATCGAATGGAACCGTATATCTTCCAGCGAACTGCTCACCATTAAATAGTGATGCAACTTCGCGTCCTAATACATCATAAATTTTCAATGAGACCTTACCCCCTCTTGGTAAATTATAAACGATATTTGTAATTGGGTTAAATGGATTAGGATAATTTTGTTCAAGCAAATAAGTGCTTGGAATTTTATTTACATCGTATGCAACATCAGTTACTTTCTTAATATAATTCCACTTTATTAGTGCGGCATCAGCACTTGTTTGAAAATCTCCAAAAGTTTTCCCTCCGATGACTGCAAATCCAATCTTTTTAGTTACTCCATTTGCGATCGTAAACGGACCTGATGAGATAACAAAATGTATATCCTGCACACTATCAACTGTGGTAACGCTTCCGCTGATCCAGCTCCACTTGCTTGCTCTGTTCGGGATAAGTGCATCATTATTCACTAAGCCACGATATCGCACTGTTCCTTCGAATGCTCGAGCACCACAGAATACAGAATTTACCATGCCTGCATTCCATGCGTATCCAGTATTCCTATCGTAATCGAAATCTGTCCGATTATATAACCACGGCTCCGGTTGATCTCCTTCGATATCCCAATCGAAAAATAAACCGGCATAAAGATTAGAAACCGTTGCCCCCGAAATATTTTTAATGTCGTACCTCAAAATAACATAATCACTATCTTCAGCCGAGTTAAAAGCATACGAGTACATATCGACTTGCAATCCAATTCTGTTGGACGGTGACGCAACACCATCTGTAAATGCTGTATTACCATCCTGAGCTGATATGCTGCCAGGCGTCATCATGTTATAAATCTGCGATGATGAGAAATCATTATCTTCTAAAGTTAAATTATCATTTCGAACAACATCTACCAGTTTTGTGGCAGAATAACCGATGATTAATCCTCCTTCATAAAGTTGATTTTCACGCCTAAAAACAAATCCGCTGCCATACGGGCTGGTTTGACCGACAAATCCGATCCTGCCTTTGTTTGTTAGAGTAACTTCAACAGCGTTTACATTATGCGTTGCAAATGTTGGATTAATGATTACTTTAAATAGTTGAGCATCGTTATAACCGCCATCTACTATCGATAAAGTAAACAGGACACTATTGTCAGCAGGCGGATATCCTTTAATATGAATTTGAAAAGGCACACTGCTGTTGCTTGCTGTGGCATATGTGCCCATTGAACCAATAGGATAACTACCATTAGTAACTTGAACATTTGTATCCGCAGTACTTAAAATGATCATCGCACCTGAACTTGTCGGTTGCAGATAATTCATGAATGTAGTAATTATCGTTGCATTCTCATTTGCTTCAAGAATCTTATTATTATTACCACCGATAGAATCACTAACCACCATAGAGATCATCCTTAACGAAGGTGAAGAAAAAGTTAATGCGTTGTAAGCATTTATACGTCCCTTACCTAAAAGATTGACATAAGAAGGATTAAAGGAATTAATATTATCACAGCTAATACGCACCTGTTCTCCAATCTGAAGATTGGTGTATGAAGGGAAATGTGACGCCACAAGTGCAGCTAATCCGGATACTAACGGAGTTGCCATTGACGTACCGGATGCCATCGCATAATTATTGGGATAATATGTACTTAGGATAGTATCGCCGAGTGCCGAGACATCAACAAACTCGTTATATTCCGAGTAAGACGATTTTGTATCTGCTCTGCCCGTTGAAGCAACAGACAGAACTCCACGATAACTTGCAGGATATTGCGTCGGATTGCCTAAGTCTGCCCAATTTCCTGCCGCCGCAACGACGAGCGATCCATGCGCCACAACTGTATCGATAATCTCTTGTTCCAATTGCGAAGCACCCGACCCACCCCAACTGCAATTAATCACCTTGGCTCCCATCTGCAATGCATACACAATACCCTGAAAACCGAAAAAAGGAAATGTTGGATCGTTATCGGAAACTACTTTAACCGGTAGTAATTTACATTTATATCCGATACCGGCAACCCCAATCGAGTTATCTGTGACTGCCGAAGCAATTCCCGAAACATGCGTGCCGTGTGCTGCACCGACATCTGCCGGCATTGGGTCGTTGTCTTCAATAGGATTATATAAATCAGCGCCGCCAAAATCCCAGCCATGCCAATCATCTATTTTATCATTCCCATCATCATCAATGTTATTCGATTGCTTCTGCCCACCGTAACCATCAGGTCCATATTCACCCGGATTAATCCAGATATTCCCTGCTAAATCAGGATGATTCCATTGTACACCTGAATCAATAATCCCAATGACAACCGTAGTGTCTCCCTTAGAAATACACCATGCATCATCCGCGAGAATTTTGGTGAGATTCCATTGATTACTTCGATATTGATCATTAACTGTACAACCGGTTACATCATCAAATGAATAAATGAACCACGGCTCGGCATATTGAATCTCAGGAAGCTGAGACAGTTCTTCTGCAACCTTGAAGGCATCCATCGGTAATGTATATTTGAGTATATAGAATTTTGATAAATCTATTTCCCTGCCTCGGGCATCAACCATATTTTCTGGGAACATCTTCTCTATTGATTCAACCGAGTATCGTTGAATATTATTATCTAACGCGGATAGCCCAAACAGATGGGCTGCTTTAACGGGTACAACAGAATTAGCCAATCTTACAATAACCCGACCCGCCATATAACGACTGGTTTCAGGTTTTTTCATAACTACATTTGGCACTCCATCGAGTGGAAGCGCTTTCCTTTTCATAGATTGTTTCGATGAGGCAAGACTTATAGTTGTCAAAAGGAGGGAGATGCATGTGATAAAAATAATTCGACGGATATTCATATTAATCCTTAATTAAAGTTTGATAGATAATTATTTCTAATGGAATGTACGCAATATTTATATGCTCAACAAGCTAATCGCGATAGAGCCGTTTTTGTGTAATGTAATCCTAATCAAGTGAAGGGACAAGGTAATGAATGGAACGTCCAAACGTCACCCGCCGGCGGATGTCTGTC
>Ga0315292_10002085_pt1 | contig 11045 bp, 10 predicted proteins | sample YL17G13_0_MG_FD_204029 | JGI IMG/M metagenome (GOLD analysis project Ga0315292, IMG submission 204029) | Sediment microbial communities from Yellowstone Lake, YNP, Wyoming, USA - YL17G13_0 | ecosystem: Environmental > Aquatic > Freshwater > Lake > Sediment | place: USA: Wyoming | collected... | reverse complement strand
TCCTTTTGGCCTTTTGCAGCCTTGGCCTGAGCAAATTGGTCGCGCATCATTCCGTAGAGCTGCTGAATGCGAAACGGCGCTGTACCAAACTGTGCCGGCTTGATCTTGCCGCCACTAAGCGCTTCCAGACCGGCCAGCGTGACTGGTAGCGTCGCAAACACCGGCGGCGTGACCAGTACATCGACGTCAAAAAAATGCGTCGTGTAGTTGACTGCGGCAGTGTGCGCGTCGGTATTCTTCCACACGATATCGGGCACGTTTGCTAGGTGTCCGAGCAACAGCTCTTTGTCTAATAGCACCTTAGACAAAGGATGTTCGGTCCCGAGTTGTTCGATGCACAACCGGGCGCTGACGCGGGCGATTAAATTGTGGCCAAGCTCACTCCAGGCTTGTCCGGTAGGACAAGGGCCGACGCCGCACCAGCTCATGATCAGACAAAAAATATAAAAAAAACGGCGCAGCATTTAATGATCTGACTCCACTCACCAGCCATAAATACAGGGCGGCCGTTGAACTTATCGAAGAACCAAATAAAAGACCAGAAGAAATCGCACGACCGCTACGGTTATGCGCAGTCACGACCGATTTTCAGGCATTCGTGTCTATGGTTGCGGCATTTCCCAGGGGACACGGACCTCCTGTTGCGTTTTGAGTTATCCACAGCTGATGTTGATAACTGCACTGCGAGCCCCCGCAATCCCCACGGGTGCGAGCGTTTTCGCCGTATCGCCCAAAAAATAAGCAGAGGCTGCGAGTGGACCCTTGGACGAGAAGACCTAAGGTCCACTTACAATTATTTTATTGGCTTGACGGCTTACTCATGCGCCGTGCCGCCCCGTGGACGGCGGAAGAGATAGGCGCTCTCAGGACGCAGCTCGGTCGCCTCGCCCGAGGCTTTGGGCGGATCATTGCAGTCTTTGGCAGCGAGCCTCTGGTCCTCGTTGAAATGCAGGCTTGAGTTCATGGCTTGGAGATACCGCCCACTACTGATACGGCCGTGACTCAGCATGCGGCGCAAGAGTCCATGGACCAACTCGCGGTAGTTCGGCGTCAAGTCACCCTTGCAAAAATAGCGATAGCGACCTTTCGGGTTCGGCAGCAAGGTTGCCAAGTAAGCCGCCTCAAGCAGCGTCAACTCTGCAGCTGGCTTAGCAAAAAAATGCTCCGCTGCTGGACCGATGCCGAAGATGCCTGGACCAAGCTCGGCGACATTCATGTACAGCTCAAGGATCCGTTCCTTACTCAGCGTGTGTTCGAGATGCCAGGCTAAAAACAGTTCCTGCATCTTGCGCGACACGGTTCGCTCCGGGGTTAAGAAAAGGTTCTTCACCGTTTGCATGGTGATCGTCGAGCCACCAGCCGCGACGCGCCCCTCGGCCAGATCGCGGCGAAGTGCACTGACCAAAGCCGACGCATCGATTCCCTTGTGCCAATAAAAACTGGCATCCTCGGAACTAACGAAGGCCACCTGGGCATTTTTGCCGATCGCCGCAAAGCTCGCGAAGGTGGGCGCTTGCCGGTCCAAGGAGACGGTCATCTTCGGCGCATCGGGCTCGACTTGTCGCTCGACTGCCAGCGGGCCATTGAGGTGTTCGGCGGTGAAGGCATAGGGGGCTTCGAGGACCCGGCAGCCAAAGATCGCATCTTGTAGATCGAACCGACTGGATTCAAGATTCTGCGACTGTGCTTCGAAGGCCAAGGTCGCGGCCGTGTCGCCACCCAGTTTAAAGCCCTCAATCAGTGGCAACAGACCGTCAGGGGAGGCCTCGATCACGGTTTGACAGGAGGTCGTCGGCAGCATCACTTGGCCGCGGATGGATAGATTGGCCGGTGCTTCGTCGCTGAGACTAGCTTGAAAACGCGCCGCAAGACGCAGCGGGTTTTCACCAAAGGCGCGACTGACACGACCAGGCAAGGTCAGCGTTGCCGCATCGAAGGTCAAGCTGCGGCTTTTGGGCTGGAAGGAACCGTTAGCCCGCAGTTCAAAAAACAACGGACCAATCTCGCGGGAGCTGAGCAGAGGTAAGCGCAGCGTCGAGCCGAGGCTTTGCATCTGCGCGGTGAATTGCCAACCGCCCATGGCCTTGGTCAGTTCAATTTGCAGGCGCGATCGTAGACGCGTCAGTTGCATCGGCTGGCCGCGGAGCCAAGCCTCGAGAAAGCTGGGCCGACGATGGAAAGCCATGTTGAGTTGCACCTGGCTCAGGTCCTTTTGCACTAATCCGGAAGCCGACCAAATCGTCTTGTTCGCGTTGGCGTTGCCCTTGCTTTTGACAAAGAAGCGGTAGTCGGGCGCGTTGGAGTTGAGCTCGACCCGACCATACAAATGCCCTTCATTCAGCCCACTCTGCGTCCTCAACCTAGCGATGCGAAACACGGCTTCGCCTGCCGAGCGATCGATCGCGAGCTTGACGTCACGGACCCTTAAGGTTGGCTCACCCTGCGTGTTCAGCAAGGTGAGCTCGGCGCCGGCAATCACCAAACGTCGACTCGGCATCGCCGCAAACAATTTATCGATCAGCCGCTGCAGTGACACCAAGGAACCGTCGCCGCCACTTGGGACAGCAGCACCAACCGGCGGCAGCATCGTGCGCAGATGATCTTCGGTCATCTTCAGGTCGAGTCGTTCGATCCCTATCTCATCGATGTCAACCAGGGACGACGACCACAGATTGAGGCCAAGGTCGATCTGGATACGGCTGATCACCACCTGCGCCTCTGGGCCAACGCGAATGTCTTCAAGCGCCACCAGAAAGGGAAAGGTCTCAAGGTCCACCTTGCCCACCAACACCGGCGTCCCGAGTTTGCGACTTAGCTGCGCCACGGCCTGGTTAACGAGTCGCACGCCGACGCGACTGACTTGGCTCCACGCGGCAAATCCTAGAGCACAGGACATCAAAACGGCACCAAGGGCAACGCCCAAACGGCCTGCCCAAGTGGATACAACCCAAGTGATGCTCTTTTTGAAGATCATTCCGTGCTTTAAGAAAAAGGCTCGAGAGCTAGGTGCAGGACGGTACAGGGAGGGGGGCGGTCATGAGGGTGCACCAAGGCGGTCCACCCTATCATCATAGCAGATTCCGATCAGGGGCTGAAAGGCTTGAATATGACTAGGTAAACTATGACCAGCAGCAGCACGGTGGGGGCTTCGTTGAGCCAGCGCAGGCGCTTTGAAGTAGGCAGCTTAGGGGCCCCACTTGCGAAGCGACCAATGAGCAGTCCAGCCTTGGCCGTCAAATGGGTCATCAGCAAAACCAGTACGAATTTAGCCATGAACCACGGCTGATGCCCGAGCGCAGGCACCAGTCCGACCATCCCAAGGCCCGCCACGTAGGAGACGATCATGGCTGGCAGGGTGATCGCCTTGAACAAACGCCGCGCCATCAACAACAACAGCTCTTTGTTACTAGGATCGCTGCCGCGCTCGGCCAGATAAACCAATAACCGGTAGAGATACAGGATCCCTGCCATCCAGCTGATGACGGCGACGATATGCAACCATTTTAACCATAGATAAGCCAAGCTTCACCTCACGACAAAATTAATGATCTTTCCTGGGACGTAGATCTCTTTCACCAGCGTCTTACCGTCCAGCTGCCGCTGCACGGCTTCGAGCTCCCTGGCTGCAAGGATGATGGCCTCCTTGCTGGCATCCGTGGCCAAGCTCAAGGTGCCCCTAAGCTTGCCGTTCACCTGAACCGACAAGATCACCTCGTCCACCTGCGCCAATTCCGGATCAAAGCTAGGAAACGGCGTATAGGCCAATGACTCTTGATGGCCAAGGCGCTGCCAGAGCTCCTCGGCAAGATGCGGCGCATAAGGCGCCAGCATCAAGATCAAGGCCTCGGCGGCAGGGCGACTAAACGTCGGTTCTTTGTAGGCGGCATTGACGAACTCCATCATCGCGGCAATCGCCGTGTTGAACTGCATGGACTCGCTATCTTCGGTCACCTTCTTGATGGTGCGATGCAGCAACTTATGAAAGGCCCCGGTGGGCGGTTCGAGCGAAAGCTTCTCGCTCAAGCGCCCGTCTTCGTCGATGATCAGACGTTGGACCCGCTTTAAGAAACGGTAAACGCCATTGATGCCCGAGGTCTGCCACGGCTTCGCCGCGGTCAGTGGCCCCATAAACATTTCGTAAAGACGCAGCGCGTCAGCGCCCCACTCGGCGACAATCACGTCGGGATTGACGACGTTGCCGCGACTCTTCGACATCTTCTCGCCATTTTCGCCGAGGACGATTCCGGGGTGCAGCAGTCGCTTAAAGGGCTCCTTGCTCGATACTAGACCACAGTCATAGAGGACCTTATGCCAAAACCGAGCGTACAGTAGATGCAAGACGGCATGCTCGGCCCCACCGACATAGAGATCGACCGGCATCCAGTACTTCTCAATATCTTTATCCCAAGGCGCCTTGTCGTTGTGTGGATCCATAAAGCGCAGGTAGTACCAACACGACCCGGCCCACTGCGGCATGGTGTTGGTCTCGCGCCGCAGGGTCTTACCGTCCTTGGTCACTTGCAACCAAGGTCCAGCCAGCGCCAGCGGTGATTCGCCATCCCCAGCCGGCTTGAATTGATCGAGCTCAGGCAGGGTGACCGGTAGATCAGCCTCATCAAGGAGCACCACCTGGCCGTCTTGGTCGTGGGCCAAAGGAAATGGTTCACCCCAGTAGCGCTGGCGCGAAAACAGCCAGTCGCGCAACTTATAGGTGACGGCCTTCTTTCCGGATCCATGTTTTTCCAGCCAAGAGCAAACGGCGGCAATGGCCTGATCCTTGCTCAGACCATCGAGAAATCCAGAGTTAACCAGCGTCCCGTCACCGATATGGGCGGCCATCTGGATATCCTCCTCGCCACCGGTCAGCACGCGCTTGATCGGCAGATGATACCTTTGCGCGAAGGCGTGATCGCGTTCATCATGCCCGGGCACGGCCATGATCGCACCGCTGCCGTAAGAGCCGAGCACATAGTCGGCGACATAGATCGGCAGCTTCTCGCCACTCAATGGGTTGACGGCAAAGGCTCCGGTATCGACGCCGGTCTTGTCCTTGGTGACCGCGGTCCGCTCCATATCGGACTTGGCCTTGGCTGCGACGCAGTAGGCACTCACGACGTCTTTGGCAGCTGGCGTCGTGATCAGATCGATCAGCGCGTGCTCCGGCGACAGCACGCAAAAGGTCGCACCAAACAGCGTGTCGGGCCTCGTCGTGAACACCTGAAAGGTCTCGCCATGGCCGTCGACCTGAAAGCTGACGTGAGCGCCGATGCTTTTACCGATCCAGTTGCGCTGCATTTCCTTAAGGCTATCCGGCCACTCCAGATCGTCTAAATCGGCGAGCAATTGCTCGGCATAGGCGGTGATTTTAAGCACCCATTGCCGCATCGGTTTCTTGATGACGGGAAACCCACCGACCTCTGACTTGCCGTCGATCACCTCTTCGTTGGCCAAAACGGTCCCCAGTTCGGGGCACCAATTCACTGGCGCGAAGGATTGGTAGGCCAGGCCCTTTTCGTACAAACGACGAAAAATCCACTGCGTCCATTTGTAGTATTTGGTGTCGGTCGTATCGATCTCGCGCGACCAGTCGTAGGACAAGCCCAGGCGTTTGATCTGTCCACGAAAGCGCTCGGTATTGCGCTTGGTCGTCAGCGCCGGATGCTGACCGGTCTTGACCGCGTACTGTTCCGCCGGCAGGCCAAAGGCATCCCAGCCCATCGGATGCAGCACATTGAAGCCGCGCATGCGCTTGTAGCGGGCGTAGATATCGGTCGCAGTGTAGCCCTCGACGTGACCAACGTGCAGGCCGTCGCCCGAAGGATAAGGAAACATGTCGAGGATATAGTATTTCGGCTGCTCTGGCCGTTCGACGGTTTTGAAGGTCTGATGCTCATCCCAGTACTTTTGCCACTTGGCCTCGATCGCCTTGAAGTCGTAATCATGCCGCGCACCATCGCCACTCATAACCTTGCCTCCGCAGATTCTACTTGACTGCGGCGAAGGTAACATAAGGCCGATAGGGCGCCTACCAGAAGGATATCAGCCGACCTAGAAAACCTTATCAAACTGCAGGTAGCTGATGAAATAATCACTGATCAAGATCGCCACCAAGGACAGCACCACCGCCTCAGTCGTGGCCCGGCCGACCCCCTTGGCCCCACCGGCGGCAAAAAAGCCTTTGAAGCAGCCGATCGAGGCCAAGATGACGCCAAAGACTGCGGCTTTTTCCATCCCCTGAAAGATGAAGCGAGGCTTGACGATCCACCGCATCTTTTCCAAGAACGTGCCGATGTCGATATCAAAAAAAGACACCCCGATCAGATAGGCGGACATGACGCCCACCAGCATAAAGACCGCCGTCAGCAGCGGCAGCATGATCAAAGCCCCGAGGATCCTGGGGGCCACCAGATAGCCATAGGGGTTCACGGCCATCACGCGCATCGCATCAATCTGCTCATTGACCCGCATCGTGGCGATCTCGGCAGCCATCGACGACCCGGCCCGAGCCGTGACCAAGAAGCCGCAAAAGATCGGGGCAAGCTCCTTGCTCAAAGCGACCCCAGCGGCGGCACCCAGCATCGACTCGGCGCCAAAATTGCGAAAGATATCGCCAAGGATCAGGCCAAAGATACAGCCGATCATGATCGCCGAGATGATGATGATGACGAGGCTACGATTGCCGATGAACTCGAGCTGCTTGAGCAACAGTCGAAATTGTACCGGGGGAAAAAAACAGCGCCCGAGTGAGCGCTGCATGAATAAGGTATAGCGGCCGAGGCCGCTGATCGGTTTAGCAAATAACTGCATGATCGAAGTTGAAATCGAGGTCAAAGGCAGGCTCCCGTCGCTTGGTACCCACCTCAGTCTAACACAGCCAAATCAGTGCGCGGGAGGCAACCATTCGGGCTTGGCAAAGGTCCGCGGTACGGCGCGTGCCGACACGGCGTCCAACTTGACGAAGAGCTGGTCGGTGACACGGCCCCAGCCGTTTTCCTCGACCACCATCAGGATATCCCCTTGAGTGAGTTGCAGCGCCACTGGAGCCGAATCGCTCGCCGCAGCGCGGAGCGCGGTTTGATCGGCTTGAATGTAGCGCACCACTCGGCCCGACCCGGCCTCACCAGACGCCGCGACAGCTTGGGTGGCTGCCGCTGGGGCTGGAGGAACGGCGGCCGCGGGTGCGGCGGGTGCCGGCGCAGCGGCGGGCGCGGGTGCCGCTGCCGGTGCAGCAGCGGGCGCTGCCGGATCACTTGATGCTACGGTGTCGTTGGCCGCGGTGGCTTCAGCGGCGGGCGCTTCAGCGGCAGCTTCGCCTCCCTCGCCGTCGGCAGCCGCGGCGGTTTCGGTGGACGCTGCGACCTCCTTGGCTTCGCCGTCGCTATCAGCAGCAGCCGCCTCATTGGGCGCATCCGCTGTGACCTCGCCGGTGCCGCCTTCGTCGGACTCATTGGCGTCGTCCTTGCTGGCCGAGTTCGGCGCCACCTGCTCCTCCTCATCGTGACCGGAGCAAGCCGGGAGGCTCATCACGCTCACGGCGGTGATGACCAAGGGTCCTAGCATCGATTTCCATGTTCTGTACGTTTTGTTCGTCATGCCTAAATCCTTTACGTGCGACATAAACCGTAGCCTAGGATTCGGTGACGGCCAGGAAAACTTTAGTCGGCAAGCTTTGCCGTGGTTTTAAACCTCTGCCTAAGGCTTTGAATTTACCGAACCCTTCGGTTATCATGGATAAAACTCCAGAGCCACGATGGCAGATCCTTTCGAAGGGGGCGACTTGTGATGACATATTCGATTTGGCCGCGTTGGCGCCTCGTCTTGACCCTTGCCTGCGGCCAGGCCCTAAGCTTTGGCGCCTTCGCGACCCATGCCTTTGCCACCTGCATGACGCTGATCAACGGCCCGGTCGTCTACGACGTCCAAGGCTGCAAGGCGATCGAACCAGAAAGGATCTTTGACTTAAGTAAAGATAAATACGCCTGGATCGCGGGTCTCGACAGCGCTGGGCGCAAGGCGTTTTATGACACCTACCGCGGACTGTACCTCAAGGGGCGGGTGGCTAAATCCCAAGCCAACACCCGTGGACTGGCTAGCGAGGAGGGCGCCCTCGCCGGTGAAACGGTGTTTATGTACCTGCCGCCCGGTGGCCTGCAGTGCAATGCCATCCTCGGCAAGCGCTTGTCAGCAAACCTGCATCAGGTCTGCTGCGAAGGCGGCGGTGATGCCCCATGCCTCTTGGATACCTCCTATGTCTTGCAGCAGCCCCAAGTGCTAGCCGCAGGAACCGGCGATCAAAGCAAAGCCAAAGCCAGAGCATCAAAGGATTACATCGCTGCAACCGCAGCGTTTAACCAGCATAAATATAAGATCGCCGCTAAAGGCTTTGAAAAAGCCAAGGCCAACGGCGAGCTCGACGTCCCCGGCTACTACCACCTGGGCCTCTCCTATCGCCTGATGGACCAGTGCGTCGATGCCCTACCCCCGCTGCGCCACGTCAGCGAACTAGAACAAAAAAAGCAGATCTGGGCTGAAGATGAACAAATTGCCCGCAAGTCGACGATGCTGCTGGCGCGCTGTTTAGCGAGGATGAACGACCCGCAAAATGCCGTCGCCATCCTAAACTCCTACCTGATCGAGCCGGCAAAGTACCGCAATGAGATCAACGAATCCCTCAAGGATTCCGATTTCGGTTGGATCCATACCAGCCGCGAATACCGCGACTATATGAAAGAGGCGCGCAAAAAACAAAACCAGCCTGGACCTGCCGCACCAGCTGCAGCGCCAGCGAAATAACCAATCATCAGCCTTGTAGCCAACGCGCGAAGGCAGCAAAGGCCTTACTGCGGTGGCTGATGGCGTTCTTCTCGGCGCTTTCCATATCAGCCATGGTCTTGGTGCCACCGCTGGGTACGAACAGCGGATCATAACCGAAACCTTGTTTACCACTGGGCGTGTGCGTCAGGTGGCCCTCGCAGCTACCGGTGAAAGCGTGGCCCTCGCCTGCCGCGTCGATAAAGTACAGAGTGCACATAAAGCGCGCGGTCAATTGCGCCGCTTCAAAGTGCGACGTCGCCGCTCGCAGCTTGGCATTGTTGCCTAGATCGTCGCCTTCGCGCCCCGCGTAGCGGCTGGAATGAACCCCAGGCAGCCCGCCAAGGGCATCGACGACCAGCCCCGAATCGTCGGCCAGCACGCAGTCCTTGGTCAAGGCGCGGACCGCTTCCGCCTTGATGCGCGCGTTGGCCAGAAAGGTCTCGCCGCATTCGTCCCAGGCGATGGCCGGGTCCAACTCGCGGGCCAAGGACACCGTCCACGCCGGTTTAAGCGTGCTTAACAACTGCTGTAGTTCGGCGGCCTTGTGTCGATTATTGCTGGCGAGATAGAGTCGTGGCATAGTCGCCCTCCTTGCGACCGAGAGGATATATTATGATGACGGCTGAGATCATTACCAATCGCCTTAAAGAGCACATCCCTAGCGCACAGATCCGCGCCACCGACATGACCGGCGGCGGCGATCACTGGCAGGTCCGCATCAGAGCTGCCGAGTTCAAGGGGAAGACCCTGATCCAGCAGCATCAGATGGTCTACCAGGCCCTGGGCGAGTTGATGAAGTCGCAAATCCACGCCCTGTCGCTCGACACGGGCGAGGCCTAAGCCAAGGCCACACGACTTGTAGCGACTAATCGGCGTGGCGATTGCGCTGGCGCTTCATCTCGTCATTGCGGTTTTTTAACACCATCCGCATGATCTCAGGCGAGGTCTTTAGATGATTGAGCATCGCCTTTTTGATCAAGCGATGGTGGTTGGGCCGAATCCGATAGATGCCCATCTCACGAAAATGCTCGATCACTCGTTCGATCACCAGCTGCGGCTCGACCCGCCAGGTGTCGACAATGACCTGCACGGCCGGGGTGTGGTATTCCTGGCTGACGAACAATTGGATCGGAATATCCTGATGATAGCCCATGGAGCCGCCTCCCCCGCGCGTGTTACAATGGCTTATCGGCCGCTCCCGTCCGAGCTTTAGTTTTTCCTTGTGACCCTCTTTAATACTATTTAAATTAGAGCCCTATGGCGAAAGCATCGCGTCCAAGTAAGAAGCTAGCCGCAGCGGCCTCGCCGCCGATCGCCGCGATGCCAAAGCCAAGCAGCGGCTTGCTCGCGCTCCCTACGGGACACCAGATCTACTATGCCGATTCGGGTGGTGCCGGTCCGGTGCTGTTTTATCTTTATGGTTTAGGCTGCTCGATCGCTCACTGGAAATACCAACTAGCCTATTTTGGCAGCAAAGATCCGGCTGCTAGACCGCCGCGCCGGCGCAGATCTAGTGCCGACACACCACCTTACCGCCAGGTGTGGTTTGACTTTCGTGGCCACGGCCGTTCCTCGCCCCTGCCGCTCGGTGAACAGCTGAGCATGAGCGCCATCGTCGAAGACACGGTGGCGGTGGCCAAGCACCTGGGCATTCGCTCGGCGACCTTTCTCGGTCAATCCATGGGCGGGTCCCTCGTCCTGCAGCTCGCTCGGGACTACCCGGATCTGGTCCAGTCGCTGGTTCTCCTCGCCTCCCCGACGCGGAGCCCAAGCCGCACCATGCCGATGCAGCCGGTGTCGGGGTGGCTCTGGCATGCTTTGGTCCAAGTCCAACAACGCGCTCCTTTCGCCGTTAAACACGTCAACAAGTTCAACGCCCTGCTCAGACAACACGCGACGCTCAGGATCCCGTTTCGGGAGTTTATCCGCGCCAAAGGCTTCAACCCCTACCTGGCGCAGACTTCTGATATCGATGAGTATATTGTCGCCATGCTGGCCATCGATGCGCGGCTGTTTACCGCCCTGATGGCGGAGTTGACGCGCTTTGACGCCGTCCGCTTTGCCAAACGCATCAAGTGCCCGGTGCTGATGATTTCCGGTGCCCATGATCTGGTCGTACCGCCCAGCGAGAGTCGGCGGCTACTCAAACACCTCGGCAACGGTCAATTAGCCGTGATCCCGCACGGCAGCCACTGCCCGCACTTTGATGACCCAGTGCTGGTCAATCAGAT
>Ga0315292_10002084_pt1 | contig 11048 bp, 5 predicted proteins | sample YL17G13_0_MG_FD_204029 | JGI IMG/M metagenome (GOLD analysis project Ga0315292, IMG submission 204029) | Sediment microbial communities from Yellowstone Lake, YNP, Wyoming, USA - YL17G13_0 | ecosystem: Environmental > Aquatic > Freshwater > Lake > Sediment | place: USA: Wyoming | collected... | reverse complement strand
ATCGACGTGCCGCCGGCGAGCGAGCGAGCCACCGGGTTCGGCATGAACTGCAGCTTGGCAATCGCGGCTTCGACGGCGCGCACCTTCGTGTCACGGACCCGGGCCGTGCCATTGAGGATGCGCGACACCGTACTTGGCGACACGCCAGCCTCCTTCGCCACCATCTCGAGCGTCACGGCCGAGCCGTTGCTGGCCGCGGCCGTGCGACATTCCAGTTCCGATCGGCGCATGCTTTGAGTCCTTGCTGTTTTGCCGCAGGTGTTGCCGGCACCGCCGCGGAAATTTGCGGCATCGCAACACGATAGAGGCTGGGAATTAGTACCGGACGACCCGGCGATTGACAAGGGTGCCGGCGGTCCGCTAGTTTCTGCAAGCGCTTTCAGAAATCCACGGTCGACAGCGAGCACGCCACTTGGCGCCTCGACCCGCTACAGACCGGAGCGCGCGGCAACCTGGGGGACACAGATGGGCCGGACAGAACTATCAGCTGCATGCCGCCTCGCCTGGCATTCCGGGCCGCACGCGCGATCGACATCATTTCTTCGGGGCAATCAAGCGATGAACAACATGCGAACCGTCGCGTCGACACTGGTTTCGTTGCGGCGCATGGCCGTGCTCGGCGTCTCACTCTCGCTCGCGGCCTGTGGCTCGAGCCAGAACTGGAAGGACAGCAACCCTACCGCCAGGATCGGCGGCACGGTCTCGGGCTTCAACGGCGGCACGCTGGCGCTGTGGAACAATGGCGGCGACAGGCTTGCCATTTCCGGCAACGGCTCGTTCACGTTTCGGTTGCAGATTGCGACTGGCAGCGACTACGCGGTGGTTGTTGCGACCCAGCCTGCGGGACAGACCTGCAGCGTGACGAACGGCTCGGGCACCGCCCCCGGCAACGTCAACAGCATTACCGTGACCTGCCAGGCCGAAGTATTCACCCGGCGGCCACTGCCCGCGATCTACAGCACCGGCAAGGCAGTGAACTACAGCCCGTACCGGACCGCTGGTGGACCCATTACATCGGAGGTGCCCAGCGACGCCGAGATCCTGCAGGACCTCACGCTGCTGGACCTGGCCGGCTTCGACCTGCTGCGGCTGTTCGGCGCCAGGGCCCCGGCGACCGATGTGGTGGCCGAGAAGATCCTGCGTATCGCAGCGCAGAACTTCCCGGACATGAGGTTCCAGCTCGGGGTCGAACTCAAGGGCCTCACCTCGTGCAGCGATCCGGCGAACGACTTCAACATCGCCTACCTGATCAGCAATCTGTCCAAGTACCCGAACGTCGTCACGATCAGCGTCGGCAACGAGACGTCGTTCTTTTCGAGGTACATGCCTCTGCCGTGTCTCGAAGGCTACATCCGCACGATCCGCAGCCAGGTGAAGCAGCCGGTCACCGCCGATGACGACTGGACCTTTTACGCCGGCAAGGCAACCACAGAGAGCAGCGAACGGGTTCCGGTCAAGCCGGACACGATCCTGCCTTTACTCGATTTCGCCTCCATTCACATGTATCCGTTCAGCTACACGGTCTGGGACTGGCGGCAGACCGGCGTCCCCGTGGGGCCGGCCCGCGCGCAGGCCATGATGGAGACTTCGCTCGTCGCCCTGAAGGAGTGGTACGGCGAAGTCGTCGCCTACCAGTACGTCGGCGCGGACGGCGTCACCGTGAGCGTCGGCGACTCGATGCCCGTCACCGTCGGCGAGACCGGCTGGAAGGCCCGTCAGACCAACCCTGCGGCGGAGATCGAGCAGTACGCTGCGCTGCCCGCCAACGCCAAGTGGTACTTCGACCTGCTGTACGGCGAGCCGTTCGGCTGTTTGGATACAGTGGGTTGCGGATATCCCTCCTGGCAGGGTTCGGCCGGCGGACCGCCCACGATTTTCTATTTCCAGACTTTCGACGAGCAGTGGAAGGGCATCGACGACGGCTGGGGCCTGTGGGACATCGGGCGGCGCGCGCGTTACGCACTGTGCGGAATGCCGGCGGGCCCGGCCTGCAAGGCCGATGTGTACGAGGGTGCGGGTTACTACATTCCTCCCCCGTTCGCGAAGATCACCTTCGACTCGCCCACGGTCAACTACTCGTTCCTGGGCTTCGCCGGCGCCGAGGACTCCTCGGTGCAGACGGACCCGACGGGCGGCACCAACAAGGTCGCGAGAGTCAACCGGTCGGCGACAGCCGACACGTTTGCCGGGACCATTGTGGGCACGGCAGGCCTCTCGGCTGGCATCATACCGATCAGCGCCACCGACACGCGGATGACAGTGCGTGTGTACTCGCCGCAGGCGGGCATCCCGGTGCGGCTCAAGCTGGTGCGGTCGCAGGACCCACCTGGATCCCCGAACTCGGTGGAGACGGAGGTGCTGACCACCAAGGCCAATGCGTGGGAGACGCTGACTTTCGATTTCGCCAATCCAGTCCCCGGCACCCCGGCACTGAATCTGGCCCTGACGTTTGACCAGTTGGTCATCTTCTTCAACTTCGGCAAGACCGGCGCCCAGGCTGGCGCGCAGACGTACTACTTCGATGACGTGGACTTCATCGGCGGTGGCGGTATCCCCAGTGGCCCGTTCAGTGACATCAGCTTCGACGAGGCGCCGCCGCCCACGCTGACCGGCTTCGGTGGCGCGGAGGATTCGTCGCTGCAGCCCGACCCGACCAACGCATCCAACACGACGGTCCGCGTCGTTCGCTCGGCGACGGCCGAGACCTTCGCCGGGACCGTCGTGTCAAATGGCCCCGGCCTGACTGTCGGCACGATCCCCTTCACCGCGACGGACACGAGGATGACGGTGCGGGTGTACTCGCCCGCCGCCGGTATCACCGTGCGGCTCAAGGTTGAAGACGCGACGGCCCCCAGCTGTCCGAGCTGTCCGGCGGTGGAGGCAGAAGCGGTCACTACGGTCGCCAATTCCTGGGAGACGTTGACGTTCGACTTCGCCAACCCGGTGGGCGGCTCACTGGACCTGGGCCTCGACTACAACCGGCTGATTATCTTCTTCGATTTCGGCCAGGCCGGTTCGGCCATCGGAGCCCGCACGTACTACTTCGACGACGTGCTGTTCGTTGCCGGCGGCGGCGCCACGCCGATCGTCTTCGCCTCGGGCTTCAAGAGCAACAATCGTACTGTCGAGGACGGCGAGTGGGGCTTCTACAGCGGCAACTTCACCAACTACACCAACACCTACGCGGGGGGCGGCTTCGTCGACGGCGCGGGCGCGGTCCCGCCGGCGGATTCGTTTGTCTACCTGGTCGTCGCCACTTCGGCACCGACGACCGACGGGTTCATGGGCATCTACACAATGGCGCCGGGCTACACCGGTGCGGCACCGAACGCCGGCGTGACGCTCAATGGCCAGACCAACCTGAAGATCGAGCTCGGCATGGCCTCGGAGTGGTTCGGGCAGGCCACCAACAAGGCGCTGACCGTGCGCACGATCGGCAGCCAGGTGTACGCCAACGGCTCCGGCGGGTTCTGCCAGATCCTGGTGGAGAAACAGGTCACACCGACCACGGCCGACCTGACGAGTTACACGATCGCCCTGAACTCGATGAGCCTGGCCCAGGCCTGCAACGGCGGAGGCTTCACCTCCGGGGTCACGACCCTGGCGGAAGCGCTGGCCAAGCCGATCGGCGAGATTCATGTGCAGGCGATCTACCCGCAGGCCAACACCACGGTGCAGGTCGGTACCGAGTACGCGACCGGCTTCACCCGCGGTTCGGTTTCGTTCGAGTGAGCCGAACCATGCTGCACACAACGACGGCTTCAAACAGTTGCCTGGGGGAGACCGCAGTGAATTCCTACGCTCTCAGTCGATCGCTGGCGGTTGCCATGGTTCTGCTCTCGGCACCGGCGCTGGCTGCTCAATATGGCCCCCTCGAGATCGTCGGTTTTGCCAAGGACGAATACAGTCTCTGCGACAACTGTTCCGAAGGACTGGTGAACAGGTCTGCGTACGATCCGCGCGGAGTGCTTTCGCCGCCCGTCCCGATGCTGAACCAGGGCGGCGGCTCCGAGCAGACAGGCCGCAACCTGGCCCTGGTGCAGCTGACGCTGGGCCTGTCGCATGAATTCGACAACGCCTTCAGTATCGAAGCGAAAACCAGCGCCCGGATGCGCAACGGCGACGCGGACATCTACGACAACTGGGTTACCGACGCCTACGTCGGTGGGTCGCACCCGCTGTACGGGACGCTGCAGGTTGGCAAGTTCTCCTCCCGCTCCTGGACACGCTCCGATTCGTTCGCCTACCCGCTGGGCCTTTCGAGCCCCTGGGCTGAGTCGGGTGCCGGCTATGGTGTCTACCCGGAAGCCATCCGCTACGGGACCAAGGAGTTCGAGGTCCCGATCGGCAAGATCCGCTTCGAGGCGAGTTACGCGCAGGCCGACGAGCGCAAGCCGCTCAATCGCGACTCGCTGCTGGAAGGCCCGCCCGACCCGAAGCTGTACGAGATCTTCATCCAGTACTCGAACGAGAAGAACCTGGTTGAACTGATCTACCAGGACAGCGACGGCGGGCGCCAGAGCTCGTTCTCGAAAGGCGCGTTCTACGGGGCGCAGGGCAACACCAACGGCCAGGTCTCGTCGCCGGATTACGACGATCCGTCCGAGAGCGTGCTGATCCTGCAGGGCAACTACTGGATGAACGAGAAGTGGAAGTTCACCTACGGCCTGAAGCGCAGCGAGTGGTCGGGCCAGGCGCAGCAGTGCGACTACGGCCCGGTATCGACCGTGCAAAGCGATTGTTTCTGGGACCAGCCGGGGTTCAACTATTCCGACGAGTTGGACAGGATGTACGACGCCGTCGTGTACGACGTGATGCTCGGCGCTGCCTACACCCGCGGCAAGTGGACTTATACAGCCGGTGGCGTGTACATGAACAAGGCCAGCACGGACAACCCGGTCGAATGGGGTCAGGACAACACGGCGCTGTTCATGAACCTCGGTATCTATCGCAACCTGCCTGAACTGTCTTTCTCCAAGTACTTCACGATGCAGGCCTACGGGGGCCTCGGCAGGGTGATGTTCGGGCGGCAGGGACCCGCGCCATTGAGCATGCCCAGCAACATTGCCTTCGGCGGCGTGGATCCGCGTACCAGTGAGTCGGGCAATTTCCTCACCATCGGCGTGAATCTCAACTTCTGAGGGTGGACGTGATGCGCATGAGCCACGCGATACCTCGGGGCCGGTCAGTCATGATGTTCACGAGGGCCGCGGCGCTCATGGCCGGCGGCCTGGCATTGCTGGGCAGTGCGGGCGCCAGTTGGGCCGCGGACCCGGACGCCAGAATCGGCCTCGGCGGCTACTACACCAAATTGAAGGGCGGCGATGGACCTTTGCCGGTAGCTGAGTTTGTCAGCGGCGAGGCGCTCGGGAAAGCCTCCCCCACCAACCAGTGGTATTCGTCGGTGATGTTCCAGCGCTGGTCCGAGGTCATCCACGCCCACCCGATGACTTACCGCGCGACCGAGGCAGGATTCGAGGTTGGCTTGCCGACCAAGCGCTTTGCCAACGAGGGCGGCAGCCTCGAGCTCAGTTACCCGCATGTGCCTGCGATCGTCGTCTCGCCGGTCGGCTTCAAGCCCAATGACGCCCGGCTGTCGAAATTCTCTGACTGGCTTGCGCAGGTCAGCATGTCCGCAGGCCAGGGCGAATCGCTGACTGCCACGGTTCTGCACGGGAGTCCGTTCAGCTACTACGAGTCCAGCACCGGTGACGTGCGCTTCAGTTTCGCGTCCAAGCCGGAGATCTTTTCGAACCCGACCGACGCGGCGCGTGACAAGCGCGTGGTTGGAGTCACGGTAGCCGGCAAGTCCTACGCGATATTCGCGCCCACCGGTGCGACCTGGCAGTGGACGCAGCCGACCGAGCTCGTGTTGCAACTGCCGGCCGGCGCCCGCTACTTCTCGATCGCCGGCCTGCCGGATGCGCGCGATGCCACGCTGAGCGATTTCCTCGCGGTGGCCTACGCCTTTCCGACCGACACGCGCGTCGAATGGTCCTATGACGAGGCCGCCAGCAAGGTGCGCTCGATCTTCCGTGTGCAGACGGTGGCCAAGGAAGGCGAGAACCTGACGACGTTCATGGGCCTCTACCCCCATCACTGGTCGAGCGTCGTGTCCGAGCACCCGTCCCAGTACGGTTACGACTCGGTGCGCGGCCGCATCCGCCTGGTACCGGGCAACAGCTTCACGCTGGAGCGCGCCCATCACGGCTTCGTCCCGGTATGGCCTGGTCTTGAAGATGCGGCCAGCAAGGAAAGTGTCGGCAGCCTGCTGGTCGGCGATATGGCGAAGTCTTCGCAGCTGTTCAACAAGAACGGGCGTGGCACGTACTATGTGGGCAAGGGTCTCGGTGCGACTGCGCAGCTGATGAGCGTGGCCGAGGCCGAGGGCAAGACCAAGATGCGCGACGACCTCCTCGCGCTACTCAAGAGCCGCCTGGAGTCGTGGTTCGACGGGCAGCGTTCCACGTACTTCGCCCAGGACTCGAGGCTCGGAACCTTCGTTGGCGTTCCCGAGGAGTTCGGCAGCATCAAGGCCATGAACGACCATCACTTCCATTACGGCTACTGGCTGATGGGTGCGGCGCACGTTGCACTCAGGGATCCGGACTGGGCGTCGCAGCAGAAATGGGGTGGCATGGTCGGTAAGATCATCGCGGACATCGCGACCGACGAGCGCGGCCGGGCGGACTTCCCGTTCCTGCGCAACTTCGATGCCTACGAAGGACACTCCTGGGCCTCGGGTGACGCGAACTTCGATGCCGGCAACAACCAGGAATCGTCGTCCGAGGCAGTGAACGCCTGGGCAGGCCTGATGCTCTGGGGCGAGGCGACCGGCGACCGCAAGCTGCGCGACCTCGGTGCCTTCCTCTTGACGAGCGAGATCGCCTCCGTCAACCAGTACTGGTTCGACCTGGACCGACAGGTGCTGGCGCCGGAGTACGGCAAGCCGTTCGCCAGCATGGTGTTCGGCGGCAAGTACGCCTTCAATACCTGGTGGACGCAGGAACCGCGACAGATCTTCGGCATCAACCTGCTGCCGATCACCACGGCCTCGACCTACCTCGCGGCTGACCCGCAGTACATCCGCGCCCTCGTCGCCGCCTTGCCGGCGGACGTCAAGGCCTACCAGGCGCGCGGCATGAGCGATGGCACGCCTGCAGATATCTGGCAGGACATCATCGCCTCGTACGCCGCGCTCGGCGATCCAGAGGCTGGCTTCGCGCTCTGGAACCGCAAAGGCAACGTCGAATGGGGCGAGACCCGCTCGCACACGGCCTACTGGCTTGCGAGCCTCAAGGAAATGGGCACGCCCGATTTGTCGGTCACGGCCGACACGCCCCTGTACGCGGTGTTCAAGGACAAGAGCGGCGCGCGGACCTACCTCGCCTACAACGCGCGCAGCTCACCCATAAAAGTGACTTTCAGCACCGGGAAGTCCGTCGATGTCGCGCCGCGGTCACTGGTACGAAGCCGCTGAGAGAGCGGCACTGGGGTCAGGAGAACGCACCATCGCGAACGGTATCGAGACGCTTGCCGTTCGCTGACAGCCGCGGCCGCCTGGCCCGAAATCGACCGCCCCGACGAATGCCGCGAATGACACCATGCTGATGAAAACAGACGAGCATCCGGGCAGGGCAGTGATCAGCCCTGAGGCCGGCGCCATCGCCGAGCGTTTTCCCGCGGATTTCGTCTGGGGCGTGGCGACCAGCGCTTACCAGATCGAGGGTGCCACACATGAAGACGGACGCGGCGACTCGATCTGGGATGAATTCTGTCGTCGGCCCGGTGCGATCAAGGACGGCAGCAGCGGAGAGCGCGCCTGCGATCACTACCAGCGCGTCGGCGAGGACATCGGGCTGATAGCGAGCCTCGGCGTGAATGCTTACCGGTTCTCGCTGGCCTGGCCGCGAATCCAGCCGCTTGGCGCCGGCGACTGGAACGAAAAGGGCTTCGACTTCTACGACCGGCTCATCGACGGATTGCTCGAGCGGGGCGTCGCGCCCTACCTCACGCTGTACCACTGGGACCTGCCGCAGGCACTGCAGGACAGCGGCGGCTGGATGAATCGCGATACGGTCGGCCGGTTCGCCGACTATGCCGCAGAGGTTGCGCGCCGCTTTGGGAGCCGCGCGGCCTCGATCGCCACGCACAACGAACCGTGGGTCGTGGCGATCCTCGGCCACGAGGCGGGCATCTTCGCACCCGGCCTGAAGAGCCAGAAGGCGGCGATGCAGGTCGCGCATCACTTGCTGTTGAGTCACGGCCTCGCCTTGCAGGCGCTACGCGCCGAGCGCTGCAGCGCGCCGCTGGGCATAGTGCTCAATCAGGCGCCTATTCATGCTGCCACGGATTCGCCGCAGGACCTCGCCAAGGCGCGCATCGATGACGGGCTGACGATCCGCTGGTACATGGATGCGCTGCTGCGCGGAAGCTATCCGGAAGACGTGCTGGAATTCCTGGGTCGGGACGCGCCGCAGATCGCGCCGGGGGACATGGCGGCGATCCAGCAGCCGCTCGACTTCCTCGGCATCAATTACTACACACGCAACCTCTCCGGCACCGGGGTGCCGCTCGACCCCATCGGCTCCGGCAGGGAAGTCACGGACATGGGCTGGGAAGTATTCCCGGCCGGATTGACCGAATTGCTGCTGCGTCTGAAGGCCGACTATCGCCTGCCGCCAATCTATGTCACGGAAAACGGCGCCGCCTATCGGGATCGCCTGGTGGACGGACGCGTCGCCGATGCCGATCGCATCCGCTACCTGCAGTCGCATATTGCAGCGATGGCCGACGCGCTCGAGGCGGGTGTCGACGTGCGTGGCTACTTCGTCTGGAGCCTGCTCGACAACTTCGAGTGGGCCGACGGCTACACCAAGCGCTTCGGGCTCGTCTTCGTCGATTACGCCACGCAGCGCAGGACACTGAAAGACAGCGCGCTGTGGTACCGGGCGTTCTGTTCCAAGGCCAGGACCGCCAGGGCGCGGCGGATCGCGAGCGACGGCGGGGCCATACCGTGAGTGACAAGAGCAAGCGCTGGAGACTCGTCTGGAACGACGAGTTCGACGGTGGTCAGCTCGACACGACGAAGTGGGACTTCGAGCTAGGCAACGGGTTCTTCGACTACAAGAGTCACCAGTGGGTACCCGGCTGGGGCAACGAGGAACTGCAGTACTACACGCGCGAGCCGGACAACGTCTCGGTCAGGGACAGCCTGCTGTACATCCGCGCGTTGAAGGAGCCGCTGCACGGTTGCGGCTATACCTCGGCACGCATCCGGACACGCAGGCGCGACGGGACGTCGCTGTTCAGCCAGCGCTATGGCAAGTTCGAGTTCCGCGCCAGGGTGCCGTACGGCAAGGGCCTGTGGCCCGCGATCTGGCTGCTGCCCCAGGACGACAAGTACGGCGGATGGGCGGCCTCCGGCGAAATCGACGTCATGGAAATCGTCGGCGAGAAGCCTCACCAATACCTCGGCACGGTCCACTTCGGCTCGACCTTCCCGAAGCGCGAACTCGTCACTCACGTGCACGAGTTCCCGGCCGGACAATCGGTGGGGGAGTTCCACGTCTATGCCGTGGAGTGGGAGCCCGGCGAGATTCGCTGGTCGGTGGACGGCAGGGTCTGGGCGACGCAGGCGTTCTGGTGGAGCTGCAGCAAGCTGCGCGACGGCAAGGGCGTCGTGGCGCGCAGCAGTGCGGACTTGAATCCGTGGCCTGCGCCGTTCGACCAGCCGTTCTACATCGTGATGAACGTCGCCGTCGGCGGCAATTTTCCGGGCGTGCCGAATGCGGCGACGCAGTTCCCGGCCGAGCTGGTCGTCGACTACGTGCGCGTCTACGACCGCGTGGGCGGTTACGGCAAGCCCGCGCCGCGCGGCAAGGGCCGGCTGCCATATCGGAAGAAGCGCTGAAGACGACGCGTCGCGTAAGGCGACTCGGGGGGATCATGACAACCGAAAACTACAAGCTTTCCGTGTCCGAGAAATTCGGCTACGGACTCGGCGATCTCGCGTCGAACATGTTCTGGCAGATGTTCGCGATCTTCATGGCGAAGTTCTACACGGACGTCTTCCTGCTCGGCGCGGCCACGATGGGCACGATGATGCTCGTGACCCGCATGGCCGACGCTGTCTTCGACCCGATGATCGGCACCATCGCGGATCGCACCGAGACTCGCTGGGGGCACTTCAGGCCCTACCTGATCTGGATGGCGATCCCGATGGCGGCGACCGCCGTCCTCGCGTTCTCGGCGCCGAGTTTCGGCGGTACCGCCCGGACGGTGTATGCCTACGTCACGCTGATGCTGATGATGTTCGCGTACTCGGCGATCAACATCCCGTATTCGGCCCTGCTCGGCGTGCTGACTCCGGACTCCAAGGAGCGCACGAGCGTCACGTCCTACCGCTTCGTGATGGCGCTGATACCCGTGTTCATCATCGTCAACACGGCCCTGCCGCTGGTGAGGTATTTCGGCGGCAGCGACACGTCGCCCTACGGCTGGCAGATGACGATGCTCATCTATTCGGTCTTCGCCGTGCTGCTCTACTTCGCGACGTTCGCCATGACGCGCGAGCGGGTGCAGCCGCCGCCCAAGCAGGAGACGTCGCTCAAGACCGACCTCAAGGACCTGGTCCGCAACCGGCCGTGGGTCGTGCTGTGCGGCGTCGGCATCGCCGCGCTGACCTACGGCAACATTCGCAATACCGTCACCATCTATTACTTCGACTACGTGGTGCCGAACGGCGGCGGGTACTTCGGTCCCGTGATGACCACCGGGGCGATCGCCTTCATTCTCGGCGTCATGGCGACGTCGCCGCTCGCCAAGCGCTTCGGCAAGCGCAATTTCTACCTTGTCTCGATGTCCGTAACTGCGCTGCTGACCATTGGCTTCTACTTCGTGCCGCCGGAGAACATCAAGATGGTATGGGCGGCCAACACGATCATCAATTTCTGCGCCGCGCCGACCGCGCCCCTCGTCTGGGCGATGTACGCCGATACGGCCGATTACTCGGAGTGGAAGTGGGGACGCCGGGCCACCGGGCTCGT
>Ga0315292_10002083_pt1 | contig 11051 bp, 9 predicted proteins | sample YL17G13_0_MG_FD_204029 | JGI IMG/M metagenome (GOLD analysis project Ga0315292, IMG submission 204029) | Sediment microbial communities from Yellowstone Lake, YNP, Wyoming, USA - YL17G13_0 | ecosystem: Environmental > Aquatic > Freshwater > Lake > Sediment | place: USA: Wyoming | collected... | reverse complement strand
GCGAACACGATCGAGCGCTGGAGGGACCAGCTCAAGGAATGGCCGTACTCGAAGCAGGTGATGCTGCCTCACCTTGGCGAGGCGCGCGAAGCGCCGCACGCCGGCGAGATCTTCCGCCAGGCCGATCTCGCCGTGACGCTGCGCAAACTCGTCGCGGCCGAAAAGGACGCGCTGGCCGCCGGCAAGTCGCGCCAGGAGGCGATTCGCGCCGCCTACGATCGCTTCTACAAGGGCGACATTGCACAGGAGTTCGTGCGCGGGGTGCGCGAGCAAGGCGGGCTGATCACGGCGGCCGATCTCGCCAGGTGGCGGCCGCTCGTCGAGGAGCCGTTGCACACGAACTATCGCGGCATCGAGGTCTACAAGCTCGACACCTGGACGCAGGGCCCGGCGCTGCTGCAGTCGCTCAATCTCCTCGAGAACTTCGATCTCCAGGCAATGGGCTACAACAGCGCGAACTACATCCACACGGTCTACCAGGCGATGAACCTCGCGTTCGCGGATCGCGACTTCTATTACGGCGACCCGTACTTTCCGCCGGACGAGCCGCGGCGCGGGCTGTTGTCCAAGGATTACGCGAAGCAACGCGCCGGGACGATCAACGCCGACCGCAACGACGCGACTGCGGGACCCGGCGACCCGTATCCGTTCCAGGGCGACAGGAATCCTTATCGCAATCTGCTCGAGCAGAATAGCCGCGCGGCAGTGGGGGTGCCGCCCGCCGACGAACTTACGGCCCAGGAGCTGGCGAAATTCAAGGAGGGTTTCCAGAGTGGCACGACCAGTGTGGTCGCGGCGGACGCCAACGGCTGGCTGGTCGCGGTGACGCCGAGTGGTGGCTGGATCCCGGCCACGATCGCCGGGCACACCGGCATCGGCCTCAGCCAGCGGCTGCAATCCTTCGTGCTCGACCCGGCGGAAAATCCGTTCAACGTGCTCGAGCCAGGCAAGCGCCCGCGCGTGACGCTCACGCCGAGCCTCGCAATGAAGAACGGCAAGCCCTGGCTCGCCTTCGCCGTGCAGGGCGGCGACACGCAGGATCAGAACCTGCTGCAGTTCTTCCTCAACGTATTCGAGTTCGGAATGTCACCGCAGGAAGCGACGGAAGCTGCCAACTTCAACAGCTACCAGATGAAGAGTTCGTTCGACAAGCACGACTCCCAGCCCGGACGCATCGTGCTGAACGAGTCCGTGCCGCAATGGGTCGCCAGGGAACTGGTTCACCGCGGCTACCAGCCGGAGTTCGAGGCCCGCACCTCGGGCCCCATCAACGCCATCCAGATCGACGGCGAGCACGGCACCTTCTGGGGCGGTTCGAGCAACCACGGCGAGGACTACGGCATCGCGTGGTAGCGCCCGCGGTCGGGACGGCTCATTCCGCGACGGCGGCGATGACGTCCTCGGCGGATCTCGGCATGCCGGCGCCGGTCATTTCCTCGAGCTCGGCCTGCACGACGCGCAGGATGCGATCGAGATAGGCCGCACGTCGCGCGTCGCGCTGCTTGGCCGCCGCGGCACTCGGCTCGAACGCGTCGACGTCCTGCGGCGAAAGAATGCGGCGGTGCTCGAGCAGGCGCTCCAGTGCGTCCAGCCTGTCGCGTGTGACCGCGAGTTCCCCGGCGAGCGTGAGCGTGATCGACAGCAGCTTGTCGACGGCCGGGTCGGCGAAGTACTGCGGCTTCCTGCCTTTCGCCACCCGCGGCAGGCGCGGCGGCGCAGTCACCGGACGCGCGGCGGCTTTTTTCCTGCGGGCCCTGGCCATGCTCACTTCTCCGCCACCAGGATCTTCCAGGCGAAAGCGTCGGAGTAATTCTTCTGCGCGGAGGTCATGCGGGGCGCGTAGCTGTCGAGGCTCGCCTGCCCGTCCGCAAAGCCGGCCTTGCGCGACTCCGCGACGAGATCGATGTCGGTCATGAAGCCGGCGAACGTCTCGTTGTTGTTGTAGGTCTCCCAGTTGTACATGAACTTCTCGAGCGGCTCGCTGCCCCGCGGTATCTCGAGATGGAGCATGACGCCGCCCGGCCGCAACAACCGGCGGCATTCGCGCAGGATGTTCGTCAAGGCGGAGCGCGAGGTCTCGTGCAGGACGATGTGCGAGACGACCAGGTCGAAGCTCGCGTCGGCAAAGTCGGTGCGCTCGGCGTTCTGCTGGCTGAAGTGGGCTGCCGTCCGCAGGGCCTCGGCGCGCGCATGCGCGTAGCGCAGCACGGGGGCCGCCACGTCGATGCCATGGACCTTCGCCTTCGGGAACGCCAGCGCCCACTCGAGCGTGCTGTTGCCGATGGCGCATCCCACGTCGAGGATGGCAGCGGGCGCGCGTCCCGGGAACCGCTCGCGAAAATACTGCGTCAGCAACTGGCCCATCGCGTTGTTCTGCGGGCCGAGCGCGCCATTGAGGTAAAGATGGACGCCGACGTCGTAGACCGCACCGGCCGCCACGTCGTCCGCCGTGAATTCACCGTGGTATCCGCCCGGCTGCAGGTGGATATCGGCGGCGGTGTGATAGCGCGGTACCTGCAGGCCCGGGTCGAGCCGCAGCGAGCCCTTGGGCTTGCGCCCGAGTTTGCGCGCGCGATCCACGAGCTGCGGCAACTGCCGCTCGGTGGACTCGACGACCGTCTCCCACATCATCTCCTGGCTGCGCCGCTGCATCGCGCTCCAGAACTGGTAGTACGGATCGCCCTCCATCACCCTGCGGACCTCGTGCTGGTCCTGCGGCGGCCGGCCGTGCCTGGCCCGAAAAGCCGGCTCCACTCGGGAGTGATAGACGGCATACGCGCCCGGCATCACCTTGGACGCGAGATGAGCGCGCAGGGACTTCACGAAGTCCTGCATCGCCGCCTCGTCGTGACTCGGCTGCGGCACCATCGAGTGTGGCGTGAATCGACCCATGCATCCCCCTCGAGCGACCTCGACCGGGCCGCGTCTGGAGATCTTAATCGCCGCGGTGAAAAGGGGAAAGGCGGAAAGGACCCTCACCCGCGCCGGGCGCGACCTCTCCCGCTGAAGCGGGAGAGGTAAGACAGATGCGTTCGGCGAGTTCGCGGCCGTTGCGCGCGCAGTCGTTCATCGCGATGCCGCGATACGCGTTGCAGTTGAGGTACAGGCCCGGGAAGTTGTCCAGCCGGGCGAGCAACGCATCGACGTTGGCGATGTGCCCGGGTGCGTAGCTCGGGATGCCGCGCTCCCAGCGCTTCACGTACGTCACGTCCGGGGCCTGCGTGACCCCCATGGCCTGTGCGATGCCCTGGCGCGCCGTCCGGATCAGCCCCGCGTCGTCCTGGCGGACGAGGTCGGGACTACGCTGGCCGCCGATCATCGCCCGGATGATCTTGCAGCCGGGCGGCGCTCGATCCGGGAAAATGCTGCTGTCCCACAGCAGGCCGAGGACGGGCAGGTGCGCCGAGGACGTCGTGAGCAGGCCGAAGCCGTCGAGCGGGTGCTCGAGCGACCGGTACCCGCAACCAACTACCGCGATCGGCGAGTACTGGATATCCGCGAGGCGCCGCGACACCTCCGCATCCAGGCCCTGCAGGATTCCCGCCGCGGCGTACGACGGGGAACAGATGACGACGCGATCGACGTCGGTCGAGCCCGCGGCGCTTGCGATCCGGTAACCCTCGCCGCAGCGGGAGACGCAGAGGACGGGCTCGTCGAAGCGCCATTCGGCAGCGATGACGCTCTGCAGGTGCCGGATCAGCGTGCCGATGCCGCCTCGCGTGCTCGTCAGCACGCCCCCGGGCCCGGCTTCCCGCTTGCGCCGGGCCAGCATGCCGCGGAACAGTCCGCCATGATCGCGCTCGAGTGCGACGACGAGCGGGAAGGCAGCCTTGACGGAAATCTTGTCGGGCGTCGACCCGTAGATGCCCGCCGACATCGCGTCGAGGAACACGTTCGTGAAGGCGGGGCCGAGCCGACGGTCGCCGAATTCACGCAGAGTCTCGTCGAATCCGTCCCGCCGCGCCGGCACGAACAGTTCGCCGACCATGCGCAGTTTCTGCGGCCACGTCATGAGCTTCGACTTCGCGAAAAGCGGCGGTGACTCCGGCATGCGGTGCAGCCGATCGGTATAGATGTAGCGCTTGCGCGCCAGATCCGAGCTCGGCAGCAGGAGCGCCGCTGCACCGGAATCCTGCACCAGCCGGAGACAGTCCGGCTTGTTGGTGAGAAAGCCGTTGCCACCCGCCTCGAAGAGAAATCCCTGCACGTCTTCGGTATGCAGTGCACCGCCGGCCCTCGAGTTCGCCTCGAAGATCACCAGCGCGACGTCGGGCCGCGCCCGCCTCAGGTAGAACGCCGTGGCGAGGCCGCTCATCCCCGCCCCCACGATGCCGATGCGCATGTCAGGTCCTCGCGTTGAACGCAGACAGTGTACGGACCGCATCGTGTTTCGCGATACCCTGACGCCCGCCATGCCGACACGTTTACTGTTGCCCGTCGCGCTCGTGCAGGGACTGTGGGTCAAGAGCCGCACGCCCGTGCTGCCGCCCGCACGCGGGCGCCGCGGGCGCATCGGCGATGCGCAGGGCCTCACGGCGGTGATTGCAGGCGTCGGTGACTCGATCATCGCCGGCGCAGGAGTTCGTCATCAGCGGGACGCCTTGACCGGGCAGTTCGCGCGCCGCTGGCACGAACATTTCCGGCAACCGGTCGAGTGGCGTGCGCACGGCGTCAACGGCGCCACCTCCGCCTTGATCCTGCACCAGGTCGCCCCACACGCGCCGGCAGCCGATGTGTACCTTGTTTCGGCTGGGGTCAACGACGCGGTGCGCGGCATCCGCTCCACGCAGTACGCCCACAACCTGCTGGGGGTGGTGCAGGTGTTGCGTGAAAAGTCGGCGCGTTCGGTCATCGTTTTCGCGGGACTGCCGCAGCTCGAATATTTCCCGGCCTTGCCCTGGCCGCTCGGCGCCGTGCTTGCGCAGCGCACCCGGGCCCTGCAAACCGCAGCACGGGAGATCGCGCAGCAAGACACCGGCGGCCTGCTCTGCTACGACTTTCCGCCGATCATGTCACCCGAGAATTTCGCGAGTGACGGCTTCCACCCCTCGAGCGTCGCATGCGCCGACTGGGCCGGTCATCTCCTCGAACTCTGTCTCGGCAATTCGTGATGGTGAGCGTTGTGCTGCCACCCTCTCCCGCAGGACGCGGGAGAGCGCAGGATCAGCTGCTCGCGGCCAGTTCCTCGCGGTGATACAGGCGCGCGGCAACCAGCCACGCGATCCCGGCCAGCAGGAACGCCGATCCCAGGCTGATCGCCCACTCCGCGGCACTCACGGGCTCGGCGCGCAGGATGCGCAGGATCAGCTGGTTCTGGCCGAGGAACGGCACGGCGAGCATCCACGGTTGAGTCTTGACCGGTGCAACCATGAGAAACAGCGTCGGGATCATGGGCAGGAAAATCAGCAGCGGCAGGTAGCCCTGCGCTTCGCGATGGCTGCGCGCGAAGGCAGCCAGCGCCGTGAGCAGCGTCGCGCCCAGCATCACGATCGGCAGGATCACGACGAGCAGGCGCGCCAGCGCGGGCAGCGGCAAGTCGAGCGAAAGATCGACGTGTTCGCTCGGCATCAGCGCGAATGCCAGCCGATAGGCGAACAGCGTGGCCACGAGCGACAGCAGCGTGAATGCGGCGGTCGCCAGGATCTTGCCGCTGATGATCGCTTCGCGCGACGCGGGCGTGGTGAGCAGAGGCTCGAGCGAATGGCGCTCGCGCTCTCCGGCCGTCGAATCGATGGCGACCTGCATGCCGCCGATGAAGGCCAGCAACAGCATCAGGTAGGGCAGCAATTGCTTGGCAAGATCGAAGCGCGACTCGGGCGTCGCCACGTCCCGCGCACTGATCTGCAAGGGACTGGATACGGCCGGGTGCACGCCGCGCGCGACCAGGCGCAGCGCGCCCACCTGCCGGTCATACGCCTCGAGCAGGTTGCGCACCCGGTTGATCGTCGTGCCGGACTGGATCGGACGCGAGCTGTCGAAAATCAGCTCGACCCGCGCCGGTTGTCCCGCACGCCAGTCGGCACCGAAGGACTCATCGATGCGCAGGACCACTGCGCTTTCCTGCTTGCGTACCGCGGTATCGGCATCCGCCGGTGGCGCGACGATACGCAGGTTGTGCGAGGCGAGCCAGGCTGCAAGATTGGGCGCGTGCTCTGCGCCGATGACCGGCAGATCAAGGGTGGCTTCCAGCTTTTCGACCTGTTTGCGCGCGCCGAGCGCGCTCATGCCCGCCAGGATCAGCGGGACGGCGAGCGGCATCACGACGAAGGCGACAATCACCATGCGCCGGTCTCGAAACGCGTCGCGGAGCTCCTTGCGGAACACGGTCCACCACACGCTCACCCGAACAGCCCCTCTTCCGATCCGATCACCTTCACGAACGCATCCTCCAGGCTGGCCATGCCGGTGAGCGCGCGGATCTCGTCCGGCGTGCCGTTGGCAACCACGTGGCCGTGCGCGATCACCACGATGCGGTCACAGAGCTGGGCCACCTCCGGCATGATGTGGCTGGAGAACAGCACGCAGCGGCCCTGCGCCTTGAGCCCCTGCAGGAACTGGCGCAGCGAGCGCGTCGTCATCACGTCGAGGCCGTTCGCCGGCTCGTCGAGCAGCACGTTGCGCGGATCGTGCACGAGCGCACGCGCAATGGCGGTCTTGGTGCGCTGACCCTGCGAGAACCCTTCGGCACGGCGGTCGATGAAATCGTCCATGTCGAGCGCCGCCACCAGCCGTGCGGTGCGCTCGGCAATCAGTGCCGGCGCAAGGCCCTGCAAGCGGCCGAAGTACTCGACGTTTTCGCGGGCAGTAAGCCGCTTGTAGATGCCGCGGGCGTCGGGCAGCACGCCGAGGCGGGAACGAACGTCGGCCGGCCGGTGCGCAGCGTCGATGCCATCCACGAGCACCCGGCCCTCGTCCGGTCGCATGAGCGTGTAAAGCATGCGCAGCGTGGTGGTCTTGCCCGCGCCATTGGGCCCGAGCAGGCCGGTGATCTGCCCATCGAGCGCGCGGAAGCTCACGCCATCCACGGCGCGAATCTCCCCGCGGCGCGAGCGGAACGACTTGCGCAGATTCTCCGCTTCGATCACGGCCGGCGTCCTCTTGCGGCGCTCACGGTTCCCACCCGTAGGCGCCGGTGAAGGCCGGCGTGTAGATCAACTGGTCGAGGCACTTCGCATCGAGGCTGCGGGCATCGGCCCGTGCCACGAACTGAGCCATGAGCCGCGGCGCACAACCCACCGCCATGACGTTGTGACCCTGCCCCCGCAGCACGAGATGCCGCCCGTTCGGCAGGTTCCTCGCGACCTGTTCGCCGTAGCGCGGGGGCGTCGCAGGATCGAACTCGCCCGAGAAGAGCAGCGCCGGCCGCGAGCTGCGCACGGGCTGATGGAAATCCGCCGGCATCCGGCCGCGCGGCCATGCCGCGCACTGCGCCTTGATCGCGTCGACGAAAGCGGCGCCCATCAGCGTGTCCTTGTCGAGCGGATCTGGCCGCAGCAGGTCGGCGTCTTCGCTGCAGATCACCGACAACTCCAGGCCGTGCGTGATCTGCTCACCCACCAGGCTCTCGATCATGGTGGCCTGCGCCATGAACGCCTCCGGCCGACCCGCACTCGCTTCCGCGAGCGACAACGGCAGCATCGCAAAGAGCTGCGGCGCATACGCATACAACCGCACCACACCGGACACCGTGCCGGCCGTGAGCGTCGCCTCGCGCGGCTCATTTGTCAGCGGGTCGCGAAAGCGCACCTGTTGCGGTGCGCGCCGCAGGCGGGCCAGCAGGTCATCGAGTCCCTGCCGCGGGGCTCCGTAGCGCTTCGCGCAAGCCGGCTCGGCGGCACAGCGCGCAAACTGCGCGTTGACCGCGGTCTCGAGATTGCGCGCGTGCTCCGAGCCGAGCGCGAGCCCGGGGGGCACGACGCCGTCGAGCACCACTGTGCGCGCCGTCGCCGGGTAACGGCGCAGGTATTCCTGCGCGACGCGGGTGCCGTACGAGACGCCGACCAGGTTGATCTGCGGCGCGCCGATGGCCCTGCGCACCGCCTCGAGATCGGTCACGGCGTCGCTGGTCGTGTAGAAGCGCGGGTCCGCCGCGAGTTCGTTCAGGCACTGTGCGGCGGCGTGTCGTGCGACTTCCGGATTGCCTGCTTCATCCTCCCGGACAGCTTTGCTGTCCTCAGTGTCCCGGCACGTGAGCGGGTTCGATCCGCCGGTGCCGCGCTGATCCACCAGGATCACGTTGCGCTGGCGGAGGATGTCCCCGAACGCGGCGGCGACCGACGGAAACGACTGCAGCGCCGACTGGCCTGGCCCCCCGGCCAGCATGAAGACCGGGTCCGGCTGGGGCTGCCTGGCGTCGGTGGGGATCCACGCCAATGCGAGGCGAATCCGGCGAGCCTGCGGGCGGTCGCGATCCTCGGGCACTTCGAGGGAGGAGCACTGCGCCGCTACGGTGACCGGCAGGCCGGGAGCCGACAGCGTGCAGGGTTCGAATTGCAGCGTGCCGAGCGTTCGAGCCGCGTACGTCGGCCCGGCCGCGAACAGCAACGGCAGCAAGGCAAGGCGTATCGCGAAGGGGATGCGTCGCATCATGCGGCCCGGGTCATGTTCAAGCTGCAAGTAGACCTCAGCGCGACCCGGTTGGGTAGCCGCAACCCGTTTGGGCTACGATTGCGCGATGCCCCTGAACCTTGCTCCCGTCACCCGCGCGCTGCTGTTCGCGAACATCGGCGTGTTCGTCCTGCAGTTCCTGACCGGCGACCTGTTGATCGCTCCCTTGGCGTTGTGGCCACTCGCGAGCGCGCAGTACCCCACGGCGCCCGGGTTCCAGGTCTGGCAACTGCTGACCTACGGGTTCCTGCATGGCGGGCTCGACCACCTGTTCTTCAACATGCTGGCCCTGTTCATGTTCGGCACCGAGATCGAGCGCCTGCTCGGGCCGCGGCGGTACCTGACCTACTACCTGGTCTGTGTCGTCGGCGCGGCGGTCGCGCAGCTCGTCGTAATGGGCGGCCTGCACCAGCCTCCGGTGCCCACCGTCGGCGCATCCGGCGGCGTGTTCGGCCTGCTGCTCGCATTCGGCCTGGCCTACCCGCAGCGCAGGATCATGCTGCTGTTCCCGCCGATCCCGATGCCGGCCTGGCTGTTCGTGACGCTGTACGGCCTGCTGGAGCTGTATCTGGGCGTCACCGGGTCCGGAGCCGGCGTGGCGCATTTTGCCCACCTGGGCGGCATGGCGGCCGGCTATGCCCTGCTGGTGCACTGGCGGCGCAGCCGCCCGGTCCGCTGATGCGCAAGCGAGCGCCGCCTCAGGCGGGATCCGATCGAGGCGACGCTGCGAACTGTCGATCTCTGCACGACTGAACCGAGGACCGCCCCATGGCAAGCAAGCGCAATGCCGTTTCGAAGGCCGCCGCCGAAGAAGCTGTACGGACTCTGCTGCGCTGGGCGGGCGAGGACCCGAAGCGCGAAGGGCTGCACGAGACGCCGAAACGCGTCGTCGAAGCCTACCGCGACTGGTTCTCGGGCTACGCGGTCGACCCGAAGGAATACCTGCGGCGCACGTTCGAGGAGATGGCCGGCTACGACGAGATGATCGTGCTGCGCGACATCGAGTTCGAATCGCACTGCGAACACCACATGGCACCGATCATTGGCCGGGCGCACGTGGGATACCTGCCCACCGGCAAAGTCGTCGGGATCAGCAAGCTGGCGCGCGTGGTGGACGTTTTCGCGCGGCGCTTCCAGGTGCAGGAGAAGATGACGGCGGAAATCGCGCGCTGCATCGACGAAGTGCTGCAGCCCAGGGGCGTCGGCGTGGTGATCGAAGCCGCGCATGAATGCATGACCACGCGCGGCATCCACAAGCGTGGTGTCTCGATGATTACCTCGAAGATGCTGGGCTCGTTCCGCACCGATGCCCGAACCCGCAGCGAGTTCCTGACGTTCATCGACATCCGCGACCGGCGCTGAACCGCCCGCGGGGTCCGCTCCGGCTCTGACCCGGAATTCGCGGAATGCTGGTGCTGGGTGGTGCCAGTGCGGCATATTAAGGGCCCGACCGCACCCAGCCCCCGGTATGAAGAGCCCCGTGACCGACTTGATCGATCGCTACGATCCGGCCCTGCCGCTGGCGGACGCCTCACATGACTGAGCAAAGGCACGATCTCTACCAGCTGAAGCGCACGCCGTTGCACGAGCGCACAGCGCAGCTGTGCCTGCCGCAGAACTGGCGGCGCTGGGCCGGATACATCGCGGTCGGGTCTTACGATCTCGGCCTTGACCGCGAGTACTGGGCGATACGCAACGCCGCGGCGCTGATCGACGTGTCGCCCCTGATGAAGTACCTGATCGAGGGGCCCGACGCGGCACGGCTGCTGCATCGGCTCACGCCCCGCGACATCCACAAGATGGCGATCGGGCAGGTCTGCTACACGGGCTGGTGCGACGACGACGGCAAGCTGCTGGACGACGGCACGGTGACTCGGCTCACCGAGCAGAGTTTCCGCCTGACGTCCGCCGAGCCGTCGCTGCGCTGGCTTGCGATGAACGCGGTCGGCATGCAGGTGGCCATCACCGAACTCACCGACCGCATGGCAGCCCTGAGCCTGCAGGGGCCGAAATCGCGCGCGGTGCTGAACGCCTGCTGCGACGAGCCGGTCGACAAGCTCAAGTACTTCCGCATGGCGCCGAACACGATCCAGGGCAAGCCGGTCTCGGTCTCCCGCACCGGTTACACCGGGGACCTCGGCTACGAGATCTGGATGGAGGCCGCGGACGCGCTCACCGTCTGGGACGCCCTCATCGCCGCCGGCGACGACTACGGGATCGCGCCTTGCGGGATTCTCGCCATGGACATGGCGCGCGTCGAAGCGGGCCTGTTCATGCTCGACGTGGACTACACGTCCGCGAGCCACGCCTGGATCGCCGGGCAGAAGTCCTCGCCCTATGAAATGGGCCTGGGCTGGACCGTCAACCTCGACAAGCCTGGCTACTTCGTCGGCCGGCGAGCGCTCGAGCGCGAGCAGCGCGAAGGGTCGGCGTGGAAGCTCGTG
>Ga0315292_10002081_pt1 | contig 11057 bp, 10 predicted proteins | sample YL17G13_0_MG_FD_204029 | JGI IMG/M metagenome (GOLD analysis project Ga0315292, IMG submission 204029) | Sediment microbial communities from Yellowstone Lake, YNP, Wyoming, USA - YL17G13_0 | ecosystem: Environmental > Aquatic > Freshwater > Lake > Sediment | place: USA: Wyoming | collected... | reverse complement strand
GTGACCACCTCCGTGCAAGGGAGAGAAGGGATAGTAGAGGCGGCAAGAAGAGGCAGCGGGGGAATTATCCTCATATCCCACCTGGGCAGTTATGAGGTTGCTGCCCGCGCCTTTCAGGAAATTGGGCTCAGGCTCCTCATTATCATGGGCGAAAAAGAGGCGAAGCAGGTGGCTCGCGATCAGCGCGAAACCCTCAAGGCCCGGGGCATTCACATTCAGGTGGCCACGGCAAAGGAAGATTTTCTCTTCGGTGGGCTGGAGGCTATCAAGTTCATCAGAGAAGGAGGGTTCGTCTCTCTTGCTGGGGATCTTGTCTGGACCGAGCAGCGCTCCCTTCTATCAGTAAGGCTCTTTGACTATGAGGTGGGCCTCCCCGCAGGACCCCATCTCCTGGCCCTCGTCTCGGGAGCGCCCCTCTTTACTATGTTCACCTTTCGGGTTAAAAGAGGGAGACATCAGATCCTCATGTCCCCTCCCAGGGAGGTGAAGGCCCCATCCCGTTCTGAACGAAGTGCGGTCCTTCAGGTGAGTGCACAGGCTTACGCCAGTGCTCTGGAAGAGATGGTGCGCCAGCACCCTTTCCAGTGGTACATCTTTGAGCCCATCTTTCGATCCGGGCCGGCTAATAAGAGAGAGTCCGCCCCCGGTCTTTCGGCATCCGACCAGGGGGAAGAGAAGAGGTAAGGGATTCGATATGCACCATACCCTTATGAATGGACTTGCCGCAGGCTATGAGAGGATTGTGGCTTGGGCCGATATCCTTGACCGGATCAATGTCTACCCAGTACCGGACGGTGACACAGGCCGCAATCTCGTCATTACCCTGGGCGCTTGCAGGAATACCAATGGAGATCTCAATTCACTGAGCCGGGAGATCCTGCTTTCGGCAAGGGGCAATTCCGGAAACATTGCCGCTGGTTTCGTTTCCGGGCTCCTCACTTGTAAGGACTTAGCGTCTCTGCCCGAGTCGGCCGAGGCCGGCCGCAATCTTGCGTACCAGGCGGTTCCCAGTCCCCAACCGGGAACGATGATTTCTCTGTTCGATACCCTGGTAACATCCCTGAAGAGGACTCCTCCTGAAGAGACAGGAAAATGGGTGGAATCGGTGATCCACGACATGCAAGAGGCTGTGAGAAATACCACGGAGCAGTTGCCCGAACTCAGGAAGGCAGGGGTGGTAGATGCAGGGGCCCTCGGCATGCTCGTTTTCTTCGATCCCTTGCTGAACACTTTGGCTGGCCGCGCGGTCAGGCACTCGCTTATCACTGACGACCTTAAGGGTTCCTTCAACCTCTCCGAGACCTGGCAGGACCGGGAATACCAGGGCTACTGTCTTGATGTGTTGCTCAAGGTCGAACGTGAAGGGCGAGAAGTCATGAAACACATCATGGATGTCGGAGAATCGGTGGTAGCCATGCCCGATGGGGCCTGTCTCAAAGTACACCTTCACGCCACGGACAGAGAGAAAGCAAGACAGGACCTCACCACCATCGGGTCCATCCTTAGCTGGGCCGAAGACGACCTTGCTGAACAGACCTTCCGGTTCAGTGAACATAGGAAAAACCAGACCATCCACATCATGACGGATGCCGCTGGTTCCATAACGAGGGACCTGGCCCAGAGCCTTGGAATTACTCTACTCAACAGTTACATAGCCGTGGGAAATCGTTTCCTCCCTGAGACCTACATTGAGCCTTCCCAGTTCTTCGCGGCGATGAAGGTCGGGGCTAAGGTCTCCACGAGCCAGGCCTCAGTGATGGAGCGACATGAATGCTACAACAACATCATGAAATTGTATGACCGGGTCCTCTATCTCTGTGTGGGCTCCTTCTACACCGGTAATTACAATGTTGCCATGAAATGGAAGGCCGAGAATGATCCCGAAGACCGGATGACTGTCATTGACACCGGGGTGGCCTCTGGCAAGCTCGGCTTAATAGTCAGGGCTGCGGCCGAGCTTGTCTTCGCTGTCAGCGACGCTTCGAAGGTCGTTACCTTTGCTAGGAGTGTGATCCAGAAGGTGGAGGAATACATCTTCCTTGACAAGCTGGAATTCCTAGCTGCCGGCGGCCGAATGTCAAAGACCGGCGCCTTCTTTGGGGATGTTCTTCATATCAAACCGATTGTAAGCCCCTATCCAGACGGAGCTCGGAAGATAGGGGTGGTGAGAAGCACAAGGGACCAGGTGAAATTTGCCTTCCGTCGTCTTGAGCAAGACCTCTCAAAGGATCAAGGGGCTACCTTACTTCTCGAGTACACAGACAACCAGGAGTGGCTTGAGGGAGAGATCAAATCGGAAATAGAGCACAGATTTCCTCTGGTGAAAGTCATCGTGCAACCCTTCTCCCTTACTTCCGCTGCCCACATGGGCCCTGGTTCCTGGGGCATAGCCTTTCTCAGAGAAAACCCCAAACAAGGCGATTGGGATGTCTGAGACAATCTTTCGCAGCATGAAAGGTCTTTTGATGGGAGCCCTCTTCGGTGTCTTTCTCCTCGGCATCTTCTTTGAACTCCTGGTCGCTCTTCCCATCGTCTTGATCCTCAACAGAATCCTCGGGCCCAAGCATTACCGGATGCAGTGGACGGTCCGCATCCTGGTGAGCCTGTGGCTCTTTTTGTTGAGAGCGTGCGGGCTACTTACGGATAGGGGAGTAGAAGGGAAACCCTTCGATGGACCTTGCGTGATAGTTTCAAACCACCCCGGTCTCTTCGATGTGCTTTTCCTGATACGGGATGTCCCGCGCATGTCCGTCATGATCAAACAATCTCTGGTGAAAAAGCTCCCCCTCGGTCCGGTCTTTCGTTCGGCGGGGTATGTCCTCGCCCCCGATTTCGAACAGAGGGGTCCCTTTCAGTCCCTGGATGAGGCCATTGAGAAGATCCACATGGGGTACAAGTTCATGATCTTTCCAGAAGCCACCCGATCCCCCAAAGGGGACCTGGGCAGGTTCAATCCAGGCCCCTTCATGCTTGCAAGGCTATCAAACGTGCCGGTGCAGCCCCTGTTTGTAAGGAACGATCCACCTTTTCTCCCAAAGGAAGACAAATGGTATTTCCCCCCCTCCCGAGTCTCAACCATGAAGATCGAATTCTGGGAGCCCATGGCTCCTCCGAGGGCCGGGCAGGAGCGGGAGTTTGCCAGGGATCTGGAGGATCGATACAGGAAGGCGTTAGGCTTGACCACAGAGAAGAAGAGCGCTTTGAGCGCAGGGAAAGGAAATGGAACAGAACGAACTCCTTCCAGCTGAACCTCTGATCCCGCAGCGCCGTCGCATGAGACTTATAGAATGGGTGAGGAAACCGACTCAGAACAGTTTGCAGGCTGAGACGACTGTCACCGGAGCATGGCCTCTGAACAGGGATGGAGCAGTCAGTTCCCTTATATGTGTTGAACTTGTGGCCCAGGCCATCTCTGCCCTCAGCACATGGCGGCGAGGAGAAGGGGCCAGACCGCGGGTCGGACTACTGGTTGGTATCAAAGAAGCGGAGTTTTCTAATTTCAGCGTTCCTGTAAGGACGAGACTCGTCATCCAGATTGATGAGCTTTACCATGTTGGGGACTATGCCGTGTTCCAAGGTATGGTCAGCTCTGAATCGGCCTTTCTTTGTAAAATCGTCCTCCAGGTGATGGAGCCAGAAAAAGAGGTCCTATCGGACCTCAAGATTTTGTAGAAGACCTAATCCGGGGAGAAAGAGAGGAGAATTTGAGGCCTATGCTGTCCAGACAAGTTGCTCTTGTGACGGGCGGGAGCCGAGGAATCGGACGTGCCATCTGCCTGGAGCTGGCAAAAAACGGCTCTTACGTCCTGATTAATTTCCGCTCCAACCAGAAGGCCGCCGAAGAGACACTGGAGCTCATTCACCAGGCTGGAGGAATGGGAGAAACGGTCTGTTTTGACGTCGCCAACCGGGAAGAGACTGAGAGAAACATCGAGGCTCTCCTTAATCGACATGATGCGGTTGATATCCTGGTAAACAATGCAGGAGAGACTGCGGATAGCCTTTTTGCCCTCATGTCTTTCGAAGAATGGACAAAGGTCCTTAACACCTCCTTGCAAGGGTTCTACAATGTCACAAAGCCTGTTCTTAAGAAGATGGTTAACAGGAGGCAGGGCTACATTGTTACTCTTTCCTCCGTCTCCGCACGGCTCGGCCACCGTGGTCAGGCCAACTATTCCGCGGCCAAGGCAGGGCTCGAAGGAGCCTGTCGATCCCTCGCCTCGGAGGTGGCTCGCCTTGGCATCCGGGTCAATGTGGTGGCACCTGGACTGATAGAAACCGGGATGATTCAGGACATTCCAAGTGAGATGATAAAACAAATCATACCCATGGGCCGTGTGGGCCTCCCTGAAGAGGTGGCAAAGGTGGTTCGATTCCTTTGTTCCGACGATGCCTCATACATTACCGGCCAGGTCATATCGGTCAATGGCGGAATGATCTAACAGGCTGCTGAAAAACGCCCACCTGCGGCGTTGCCCTAATCCTTCATTGTTACGGCGTACACCCAAGTACGCCTCACTCTTCAGGTGAGTTTATCCTGAGCCTGTCGAAGGAGGCGCCTTGCATCTGGGCATTTTTGAGCAGCCTTAGAAAAATGACTTTTTTAGCAAACTGATAGTCGTCTTCTGATGGAAAGGAGCAGGATGAAAAGATTCTTTTTCTTAAGCATCCTGATAGTAACGAGTTTTCTCTCCGCTGCAGTAGGGTCTTCCCAGGATTGGGCCTCTCTGAAGGAAGCATCCAAGAACATCCGATCCGTGAAGGCGGAATTCCTTCAGAAAAGGTATCTGCAGATCCTCACTAAACCCCTTCTCTCTGAAGGCAGGTTCTTTTTCAACGCTTCCGGTTCCCTGAGATGGGAGTACCTTAGCCCGGTACGAAGCGTGATGCTGCAGAGGGGGGGTACCATCCAGCTCTACCATTTCTCTGAGGGCGTGTGGAAGCCAGAAATAACGCAGGCCGTTGAGTCAAGGCGGATGGTGCTTTTCGAAATCAGTCGATGGTTCCAGGGTCGTTTTGATGAAAGCAAGGTCTTCAGAAATCTCTACTCCCCTGGACCTCCTGCACGAGTCATTCTGGTCCCGAGGGAAGGGATCGACAGGTTTATCCAGCGGATTGAGGTCGTCCTTTCTGAGAGGCCTGGGGTGATTGAACGAGTGGAGATAGAGGAACCCGGAGGCTCCCGGATCTCAATCGAGTTCAGGAACGTGGAGATCAATTCCAGCTTCTCTCCAGAGGTCTTCGAAAAGCCATGATCCGCAGGAAAGGTCTAGATACCTGTCTCCTGGGATTTTTCATCCTCTTTCTCGGGTGTGTCCCCATATCCGAGACAACCCTAAGCTCTGGCTCACCGGATGACCTCCCAGACTGCTACGTCATCTTCCCGGCTGGGCCCTGGGAGTCTGTCCACAGGATTGAGGCCATCATCAAAGGCGGGGCCTCTTCCTCGCTGATCGGGGTCACCAAGGGCGAGCCATCAGAGCGCAGGCTCCAGAGCCTCTTGCTTACCCCTGAGGGATTCATCCTGTTTGATGGAGAACTCCGGGGAGGTGAGATTACAGTGCGAAAGGCAGTGGCCCCTTTTGATTCACCGGCTTTTGCCAAAAGACTGATGGAAGATGTGGCACTCCTCTTTCTTCCTCCACAGTTGAGGCCCACGACATGGGGAAAGGCAGCAGATGGTACCAGGATCTGCCGCTGGGAAGGTCCTGACGGTTGTCGCACAGAGGTCTGGGAATCGATGGACCGTGGCTGGCGAATACTGCGCCGGGACAATCAGGGAAAGGTGACAAGGGAGGTTTTTCTGAAAGGACCCTTTGTCAACGGTCTGGCGTCTCATGTGGAACTTCGCGCATCCAAACCAGCCTCCTACAGACTCAGGATGGTTTTGCTCCAGGCATTCCCTTGATGCCTAAGAAGGAGGTGACTGAAAAGAGATTTTTTATTTTAATGTGCTGAGGATGTTAAAACCGAAGCCCAGGTCTGCCGGTTCCGCGGCTTTGAACTCCCCGAGCAAGGAGTTCTTCCTACTGAAGAAATAATTGGCAAGCGATCCGTCCGGATGTTGGGTGCTTCCTGTACTCTTCGACCACTCATTTTAGCCAAGCATGCTTGATTTGTCTTGGTAATCATTGGTTGTTTTTCTTGACATACTGCTCCCTTTTTCGTATATTCGACTCATCTTAAGGGAAGTTCCGACGTTACTTAAATTCTGGCCAAGGTAATATGTCACAAGAATTTAGGCACGATTCAAGATGTAGCAAGTGCAAAAGTACAATTTACGAAATGCTGTACCATATTTATGGAAAAGGAGATCATAAATATAAACCCAACGGTGTTTTTAATCATATTGAAAAGTACGAAGCTACAAAAGTACATAAGCCTTTAAAAAAAATCTATACAGCGCTGACAGAATACCGTGGTAACAAAGATTTTGTGAAAGCAAAAACACTTCAAAGATGTGACCTATATATTCCATCTAAAAAATATGTAATTGAACTTGATGAAGTTCAACATTTTTCATATCCCAGATATATAACACTTAAAAGTTATCCAAGAACTATGGCTGTCGGTTTTAACATAAAGAGGTATCAGAATACATGCGAGGAGATGCATAGTACGGATAACGACCCCAGTTACAGAGACGAGCAAAGGGCCTGGTATGATACACTTAGAGATTTCTTGCCACTAATCACCCCGGACGAAGTTAAACTTACACTTCGAATCCAGTTAGGTTTTTTTAAATGGTGTTCCCTTGATCCTAAGAATAGTAAAGACAAGGCAGTATTTAAAACACTTACCTCTTTCATGGGGGAACTAAAATGAAAATAATAACCGTATGTTTAAAAGAAAGGGCAAAGTCAACTAAGAGCCGAATAGATGAAATCAATTGTCTACTGAATGAAATTGGTGAAAGGAAAATCACCCCCAATCTATGCATTTTTCCTGGTGGAACTTTTGATTTGAAGGAAATTAGCTTAACTAACCCGGATAAAGCGGAAAGGATTAAACTAATTACGAAGGAGGGGATTGTAGCTCCTCTAAAAACAATCTGCAAGGAACATAATCTAAATCTTATTCTTGGAATTGATACAAAAAATGGCTTCGATCAATGTGTTTGTCATGTCGATGAAGGTGGCGTTAAGTGCATTACTCGAAAAATATTTCCGGTTAAGGGAGAACAAGGTAATCGATGGGTATCAAATGTAGAGGATGCAAAAATTGAAAACAGAGTGACAAAGATAAAGAGAATTCGGTTTTTATTAGCAGCATGTTATGATATGTATGGAGCAGAAATTCTGAGGCATAAGAACTCCCAAAGACTACAGAACATTAAACAACTTTCAAAAGATAATGCTAGAGCCACTAAAGGAACGCCTTTATTTGATGAATTTAAGGAAGAGCTTATTTCACATTGGTGCAAGTCAGTGGATTCATCAGATATTGGCGTTGCATGTATTCATAAGTTTACAAAAACCGGAAATGGATCTGGGATTTCTTATTGGCAGAGGGACGGGATAACAAGACAATTTTCATTTCTAAAAATGAAGACAGTTCTGGGGGCCGCACACTACACTAAAGGGAGAAAGTTTCCTAAAGACATGTCGAAAGCGATGCTTGCCGATGGGAAATCTATAAAAAAGGAGCTCGTTAACAGCTATTTGTTACTAAATGGAAAGGCGCTGGTGAGGATATGGAGTATAGGAAAGTAGTGTAAAAAACCCAATAGAAATATGCCGAAAGGATGAAAAATTTAACAGTCAACTACCACCAGAGGGGGTGGATTGTTTAAACCGAAGTTCCTCGCTTGCTAATAGAATAACTTATTGATTCAAAAACTGTTTCTAAAAAATTGAATTCATATTTACATGGCTACAGTCCAAGGAGCTGAGAAGCCCTTTTCTGTAGCGGAGTCATTTCCGTCAATTGATAAAAAGTTGAACCCTTTGGACCAGATTTGATCTGACAACGGTTTCGACACCGTGTTCCAAATTCTATTAAGAGGGTATCAAAACTCTGGACCACCAAGCCTTCCGGAGTAAGACGTTGTGTCTTCTTCTTTTTTGCTGATGCAGATACTTTGGCGGGCTTCACAGGGTCTCGCTTCTTGCGATTCTCATCCAGTTCTTCATCATCAAATAAAAGGGGAGCGAGAACCTTACGCATATGCCATTCCACATAATAAGCCAGCATGCAGATAAAGATGTGGGCCCGGACATGGTCCTCCGTATGATGCCAGATCGGACGGATCAACAGATCGATCCCCTTAAAACTTCTGAAAGCACGCTCCACTTGTGCAAGATTTTTATAGCTACGTACGGTGTCTTCCGCGGATAGACGCTCGGCCGATTCGCTGGTGCGAATCACATAAATCCCATCCAATGCTTCTTCACGTCGAATCTGTGCTTCATTACGAACAAATGAAAAGGTACCCTCTCCGATTGTTACCACAAAGTGCTTTCCTACTTTAAAACGGCCGATCACCTTCCCCACTTTTTTGCCAATCTCGTCTTTGCCCAAAGGGGTTCGGGTCCGGCCAGCGACTTGCTTGGCAATTCGTTCCAACTCCTTTTCGGTCGCCCTCAATAGCTCTTGCCGCTTGCGCCCTCTCTCTTCAGCCAATAGCGGATTAAAACAGGCCACTAATCGCTCCGAAGGAAACTCCGGAGATCGAATCTCGGCAAGGTCCTTCTGATCAAATAACGACATCTGCAGATACCCGTCCTCCACTAAGTCTCGGATCGCATGGGAACGTAATGCCGAAATCCATCCGAGTCCCGAATACTCTTTGAGCTTCTCGATCTGCACCTGCGTCAACATCCCACGGTCTCCCACCAAAACCAGACGGCCCAACCCAAATCCCTTCCGCAGTTTCTCCGCCTGATCTGGCACGGTACTCGGATCCCCCGTGTCTCCCGGATAAACCTCCACGGCCACCGGACACCCCTGGCCATTGGTCATCAACCCATAGACGATAATCGGCCTCCCTCTCTTCCCATCCCGATCATGACCAAAACGAGCCAGTGGACAACTACGCCCCTCATAATAACTGCTCGTCACATCATAAAAGACCAACGACCCCTCCGAGAGATGACGAACCGCCAACTTCTTCTCAATCCGTTGCTGCCTGCCCAACAACCAGTCCATCGCCTCATAAAGATCATCCTCATCGGCATCGCTGACCCCCAGCTCCTCTGATAGCGTCGTCATGTGCCACAACCGTGTCGTCGCTAACTTCGAACAAGGATGAATCAACCGCTCAGCAATCATGGCCACAACTAAATCGCGCTCACGGCAACCCGTGGAGGCAATGAGCCCATCCAAACCCAGTTTCTTAATGGTCCCCAGTATGGCCTCCACATGACCGTGAGGGATAGATCGTTCAATGACGAAAGCTTCTTTGGAGGCTACCAGGGTTTCATTCTTCAGAAGACAACGCAGGGCTTCCACTTTCTCTGAAGGCCAATGGGTAAGATTGGCAATGGTCCGTTTGCGAATCTTCTTTCCTTCTCGCCATGCTTCACGTAGCAGGATGGCAGGCGGAGAGTTACGATTAGGGATGCGTTCAATGAACATGGAAACATAGTTATCATATATTCACTTATATGTCAAGTATTATTTTATGTTTACATGGGTACATATATAAATTATATCTCTCTGCCTTTTTAATGATATTTCAATAGGATAACCTTACTTAGAAGATATTTTTCAAGGGGAACTTCGGTTTAAATAATATACCTGGAAGGTATGCCATTGGGGTTAGTGGTTTAAATTTTCGTTTGCCTTAATCTACATCCAGCTCTGGCTGCTCCGCATCTTTATTTTTTTCCCCTGCCATTTGATATACTTGCGGATTTGCTCCTCGTTCAAGCCGACCGTGCTCACTTTCTTATAGTAATCCTCAGTCTATTCCTTTGATCGGTTCTGCGGACTTGTAATTTACAGGACAAGACCAATCTTGACACTGGCGGTCAAATGAAGAACTGATCAGGACAAATTAAGACCTTAACTTTAAAGACATTTCACAAAGTTCGAGGAACTAATCGGGAAACTCCGGGGAACCGATTGTGGAACGGCTGGCGAACCACCGGGGACGCATTCGCCGAGGCCGATTTCTTAAAATATTAATCCGGAAGCTTTTCAACGGTCATCACAGGTAATCAGAGTGATCACATACCCATTCCCTTCGCCATGCCTGACAGGGTAGGTCTTTTTTTGATACCTCATCACCCCTTCTTCCTCACCCACTCTGACCACATCCACCTCTCGGATGGCCTGAAATAGATGGAGACCCAATGCCTTGGCTGCTGCCTCCTTAATGGTCCAGGCCCGAGTCGCGGTCCTCTCCGGGCCCAGACTGGACAGCGAAATCAGGTCCCTTTCCTTTGGTAACATGAAGAGGTGCCAGGTCCTTAGCGCCTTCTTTGAAACCGCCTCAAGATCGACACCAATCGGATGACTGTGTGCAACCGCCACCACCAGCCGGACACTGTGGGAAACCGAACAGTATAACCCACTCTCAGCAAGGCAGGGCTTCACGCCATCAGGGCCAAGGGTCTCAATTGTCCGGTCAGGCTTCTTTTCTTCCACGAGGCCAAGTTGCCGGGCTAATCTCTTCAAGGCCACCCTCGCTGCGGTGAAGCCCCTTTGCCTTCGTGGTCCCATCCTCAGAGCCCTTGCCGCCTCCCGTGGGGTGAAGAGATGCTCCTCGACCGGGAAAAGGGCTTCTATATCGAGGAGCGTCATCCCCAGACAGGCCGACCGGAGCCGATCGATCCCTGACCAAGGGGTGGAATCTTCCGTGAGAAAGAGAGTAGAAGTGAAGCAAGGACTCATTTCATTCATGGGTAAAGGAACTCAGCCTTCTTGAGCATGATCATGAGAATGATAGCGAGGAAGAGGGACTCATGTCAAGATAACCCGAAGATATCCAGCAATTCTCGGTGAAGCATGAAAAAAAGTAGTAGTGCGAATTCTTTGGCATCCATGATCGTTGAAATATCTGCCAGACAGTTTCCTGTCCCATCTTTTGTTGTTGAACACTCCATAAAATGGGT
>Ga0315292_10002078_pt1 | contig 11063 bp, 11 predicted proteins | sample YL17G13_0_MG_FD_204029 | JGI IMG/M metagenome (GOLD analysis project Ga0315292, IMG submission 204029) | Sediment microbial communities from Yellowstone Lake, YNP, Wyoming, USA - YL17G13_0 | ecosystem: Environmental > Aquatic > Freshwater > Lake > Sediment | place: USA: Wyoming | collected... | reverse complement strand
TGCTCTATGTAATGGACTCCTGCTTCTCCGGTGGACTCATGACCGGGCGCGGTCGCCCGCCGACGGTCGGCAACGCCGGGTATCAATATCTGGTGAACATTACAAAAGGACGCAGCCACGTGGTGATCGCTGCCGGCGGGAAGGATCAAACTGTGAAGGAAGACGGCGGCAGTGGCGTGTTCACGAGGGTGTTCCTCGATGCGCTCACGCAACGCGCGAACATGCCCTGGGCGAAGGATGGCTATGTCACGGCGATGGATCTAGCGTCCTACGTCATGAAGCGCGTCCCCGATCTCGCGCCGAACCAGACTCCTCAGTATGGGCATCTGGAAGGGGAGGGAGATGTCGTGCTCGATATCTTCCAGCCACTCGATGTGTCAGGCGGCGACGAACGGTCGCACCGGCTGTACGACGCGGAACAGGCATTGAAAGCCGATGAAGCGCTCCAACGGGCCAAGCGCAAACGGAATATTGTCGCACCGAGTTTCTAGGCCCAGTCGGCATCTATAGGGGTATCGCAATACATCTCATACGGAGGTCACCCATGAGCAAGCGGATCATGTTCTTTCTTGTCCTGCTCATCACCGGGTCAAGTTTCGGCCCAGCTCTCGCAAGAGATCCTGGAACTCCAGCCGAGCCGGAAACCACATCGGCGAAGTCGCTGTTCTCATTTAAGACCGACGATCGCGAGCCGATCTTCGGTGATCGATTTACGCTGAAGGCTGGATATAAAGTCTGGGTGGCCAAGTGGCAGGCGCAGGTTTCAACCGGTGGACTTTCAAACCAAGCCAATTCCGATCACTGGACAGCGATGAGTGGACCATCGACAACCGGAATCGTCAAGTTGCAGGAAGGTGACTGGTTTAATTCTGTACTGGTCAATTTCACCTGGATAAATGGTGGGTTTGATTTCGCGGAACTAACTGAAAACTCGAACCACTTCTTTGCAAACAGACGAGACTACACTATCACGGCAGCGCTGCCGATATACCAAGGGTTCGGGGTCTTTGGAGGCTACTACAATAGCCGACAAGAAATTACCAATGCACCGAACAATCCTGCTCTCGGAGTCGATCGACATCCTCGCCAAATGGATGGGGCGATCGTCGGAGTGTTTGGCAATGTGCCGGCCTCTGAGAGGGTTTCTGTCTACGGTAATTTCGCCTTGGCATTTCTGAGTTTCAACGGTCGCGGAAATACGGATCCAAATCTGGTGCAGAAGACCGATGCTGTACAAGGGTATATGACTGAAATGGGAGTCAATATCATGGGTCCTAGGGCCTGGAAAATTGGGACAGAATTTCAGCTTGGCTTTCGCGCCCAAATCGTCCAGAAGAATTTTGGCCCCAATGCGACGGGTGGAGCTGATCAGCAGCCTCTCAATGATTTGACCTATGGTCCTATTATGACGATCAATGCTGTGTTTTAAACTGTGAAACCGACTATGCTCAAATATGTGATGGTGGTGGTGATAGGGGCTACATTCTTGCTCGATCCGTTTAACCTTCGGATTGGGAGTGAAGGTACTGCTCAGGCTGATGACGAAGGTGCTAGAGCTGGAACAAGAGCGGTGCCTCAATACGCAATCAATCAACTGCTAGGCAATGCAGACAAGGATTCTAGTCTCCATTACGTAACGAGTCATTCTTGTATCAACAACGACTCTACTCCGCCCGCTACGCCTACTGGTATCGTAGTATCTAAAGTGAGTTTTCTGAGGAAGGTCGGACCGCTTACTCCGCCTACAGTCGCTGCTCTCCCATTGACTAATTCTGAACTGAGGCCTGGATGGGTTATTCTCCGTGTAGGTCAACTCGCGCCGAACTTCTTTACTTCTCCCTGCGCAACCCCGAACAATGACTGTCTGGGCCCAGACAGATATGTGGTTGAAGAATCAAGCACATCGAACGCTACAGGCTTGGCTGTGATTGCCACACAGAACTTCACGTACTCAACATCCTCATTTGATCTTCCTGTATTTCGCGGACTCTACGGACAGTCACGGTTCTACCGTATTCGATTCTATCCCGGCGGCAAGACAATGAACGGCTGTGTTCTTGACACGAACGTAACTCAAGCTCAGATTCCAGAACAGGTTCGAGTCCGAATAGTTAATCATCTGGGAACTGATTCATTTTCGCAGTATACCGACCAGAACATTGTCAGGATCAGGATTGGTCCTAGCCTGAACCTAATACATACCGGCGGGGCGACTTATGAAAAGTTAGCTCGCGGCGAATCCGTCCCCAACCAACCTCAACCTATGTGTGCGGCTAGTATGGGGGTGCAGGTTCCTTCACAACCAGCAGGGGGATGGCCAGGGGGAGGTGGTACAGAGGTACTTGACGACGGCTCAACCACCACTCCGGGAAGGTATGTTCATGTAGGATTAGGTAATTGGGCATATAGTCCTGGGGGTCTAGAAGGTTGTGCTAATAATTGGCTAAAAAGACCATATTTCTTGAATCCAAACGATGGAACGAAATTGATACATCGATTTGTAGAATTTGACCTGAAAGGGCGTTTCGGGACCACAGTCATTGACATTAATTCCGACGACTCGGCTAATAGAGTTATAGTCATATCCGGAACTAATTCAGGTCTGTCTGTTCCCTCAGAGAATGAAACTCTTCCAACGATAGAATCTTTACCAGGTGGGAATGCTGACCCCATAAACCCTCGATATTGAATTGACACTAGCGAATCTTGGGGGCACAGTCCTGAAAGGATTTACATGAAGCCGCATTTAATCTTTGGGCTAGCAGTAATCTCCGCATTTTCCTGGTCGGCCTGTGCCATCGATTCTCCGTTGCAAGATAAGAAGCCTGCCGAGTTTTCCGGTGAGGTGTTTTCTGCCTTACAACAGCCGGTGAGCCAGGCAATTGTAGAAATTAACGGACAGGTGGCGAAAACCCAGGAGAATGGGCGATTCCAGATTCTGGTTAGTCCCAGCAATACCTATCTCCTCTCAATTCGGAAGACGGGCTTTGGCCTTTTGTCTCAAAGCTACGACTCTGGAATTCAGGGGAGGCGATGGGTACTTACGCCGGCTACTGTGAAGGAGGTCAATCCCTCCAAGCCTATCCATGTTACGGATGAGCTTAGTGAGAAAGCTTGCCAAGGGACGTTGAGCAGTCAAACCAGCACCTCCAATGCTCCCGTAGTGGGGAGAGTGCCGCCAGAATTGCGAGCAGCCTTACAGGTTGCATCGAAGTCCACGAGTTGTAGCTCAGGAATCTCAATCGATATTCCTGAAAATGCATTGGTCGACGCTCAAGGAATGTCACCGTCTGGGTTCGTTGAGGTATCGGTGTCCACCATTGATGTGTATGCGCCGGACGGGATGCCTGGGAATTACACGGTTCGTCTTGGTGATGGCGAGAATGGGTTCATGGAAACATTTGGGGCTGGTTCGATCACGGTTACAGGAGGTGGAAAACCGTATCAACTGAAGAAAGGTAGGAGGGCTATCCTGACCATCCCGGTTGACCCCACAACGGCCACACAGTCCAAGACACTTCCCACTAGCATTCCACTGTTGCTCTATGATGAGAAGGCTGGAGTATGGACTGCCGATTCTATCGCCGAATTAAATGCCTCTAAGGATGCATATGTCGCCGCAATTGGCCACTTTTCAACCTTTAACATGGATGCATACAAGACCAACCCCTCATGCATCAAGATCGACAGCAATGCACTGAATTATCACTATCGAATGGAAGTGGAGATTCCTGGCACGCCTGTGCGAACGAAAGATGTGACCAACCCGGACTCGCTTGGGAGTAAAGTGCATGCGATTTTTAATATTCCGAATAGTACTCCCATAGGGTTTCGTGTCTTCAAAGCGCATCCTGACACGCCTGGCACATTTATTTTTGTTGGGACCTTTGCCGCGAATTCTGGAAGCGTGATGGCCTCGTTAGGGCCAGGAGAAGTTCCGGGGCCGTGGGGCCCAAACGACCCAGGAATTGCCTATGATCGATGCACCCGTGGACAGTCGCCCCCCTTCACAGAAGGTTTAGGGCTAGTGACGTTGCTAGATGCGACTGCCAGCCCCATACTCGCTTCTTTGCCACCCACTCAGCCAGGTGTTGTGGCGCTGAGCATGAACTATTTCTGGCCAACTGGCGTGATAGCTTGTGACGATAGTACTTTGCCTTGTGTCCAGCCAGATCAGTATGTACTTGAGGAGTCGGCTTCGACGAGTTTCGCCATACTGACGTCGAGTACTTCGATTACTGCCACTCAACCCAGATCCCCGGGCATGGTTACAACCGAAACCTTTACGCTGCCACTGAATCTTGCTGCTCGGCCTTACGGAGCTACCAGATATTATCGAGTTCGAGCCTTGCTTGGGAGCCAACCTGCACCAGCCCCGTCACCAGTCCCACCTGTCGCGACATCTCCCGATAGTAACGTCGTGGGGCCTGTTACCGTGCCAGACCAGGTCCAGGTGAGAGTCGTCAATAATCTCTCCCTGACCACAAGTCTGGATATTTATTTCGATAGCAAACTCGTGAGAATCAGGGTGGGTACAGATCAGCCGGCAGTACGGTCGGCGACGGCTGTGCCTGAGCAGCTGAGTCCGGATAGTCCTCGTCTAAGTGGCGTATGTGCGGGTGCAAAGGGAGGTGAAGTTGTGCCCGGTAGTACCTGGCCTCCTATCGTGGGAAGTCCACGTGTATTAGTTGATGGAGTGGCGGTAAATACCCCATTTCTTCATGTGGGGCTGGGAGACTGGCAGCAAGGTACTTTAGTCTGCGGAGGAACGAGCTGGGAAAAACGAGCCTATTTTGTGGATTTTGGTGGCGCAAAACGATACCGCCATGCGGAGTTCGACCTGACAGGTAGGTTCGGTGTTAACGTCGTTACATTTACCTCTTCATCTGGAAATCCGACGGTGACCGTGACCGCAGTCGACGCATTTGGACATACTGTTCCACCCACGACGTTGGAAACATCTGGGATGAGTCCAACTGTGGATCCGATCCCCAAGTACTAGCAGTGGGCTAAAGGACGGGAAGTAGATGGGGAAATATGGGGTTACCAGAACCCTCCCCTGCCTTTTGGAACGTGTCAATGTGTTTGGGACACTTGCCGTTGGCATTTAGTGTAGAACCTCGTCTGTCGCGCAGAAGAAGTGGGGTCAGGTCTTGCAATCACACATTATGAGGGTAGACTCCAGCTCCATGGCGCGTCCGCTTCGTCTTGCATTCCCCGGGGCCGTCTATCATGTCACCAGTCGTGGCGATACGCGCCAAACAATGCTCTCAGGGGTGGCGAGTCAGGGGGCTATTTGGCCGTTAGAATTCCGAGGTTTCTGCAGATTTTCTTCGCGAGAATGTCGGCGATCTCTGTATGGCGAGGAACAGCGGACCACTTATTTAGGGCTGGATTATGCCACCAGGAGTGCCGAGCCCCTTCTCGCAGTTGGGCGCACCCGTGATCGTGTAAGTGCCGCAGCAACTCCTATCGCTTCATATTGCGATCGGTTCTTCATGAAAGTCCGCCCCGGCTGCGGCGAGCGCGTCCTCCTTGTTCAATTCCAACGCTTCGCGGAGGGTGGCCCGTAGGCTATTCACCAGTCCCTCGTGGGTGGACTCCTGACAATTCACGCCCGGAATTTCCTCAATCCAACCGATCCACCACGCTCCTACTTGTTTGACCACTGCCGTATAGTCAGTTTTCATTCCTGTGTCCTTTCAAGTATGGTGCGATGGCAAGGAAATTAGTGGTTGATTTTAGCATACCGCCAGGATGGAAAGAACTTCATGTGGAGGGAAACCTGGTCTCCCTTGATGTGGCCCTGAAATAACGGACACCTGGCTCAAGACTCACCGGCCATCTCTTGAACACCTCTGGATTCCGATTGCCAACGCCTCATGACTTCCCAAAATGATGGGAGGAGATAGGTGATTAGCTTACTTGCGCCCGCGGAGGGTTGAGAGAAGCTGGCTCTGCTCCAGAGCGCTCTTGCTGACGGTGGTCAAGCCAATGGCTGCTTCCGCCCATTGGGCTGGCTGGCCTGGAGTTGCGACGACTTTGATGCCCCGCATTTGGGCCTGAAAGTTGTTCAGATAACCTTGGCTCTCTTCGACGGTCTTTTCTGAAGCCAACAGCGAATCAAGTGTGTTGGTGCTGGCTACGGCTTTGATGGTTTCGGCGCCGAATGGACTAGTAATGCGGAACCCTGAGCGCGCATGCCTGCCGCCAAACGTGTAGGTCTTGCCCGCCTGTACAAAGGCGTCGTCGACGAACATGTTTGGAACGAGATGCACGACCGTGCCATCGGCCTGGTAGTAATCAACTTTTAGAAAAGCATCTCGGTTGGAGCGAGCGGAAATTTCCAACTCCTCGCCCTCTATATAGACTTCACCCGCCTGTTTGTTCGTCCAGAGCTTCAATTCAAAGGAAGAGCCCTCCGTCAGCACGGGGATCTGCGCTGCATCTGCGACTTTCTTGGCTTTGGCCTTCTGCTGGATGACTTCATCTAATTTCAGGGGGCTGATCTGTGCTGTGATTGACGTGCAGATTTCTTGCCCCTTCTGCTCTTGCTTGTCGATGTGGATGTGCTGAAGCATGCCGGTGCTTGCCGTCGTGACCACGTCTTCCTCAAGCTGGAAATTTTTCACCGTGGCGGAGGACTGGACGAACACATGATGACTTCGGACTGCTTGCTCCTGGGCGAGGGCCAAGGCTGCTCGTTTGGCAAGAGCTGGGGTTTGATCGTCCCCATAGGTGTAGCAGCCTGTTCCTGACACGGTCTCAAGCAATTGGGCTGCCACTGCACTGTGGCCGCTCATGGCCCAGCTCATGAAGGCGGCTGCAATGAGAAGCGAGATCCGGTTCCGTCGAGATGTCGGTGCAGTAAGGAGTGGCTGTCTCATGCCGATTCTCTCATGAAGGGGGGCGCGGCGTCGCTGCTTGCATCTGATAGGAGAGAGCTGTTCGTTAATCCTATCAGGGATGTTTCTGTGTTGCCGATGGCTTTGCGTTGTCTTTCTTATAGTCCGCAACCGCGCGGCTTTCCGTTGAAATTTCGACGGAGGATGTGGCGGCCACGACTTTGATGCCGCGGAGGCCGCTCTGGAGGTACGTCCGGCTGTCGCTGACGGACGATGCTCCCTCTACTCCGCTGTCGTCGAACGGGCGGACACCGACGATCGCCTTGATGGCCTCAGTTCCGTAGGGCGGGTTGATGAGGAACTGCTCCGGGCTTGTTTCATCGCCAAAGGCGTACTTCTTCCCCCCTTTGATGAAGGCTTGGCCACGATAGACATTGGGGACAAGGTGTACCACGGTTCCGTCGGCCTGGAAATAATCCAACTTAAGATACGCATCCCGATCCGACTGAACATAGATGATCAGCTTGTCGTTCTCAAGAAAGCGGCCCTCAGGTTTGTTGGTCCACACCTTGAGCCCAAATGCAGGCTGGTCTGGCACGAGCGCAGTCTTGGCGGTTTGGGCGATCTCTTTAGCGTTGACCCGCTGGCGGATCATGTCCTCCATCGACACAGGGCTGATCTTTGCGGTGAGCGTGATACAGATTTCCTGAGCTTTGCGATCCTCTTTCTCAATCTGAATTTCCTGCAACATCGCGGCGCTGGCAGTCTGAATCAGATCTTCTTCGAGCTGAAAGTTCTTCACACGGACGGAGGACTCCACAAAGACGTGATGGCTGCGGATCGCCTGCTCTTGAGCGATGGCCATGGCGCCCCTCCGTGCTTTGGCCGGTGTTTCTTCGTCGCCAAACTTATAGCAGCCGCTCCCACGCACTGTTTCCAGGGATTTGGGAGCATCTTGGCCCACACCGCTCACACTGCTGTTGACTGGGAGACAGGCGGTGACGCTACTGAAAACGAGTGCGTACAGGAAGCCGGTGGTCTGCCATGTACGCCTAGTCGGTTGAGGTTTCATGGCCCTTTCCTCCTCAGAAAGTATGCGTGCTCTCATAGATGTTACTTCGCATCGAGGATGACCAGGACCTTGGCCTGCTTCAGGAACTTAAAGTGATCGGGTACGCCATGGATCGTCTGCACATCGGCATCACTTACGACCAGATCCGTGTGATTATTTCCGATAGCCCGAAGCGCTTTCACCATCAAGGGAGTGCTTGTGACGCGCGGGTTTGCTTGGGCGCTTGGCAAGTCCGACACATAGATGACAATCCCTTGTTCAGCCACACCGCGCTGCTCGACATACGCGACCGAGTACGCCTCGTCGCCCTGCTCATTTAAAATGCGAGGTGCGAGCGCTGCGTGTGCACCGGTTCCCCGCGCGTCGACAACCAAGCCTGAGTAGGACCTCGAAATGGTGTGCCCGTCCACGACGGGCTTCTTGTATTGCGGCAACGACTCAGTCCGGGGTGACGGCTTCGGGAGTACCACACCGGACAAATCGCCGGTCAACTTCATCTCGACGGTCGTTTCGAACGACCCGTCCGGCATCTCTTGTTCTTTGACGAGCTTTGCCCCTTTGACCATCCCTTCGACGCGCGTGCGAACTTCGTCGTTCGTCGTCACATAGTTACTGACCGTCGTGGTTGAATCGACATACACCCCCTTCACAGCCTCCAAGAGGTTTCGGAGTGCAACTGCCCATGAGGCTGTCCGCGCCATTTCTTTGGCCTGGAGCGCACTCGCAGGATTCTTCGGAGGAATGCCGATGCCTTTAGCGGTGACAATGCCGGTCGTCCAGTCCGCCCGTCCATTGGGAGTCACCATGTCGGTATAGTGGCCAACTCCTTCACCTGCAGCATGGGCGACCACGGGTACACCACTGAAAAGAAGCGCTAAGCTGATGATCGTTGGATTAATCGATTGTCTCCATACTCGCGGCTGTTCTACCCGCATGGTCAGAGCCCTCCTTTACGTTAGAGACATTTTCGTAGTGCCATGTTTCTGTTCAACCATTCTTCGATGACCAAGCTGGATCCAGGCGAAAAGTACAGTCACCGGCCCTCGCTAGTTGTTCCACCTTTCGGTTGGGCTTACCGAACACACACACTCAGTTCGTGCCGAATAACACTGCATTCTCTATTCCAAACGACCGGAGAATGCAACCCCATGAAATATTGCGGGAGGTAGAGAACCGTGTCTCCATGCAGGGGAGTCGTCCTGATACGAATCGATACAGGGCCCTATCCATTTCGATAGCGAGCGCCTCAACCGTGTGGCTAGGATTGTTCAGGCTTTAACAATCAACCTGGGTGGAGATTCATTCATAGGAATACTCACCGCAATCGAGAAGTGTAGGCCATCCGTCACTTGAGATGCGATTCCCGCCCACGGCCTTGTCAAACCACAGTAGAAATGTCCGGTGATGGTCGCCGCCGCGTGTGTCTCTCGTGTCGGCAGCAGCCGTGTGCCCCACGGATGAGCCGGGGTCGGCGTGACTGGGCACCGTGGTTTATAAACCTTCTTGGCCTCAACCGCCTTCATGGGCCGAGACGTAATCGCATGAAAGCCGAGCGTTCGGTCCTGGTGCGTGATCTGCATCGTCCCGTCCACGTGCGCTTCCATCAGCAGGTGGCTCGCCCGGAGTCTGCAATTTCACCGTGTAATAGACAATCCGTCTGCACACGTGCCGAAGCCGAACCTGTAAATTGAACAAGACCGGATCGCGACTCCAGAAGAGTGGGCGCGACTGGTACAGACGCTCGCCTCGCACCTGAGACGGCTGCTGACCGTCGCATATGAGGTCGGGCCACGGAAGGGGGAGTTGGTGAACCTGGAATGGACAGACGTGGACCTGCGCCGGAAGGAGTTCACGTTGCGGCGGACGAAAAGTGGCGAGGTGCATGTGGAGCCCATGATGCCGTCGGTTTACCATGTGTTCGTGGAACTCTGGAAAGAACGACGACTGGACACGAATCGGGTGTTCCTGTATAAGGGTAAAGGGATTCAGCGGATCGGGACGGGATTTAAGGCGGCCTGTCGGCGGGTGGGGATTACGAACCTGAGAGTCCACGACTTCCGTCATACGGCCAGTACGAATCTCAGACGCGCAGGAGTGGATGCCGCAACCGCTATGAAGATCGTTGGCCACAAATCAGACCGCATGCATCGGCGGTATAATACGATCGAGCAGGAAGACCTCCATCGGGCAGCGGCACAGCTTCATGCGCACAGGGCTAACACCCTAATAACACTTGACCGTGTTGCTGTTGGAGAAGAAACGATAAGTCATTGATAACCCTCAGTGAGCGGGCGTAGCTCAGTGGTAGAGTCCTTGCTTCCCAAGCAAGTTGTCAGGGGTTCAAATCCCCTCGCCCGCTCCAAACAAAGACGTGAAACGTGAGGCGTGAAACGTCACACGTAAGAGATGGAGGACTTGAGAGGCATGCGCTTCCAAGTCCTTTTTTTGTATCTCATGGAAGAGCCTCCCAAGGCCAAAGAGCTATGCGGACCCGACGCATAATCTCTGCGGGAGATCGAAGTGAAGCAGCAGCATGGGCGATAGCCCTGTGTGTTACAGAAAGGAGGCGCTGTGAGCCGAGGGCGTTTTGGGTTCTTGGTCGTAGTGACTTTCGTTGGAAGCATCATTGGTGGGGCGGCAAGCGGGTGGTGGCTGGCGCCTTCATCCGTCAAGGCGCAGAAGTTCAATGGGGTGAATGCAGAAGAGTTTCTGTTGCTGGACACGAGTGGAAAGGCGCGAGCCGGATTAGGTCTCGATAAAAATGGCGAGGTGGGTTTAGTGCTGAAGAGCCGCGATGGGAATCGGACGCTGGCCCTCTCTCCCGACGATCGATTTGCCGTGAAACTGTCCGATCAGAGCGGCCGCGTCATCTGGTCGGCCCCGTAGCTGGCTGCGGGGAAACTATGTTGGCACGCGAGACAGGCCGGACGAGCGAGAGGGATAATGGTTTGAGGTCCGAAGTTAGAGGTTTCCGGAACTTCGAACCCTGAACTTCGAACGTCGGTTCCCGCCTGAACCAGCTAAACGGCTTTTTGGACTTTGCCGCTGCGGAGACAGCGCGTGCAGACCCGAATGCGTTTTGGCTGACCGTCGATCAGTGCCCGGACTGGTTGGAGGTTGGGCTTGAAGATCCGCTTGGTCTTGTT
>Ga0315292_10002074_pt1 | contig 11070 bp, 12 predicted proteins | sample YL17G13_0_MG_FD_204029 | JGI IMG/M metagenome (GOLD analysis project Ga0315292, IMG submission 204029) | Sediment microbial communities from Yellowstone Lake, YNP, Wyoming, USA - YL17G13_0 | ecosystem: Environmental > Aquatic > Freshwater > Lake > Sediment | place: USA: Wyoming | collected... | reverse complement strand
TACCAGGAGATCATGAATATGCAGGTCTGATCGGCTATCATTCGCGCAACGTGAGCACGCGCACCCCCGTCGACCCCCCCTCGCGACTTCGCCTGAGCGCGCACCGGCCGGGTCGGCTGCGCTCCGGCCAGTCCGCCGCTGACTGATGGCTCAAGCTCCCGGACCCGGCATCGCCGCCCTCACCCGGGGTTTCGTCCAACTCAGCATCTCGCAGAAGCTCGGCTTCCTCGTGGCGTTGTCCGCGGTAGCCGCCGTAATCGTCGTTGCTCTGCTGTGGGCGCGCACGCCCGAGTACCGGGTGCTCTACTCCAACCTGTCCGACCGCGACGGGGGCGAGGTCATTGCCGCCCTGTCGCAGCTCAACGTGCCCTACCAGGTGGCCGAGGGCGGCAGCGTGCTGATGGTTCCCGCCGGCCAGGTCTACGACCTGCGTCTCAAGCTGGCGGCACAGGGCCTGCCCAAGGGCGGGGCGGTGGGCTTCGAGCTGATGGACGGCCAGAAGTTCGGCACCAGCCAGTTCGCCGAGCAGGTCAACTACCAGCGTGCGCTGGCCGGCGAGTTGGCGCGCACGGTTCAGTCGATGGCCGCCGTGCAGTCCGCGCGCGTGCACCTGGCCATCCCGCGCCAGAGCGTGTTCGTGCGCGATGCGCCGCAGGCGAGCGCCTCGGTGTTCGTCGCCACCTATCCGGGGCGCCGGCTCGACCCCGGGCAGGTGGCGGCGATTCAGCACCTGGTGGCGAGCAGCGTTCCCGAGCTCTCGGCGGGCAACGTCACCCTGGTGGACCAGTCTGGCAATCTGCTGTCGGCTGGCTCCGGCGAGGCCGTGAACGACCAGCTCGAACCCGCTCAGCTCAAGTATTTGCACGCAGTCGAGGCCGCCTACGCAGCACGCATCGAGAATATCCTCAAGCCGATCGTGGGCGCCGACAATGTGCGGGCACAGGTCAGCGCGATGCTCGACTTCAACCGCGTCGAGCAGACCTCGGAGACGTTCAAGCCCAACCCTGCGCAGCAGGCCAGTATCCGCAGCCAGCAGACGGTGGAGACCACGAGCACCAGCCCGCAGGGGCCGAGCGGCATTCCCGGTGCGCTGTCCAATCAGCCGCCGGGCGCTGCGAGCGCACCGCTCACCGCCCCGGCGCAGCGTGCGCCGGAGGGACAGGCAGCACCGGCGCCCACCAGCAGCCATCGCGAGAACGTCGTCAACTACGAGGTGGACAAGACCATCCGCCACACCAAAGAGGAGGTGGGCGCGGTGAAGCGTCTGTCGGCCGCGGTCGTGGTCAACTACCGGCGCGGCGCGGACCAGCCCGGCAGCGCGGCGCCCAAGCCGCTGTCCGAAGAGGAACTGCGTCAGATCACCGCACTCACACGCGAGGCGATGGGCTTCAACCAGACGCGCGGGGATACGCTCAACGTGGTGAATGCGCCGTTCAGCGGCGAGACAGCCGCCGGCGGCGTGGCGGCGCCCTCGGAGTGGGGCGCGTGGGTGCAGGACGTGAGCAGCCCGAGCCGTGTGGTGACGCTGCTCAAGTACGCGCTGGTGGCGGTGATCGTATTGGTGGCGCTGTCGCTCGCACGCTCGGCCCTGCGCGATCTGGCGCGCGCGGCACGCACCGAGCCGAGTCTGACGCTACCCGGGCAGGAGGCACAGCTCGCTGGGGCTTACCCGGCCGCGCCCGCCGCTCCCGGCTATGAAGCAGATCTGCGCGCGGTGAAGGACCTCGCCCGGCAGGAGCCGCGCATCGTCGCTAACGTGGTGAAGGACTGGGTGGCAGGGCAGTGAGCGAGGACGGCCTGACGCGCAGCGCCATCCTGCTCATGTCGATCGGCGAGGAGGAGGCGGGTGAGGTGTTTCGCTACCTCGGTCCACGCGAGGTGCAGAAGGTGGGGCAGGCGATGGCGAAGCTCTCCGGGGTGAGCCGCGCGCAGGCCGCCACCGTGCTGCGCACCTTTCGCCAGGAGGCGCAACAGCTGACCAGCATCGGCAGCGCCTCCGACCAGTACATCCGCAACGTGCTCACGCGCGCGCTCGGCGCGGAGAAGGCTGAAATGCTGCTCCAGCGCATCCTGCAGGGGCCCGACCAAAGCGGCATCGAGAACCTCAGGTGGATGGACGCGGCCTCGGTCTGCGCGCTGATCGGCGGCGAGCATCCGCAGATCATCGCGGCCATCCTGGCGCACCTGGACGCCGAGCAGGCCGCCGAGGTGCTGAAGGAACTGCCCGAGCCGTTGCGCAACGATGTGGTACTGCGCATCGCGACGCTGGACGGCGTGCAACCCGCTGCGCTACAGGACCTGAACGAAGTGCTCGCGCAGCTCTCGAGCGGCGGCGATCGCTCGAGAAAGACGGCCTCGCGCGGCGGTGTCGAGGCGGCGGCGGAGATGATGAACCGCCTGGGCGGTGCCATCGAAGCGGCGGTCAGCGCGCACATCCGCGAGATCGACCCGGACCTGGCACAGCAGATTCAGGACAAGATGTTCGTGTTCGACAACCTGGTGGACCTGGACGACCGCGCGATCCAGATGCTGCTGCGCGAGGTGCAGTCCGACAGCCTCATCGTGGCGCTGAAAGGCACCGGCGACGCGCTCAAGGACAAGCTGTTCAAGAACATGTCGCAGCGCGCGGCGGAGATGCTGCGCGATGACCTCGACGCGAAAGGGCCGGTGCGCCTGTCGGAGGTCGAGGCCGAGCAGCGCGAGATCCTGCGCATCGTGCGCCGGCTCGCCGAAGAGGGGCAGATCGTGTTGAGCGGAGCGGGGGCCGAAGGCCTTGTCGAATAAGATCCTGCCGCGCGACAGCGTGGCCTCCGCGCGCAAGGTCGACCTTGCCGATCTGCTGTCGGGCGATTCTGCGCGCTCGCATCGCCTGGCGCCCCTGGCCGCGGCGAGCGACGCGGGCGAGGGCGCGGGGCACGCAGAGGCCGAACGGGTTCGGGAGCAGGCCTATCGCGAGGGCATCGAGGCGGGCCGCCAGAGCGCCGCGGCGCTGCTCGAGCGCCAGCGCGCCGAGCTCGAGGCGCTGATCGCGGGCGTGACCGGGATGATGCACAACTTCGAGCAGACGCTCGCCAACGATGTGCTGTCGATCAGCCTCGAGCTGGCCAAGCTGATCGTGCGTCAATCGCTGCGCGTGAGGCCGGAATTGGTGGCCGCGGTGGTGAAAGAGGCGATGGCCAGCCTGCCCGGCCTGTCCGAGCAAACCGTGCTGGTCCTCAACCCCGCCGATGCTGCGTTGCTGCGCCGGCTCGCCGAGGACGAACCGGCGCTCTCGGCGCCGCACTGGAAGATCGTCGAAGACGCGCACATCGAGCGCGGCGGGTGCAAGCTCGAGACGCCCACAACTGAGGTGGATGCCACGCTCGAGACGCGCTGGCGGCGCGTGATCGCCTCGCTGGGACGCGACGACACATGGATCGAGATCACGCTTTGAGGCGCGAGGCAAGCGCTTGAGGCGCGCCGGGCGAGCTAAGCGCTCGGCGCGCGAATCCCGCGCGGGCCCGCCAACGGCTATGCCAAGCGCGTGGGTTGTGTCGCGTGCTTTGTCTTGCGCGCCGCGCGCCTGATTTATGAGCCGCGTGCGCCGCTGGCAGAAGTACTTTGAGGACTGCCGTACCGCGGCGCGAGCGACGCAGCCGTTCACCGTCAGTGGCCGGCTCACGCGTGTGGCGGGGCTGGTGATGGAGGCGGTTGGCCTCAAGCTCCCGGTGGGCAACGGCTGCTATGTCATCACGCCCAGCGGGCAGCGGGTGGACGCGGAGGTGGTGGGGTTCTCGGGCGAGCGCTTGTTCCTGATGCCCTCCACCGACATCTACGGCCTGAAGCCGGGTGCGCTGGTGGTGCCGATCGACTCGGCGATCACACGCGTGCCGCGTCTGGGCGAGGAGTTCGCGCCGCGGCGCCGCGCTCAGGACCGGGCCAAGCAGGTGCCGGTGGGCACGGCCCTGCTCGGGCGCGTGGTGGACGGCGCCGGCAGGCCGCTCGACGATCGCGGGACCTTGACACTGGACCGCTACGTGCCGCTTAACAGCCGCGCGGCCAACCCGCTCGAGCGCGCACCCATCCGCAGCGTGCTCGACGTGGGCATCCGCGCCATCAATACATTGCTCACCGTGGGGCGCGGGCAGCGTCTGGGGCTGTTCTCCGGCAGCGGAGTGGGCAAGAGCGTGCTGCTCGGCATGATGGCGCGCTACACCGCCGCCGATGTCGTGGTCGTGGGTCTCATCGGCGAGCGTGGTCGCGAGGTGCGCGAGTTCATCGAGACCATCCTGGGACGCGAGGGCCTGGCGCGCTCGGTGGTAGTCGCCGCGCCGGCCGACGCTCCGCCGCTGCTGCGCCTGCATGGCGCCGCCTATGCCACCGCCATCGCCGAGTATTTCCGCGACCAGGGCCAGCACGTGCTGCTGATCATGGATTCCCTCACCCGCTACGCGATGGCGCAGCGCGAGATCAGCCTGGCGATCGGCGAGCCGCCGGCGACCAAGGGCTATACCCCGTCGGTGTTCGCCAAGTTGCCGCAACTGGTGGAGCGTGCCGGAAACGGCCCCGACAATCGCGGCTCGATCACCGCGTTCTACACCGTGCTCACCGAGGGCGACGATCTGCTGGACCCGATCGCGGATGCCGCACGCGCCATCCTCGATGGCCACATCGTGCTCTCGCGGGACCTCGCCGACCAGGGCCACTACCCTGCGATAGACATCGAAGCCTCCATCAGCCGCGCGATGACCGAGCTGCTCCCGCCGGAGGAGCTGGAGTTGGCGCGGCGCTTCAAGCAGTTGTTCACCGCCTACCGTCGCTCACGCGACCTGATTGCCGTGGGCGCCTACGTGCGCGGGGGCGATCCGCTGCTCGACCGCGCCGTCGCCCTGTACCCGCAACTCGCCGCCTTCCTGCAGCAGGACATGCTCGAGCGTGCCCCGGCGCAAGCGAGCCGGCAGCGGTTGCGCGAGTTGCTGGCGGGTTGAGCGTGGCGGCGGGCTTCCGCCTGCAGCCGGTGCTCGAGGTGGCCCAGCGCCACCTCGATGTGGCCACCACCGAGTTGCAGAAGCTGGCCGCACGACGCCGCGAAGCCGACACCAAACTGCACCAGCTCGAAGGCTTCCTCACGGAGTACCGCGCCTCGCTGCAGCAGGACCTCGCGCAGGGCATCGAGTCGGACCGACTGCGCGATTTCCGTGCATTCCTCGACAAGCTCGAGCAGGCCATCGCTCTGCAGGGCGCGGAAGCGCTGCGCTGCCGGCAGGCCTGGGAAGCGGCGCATCGGCGCTGGCTCGAGTTGCGCGCGCGGCAGGAGGCGCTCTCGGTGCTGCGAGGCCGGCATCTGGCTGCCGAACGCACGCGCGAGGCGCGTGGCGAGCAGAAGCGGCAGGACGAGTTGGCGCTGCGCGAGCGCAAGGATGGTCCGCTCGATCGGTCCTGATGCGGGGGTAGCCGGCGAGGCGCGCGCCCGCCCCGGCACGCGCAATGCACGGCTGAGCGGCGCCTGCAGCGAGGCAGCGCCGGCTGCCGCGTGGCATGGGCATTGCAATGGCAATGCTCGACCGAGTTCATCTCATCCGAATCCATGTCCGATCCAGTTCTCGCCTCAGGCATTGCTCCGCTGCCGGTTGTTGCGGCCAACGCCGGCGAGTTGCCGCTCGCCACTCTGGAGGCAAACGCCGGCAGCGGGGACTTTCAGGCGGTGCTCGCCGCGCAGCTGGACGCCGCGCTGCGGGGGCCGACCGCCGCCGTAGACGGCTTAGCGGCAAAGGATGATGTGTCCTCTGCCAAGTCGGAGGGCGAAGCGCAGGCGGACTCAGGCGCCGTGCAGTTAGCGCTCGAGAACATGTTGGCCGCACTGCCGGCCGCACCAGGGGGGGGCGCCGCGCCTGCCGCGCAGCAGGCCGGCGCCGCGGGACAAGCTGCGGCCGCGCCATTGAATTCCGCGCACGCGGGGCTGTCGCTGCCGGCCGGCGTTGGCACCCCAGCCGAGCGTCCCGCGCCCGCCGTGGCGGCGGTGGTTGCTGCCGCGCCGAGCGGGCGGGCGGCAGAGTTTGCCGCCGCTGATCGCGTTGCACTGCCGCTGGCGCAGGATTCCGCTGCCATCGCCACTGACGACCCGGTGCGGGTGGTCTCCGCACCGCTCAACGAGCGGGCGCCGGCCGAGGCTGCGCCGCAGACGCCGGCACAGACTGCGCCGCAGGCGCCGGCGATCGTCGCCTCGGAGCGCACTGCCGAGCTCGTTCAGCGGGGGCGCGAGCTGGCTGCGCCGCAGAATGCGCCGGTGCGGCTAACGAGCCGCAGTTTCGGCGAGGATGTCGGCAATCGCGTGCTGTGGATGGCCTCTCAGCGCCAGCAGGTGGCCGAGCTGCGAATCGATCCGCCCAATCTGGGTCCGCTAGAAGTGCGCCTGTCGATCGACAAAGACCAGGCCAGCCTGACTCTGCTCTCGCCGCACGGCGCGGTACGCGATGCATTGCAGGCACACCTGCCTCGCCTGCAGGAGATGATGCTCACCGCGGGTCTGGATCTGACCAGCGTTTACGTCGGCGCGGACAGCGCGGGCCAGCAGCAGCGCTGGGCCCGGGCCGACGCGCAGGGCCCGGCCGTGGACTATGACGGCATGCTGACCGCGTCTTTGTCGGGCGTCGAGGTGACGCCCGCGCGCGCTGGCCTGGGCTTGGTCGACGTCTACGCCTGAGCGCTCGTCTCCCCTGGCCAGCAGGCGATAGCTGGCTGCGTGCCTCGTCCCGGACATCGCCTCGGGGCTGACCGCCGCCGTGAGCGGTCGCGGCGCACGTCGCCGAAAGCGACTTGCACTGGGTCTAGAAAGAACCTAAACTCCCCGCGGAACAGCCTTGTTTTTACTTCGGTTTGGCGCCTTCAACCTCACCTTTGCGGGGGTATAGCCGTAATTGGAGGTGGCCGCCTTATGCAGGCCAACCCAGCACCAACCGAGGGACAGGGACATGGCAAAGCACAGCGAAGCGCAGACCGACTCGGAGGAACAGAGCGGTGGCAAGAAACCCAAGGGCAAACTGCTGGTCGTGGTCGCCGCACTCGCCGTGCTCGCCCTCGGTGGCGGTGGTGCCGCCTGGTTCCTGCTGTCGGGCAAACCGGGCGATCATGCTAAGGCAGCTGTGGCCGTCCCGCGCGGCCCGCCCGTGTTCGTTACGCTGGAGCCATTCGTGGTGAATCTGGCGGGCGAGTCCGAACGCTACGTCCAGGTCGGCATCGACCTGAAGGTGGCCGACAGCCATGTTCCGGACCAGATCAAGGCGCACATGCCCGAGATCCGCAACGCGGTGCTGCTGCTGCTGTCGAGCAAGAACGCCGAGGAGTTGGCCACGCTCGGGGGCAAGAACCAGTTACGCGTGGAAATCGGTGCCGCGGTGAATGCCGCACTGGGCATAAGCGCGCCCGCGAGCGAGCCGGGCGCCGCCGCCGGGGAAGCACACGCCGCCGCGCCGGCCGCGGCAACGCACGCCGCGGCTGGCGCGCTCGACGTGCTGCTCACCTCGTTCGTCATTCAGTGACGATCTGAATGGCCGAAGACATCCTGTCTCAGGAAGAAGTCGACTCCCTGCTGCGTGGCGTCGGTAGCGAGACCGATACTGGGGCCGCTCCGCTGGCGGGGGCAGACGGCCCGCGGCCCTACGCCATCGGGCGTGAGGAGCGGATCGTGCGCGCCCGCATGCCCGGCATGGAACTGGTCGGCGAGCGTTTCGGCCGAGGCCTGCGTCAGGGCTTGCAAGACCTGTTGCACAAGGACGCCGAGGTGACGGGCAGCCCGGTGCGAGTGCTCAAGTACGGGGAGTTCCTGCGCAATCTCGCCACGCCGGCGAATCTCAACCTGGTGCAGGTCAAACCACTGCGCGGCACTGCGCTGATGGTGTTCGACCCGCGCCTGGTGTTCCAGGCGCTCGATAGCCTGTTCGGCGGGCAGGGCCGCTCGCCGGCGCGCGACGAGGGCGGCGAACTGACGCCGATGGCGCTGCGCATCGAGCGGCGCCTGCTGCAGCTCACCTTCGATGCGTACTCCGCGGCCTGGCAGCCGTTGCACCCGCTCACCTTCCACCACCTGCGCTCGGAGACCAGCGCGCAGTTCGTCAACGTCGCGGCGCCCGGGGAAGTGGTGGTCGTCGCGAGCTGCGCCATCGACCTGGGCGGCGGCGCGGCCGATTTCCAGCTGTGTATGCCCTATGCTATGCTCGAACCGATCCGTCACGTCATCTACGGCGGGCCGCCGGCCGAGCACAGCGACGCGGACGGCAACTGGACCTCCGCGCTGAGTGCGCAGGTGTATGCGACCGAGGTCGAAGTTTCGGCGACGCTCGCAACCGCTAGCATTACGCTGTGGCAGTTGCTGGCGTTGCAGCGTGGTGACGTGATCGCGCTGGATCTGCCCGACGCAGTCATCGCCGAAGTCGACGGCGTTGCGGTGCTGCAATGCCGTTACGGCGTGGTGAACGGGCACTATGCGCTGAAGGTCGAGCGCGCGATGGGCGGCGAGCCCGGTTGACAGTGATAGAGCCCGGTTGACAGTGATAGAGCCCGGTTGACAGTGACGAGCCCGGTGGAAAGGGACAAGGCCGGTGGAAAGGGACGAGGCCGGTTGACAGTGACGGGCCCGGTGGACAGCAAATGGCCGACAGCGACCTGAAGGGCGAGTTGAGGGCTGAGCAGGACACCGGCTCGCGTGCAGGTGGCGCCGCGCACGCGCGCGTGTTTCCCGAACTCAGCGCTGAGGCGAGCGCCGCAGCCGCACCCGGCAGGCTCGACATGATCCTCGATATCCCGGTGCAACTGTCCGTGGAACTGGGGCGCGCCAAGATTCCGATCCGCAATTTGGTGCAGCTGGCGCCGGGCTCGGTGGTCGAGCTGGACCGGCTTGCGGGCGAGCCCATGGACGTGTTGGTCAACGGCTGCCTGGTGGCACAAGGCGAGGTGGTCGTGGTCAACGACAAGTTCGGAATTCGGCTCACCGACGTCATCGCACCCGACGAGCGGCTGCGCCGTTTGAACCGGTGAGCTGGCGCCAATGAGCCGGGCGCTGCGGGTGCGCCTCGCGGTGCCGGCAGTCGCGCTTATGTTGGGCCACGTTCTTGCCGCCCAGGCTGCGGCCGACGTCGCGCCCTCCGTCGCCGTCGCTCCGGTTTCCTTGGTCAATCTGGTTCAGGTCGTATTGGCGCTGCTGATCGTGCTGGGCGCGATCGGACTGTTTGCGTGGATGATGCGTCGCTTCGTGCCGGGGCAGTCGGGCGCGGGCGGCCTGCTCAAGGTGGTGGGCGGTGTCATGGTGGGGCCGCGCGAGCGGCTGGTGGTGGTGGAAGTGGGAGAGAGCTGGCTGCTGCTCGGGGTGAGCACGGGCGGTGTGAATTTGGTGCACAGTATGCCCAGGCCGCCGGCCGCAGCCGGTGCGCCGGGCGTGCCGCGCGCTTTCGCGCGCGCGTTGCGGCAGGCACTCGTCAGTAAGCGACAGGGAGGCTAAGCGGTGCGGCGCTGGCTCCTGGGAATCGCGCTGGCAGCCGGCCTGACAGCGAGCGTCGCTGCGCTCGCGCAAGCCCTGCCGGCCTTCACCACCGCACCGGCGCCGGGTGGCGGGCAGACCTACTCGCTCACCGTCCAGACGCTGCTGTTCCTCACCTCGCTCACGTTCCTGCCGGCAGTGCTGCTGATGATGACGTCGTTCACCCGCATCATCATTGTGCTATCGCTGCTGCGCCAGGCGCTGGGCACGGTGCAGACACCGCCCAACCAGGTGCTCATTGGGTTGGCGCTATTCCTCACCTTCTTCGTGATGGCGCCGGTGTTAGAGCGCATGTACAACGAGGCTTATGTACCGCTCGCGGAGCGTCGCATCGGCTTCGAGCAGGCGCTGGATCGTGGCGCGGTGCCCTTGAAGGGCTTCATGTTGCGGCAGACGCGGCAGTCGGATCTGGCCCTGTTCGCCAAGCTCGCCAACCAGCCGCCGATCGCGGACGCCGCGGCCGTGCCCATGCGTATCCTGGTGCCGGCCTACGTGATCAGCGAGCTGAAGACTGCATTCCAGATCGGCTTCGTCGTATTCATCCCGTTCCTGATCATCGACCTGGTGGTTTCCAGCGTGCTGATGTCGATGGGGATGATGATGCTCTCGCCGGTGATCATCTCGCTGCCCTTCAAGCTGATGCTGTTCGTGCTGGTGGACGGGTGGAACCTGCTGGTCGGCTCGCTGGTGCAGAGCTTCTACACATGACCCCCGAGCTGGTCATCAACCTGGTGCAGCAGGCGCTGGAGGTCACCATCCTGGTGTCGGCCCCGCTTCTGCTCACGGCCCTGGCCACCGGGCTGGTGGTGAGCGTGTTCCAGGCCGCCACCCAGATCAACGAGATGACCCTGTCCTTCATCCCCAAGCTGCTGGCGATCTTCGCCGCGGCCGTGCTGGCCGGGCCGTGGATGCTCGGCCTGCTCGTGGATTTCACGCGCCGCCTGTTCACCTCGATCCCGACGCTCATCGGTTAATGGAGTCAGGTCTATACTTTATAATTAGGGCCACCCTTATAGACTAAAGGACTGGCCCTAATTGTAAAGTATAGACCTGACCCCATGATTCAGATCACGACTGCACAGTGGTACGCCTGGATCGCAGCGTTCATGTTTCCGTTCCTGCGCATCTTCGGGCTCATCTTGGCCGAGCCGCTGCTCGGCAACCGCGTCGTACCGGTGGCGGCGAAGGTGGGGCTCGCGTTATTCGTGACACTGATGCTGGCGCCGCTGTTGCCGTTGATGCCGTCGGTGGAGCCGGCTTCGGCCGCGGGCGTGTTGATCGGCGCACAGCAGTTGCTGATCGGGCTGTCGATGGGCTTTTGCATACGCATCGCGCTTACCGCCGCGGAGACGGCGGGCCAGCTCGCAGGGCTGCAGATGGGGCTGGGCTTCGCGGTGTTCTTCGATCCGCAGAGCCAGGCGCAAACCGCCGTAGTAGGCCAGTTCCTGGGTCTGTTCGCGATCCTTGTGTTCCTGTCCTTGAACGGGCATTACGTCGTGTTGAGCGCCCTGGTGGAAAGCTTCCGCGCGCTGCCGATCTCCAGCGAGCCGGTGAGCGCG
>Ga0315292_10002069_pt1 | contig 11083 bp, 9 predicted proteins | sample YL17G13_0_MG_FD_204029 | JGI IMG/M metagenome (GOLD analysis project Ga0315292, IMG submission 204029) | Sediment microbial communities from Yellowstone Lake, YNP, Wyoming, USA - YL17G13_0 | ecosystem: Environmental > Aquatic > Freshwater > Lake > Sediment | place: USA: Wyoming | collected... | reverse complement strand
AGTTTTCCAAGCCGTACGTCCAGGCCTTGCGGGCTCTCACGACGAGTAGTTGGAGGGAACAATACGGCACTCCACGCCAATCCATCCCCGCCGGAACCACACTGCCGGTCTCGCTGACGGTGCGGGAGCGGGATCTCATCCGCGATCACACCTTCTGCCATCCGGATTTTGCGGCGTGCGCGGCAGTGGACGGCACGGGAATCAGGTTGGACCTGTCTTTGGACGAGATCGAAGAGATTCAGGGCTACGTGGCCGCCGAGGCGAACCACACGAAGAACGCCACACTCCGAAAGGAACTGGATCGGTTGTTCGGCAAGCTTCAAATATTTCTGGACACCTACGATGACCAGAGCGACTAAGCAGCCGGCCGATCGAGCAGGCTGGAAACAAGCCGGCGCTTGGGATCGGAGATAGAGGGGTCTGACCCCTTAGCTTCTTTTGCCGCCATGTCAGAGGGACACGGGGCAGTGATGCCTTCGGAGCTTTCCTCTAGGCGGTAGGTGGATACCGCAGTAAAATGCGCTTGCCTGTCGTAACGTGACAGGTTACAATAGGGGATGATAGAAAGTTTTCGGCATAAAGGTTTACGGAAGCTCTATGAGGACGGAGAAACACGGTTTCTCCCGGCTGACGAGGTGGGGAAGATCAAGCGTATCCTTTCTTACCTCGAGTCGGCTGAAAAGCCACAGGCGTTAAACCTGCCGGGGTATCGGTTTCACCAATTGAAGGGTGAATATCGAGGTTCCTATTCGGTGACGGTCACCGGAAACGACAGAATTATCTTTCGGTTTGTGGACGGTAATGCTGTTGACGTTGATTATTTGGATTACCATTAAGGAGAAAAAACATGATGCACGATCCTTCACATCCAGGCGAGGTTATCAAGCACGATTGTATTGAAGCGTCACAGTTGACGGTTACGGATGCTGCTGACGGTCTCGGCGTGAGCCGAAAGGCTCTGTCCGAGCTTATTAACTGCAAGTCGGGTGTCTCGCCGGACATGGCTATCAGGCTTGAAAAAGCAGGATGGGGAACTGCCGATACCTGGTTGAGGATGCAGATGCAGTTTGATCTTTGGCAAGCGCGCAAGAAGTCAGGAAAGCTCAAGGTCAAAAGATTTGAAGAGGCAGTCCACGCATGAGCAAGGCGGGTACACGTTTTATCACCAATGAAAAGGGGCGAACCTTGCTGCGGAGCTTACACCTCATCGGCAAAGAGGTAATGCGTTTTCCATGGCACTAATCAAATCAAAGCAGCGGGTTGCCGACCATGGAGAGGTGTTCACTCCGGAATGGATGGTCGATGCTATGCTCAATCTCGTCAAAGGCGAGATCGAGCGGATTGACTCGCGCTTTTTAGAGCCTGCCTGCGGTAGCGGGAACTTCTTAGTCCGGGTTCTACAGCGGAAGCTTGCCGCCGTCGAGACCAAGTTCGGAAAGTCCGAGTTTGAAAAGCGGCAGTATGCTCTTCTCGCTCTGATGTGCATCTACGGAATCGAACTATTGGCGGATAACATTGCCGAGTGTCGCGCGAACTTACTCGAAATTTACTCCGATTATCTGAACCTTGATAAATCTGACGACATGTATGACGCTGCATCGGCTGTACTATCGTACAACCTCATACAGGGTGACGCGCTGACGATGCGAACGCATGACGGCCAGCCGATCACGTTTGCCGAGTGGGGCTACATTGGCAAGGGGAAGTTTCAACGGCGCGATTTCCGCTTCGACGTCCTCACTGGCTCCTCGGCCTTCAGCGCTGAGGGGTCACTATTCGCACACTTGGGCAAGCACGAAATCTTCACACCGACCAAGACCTATCCGCTGATGACGGTAAGCGAGCTGGTGTCTGCACATGGTGACGCCACGAAGGAGGCTGTATGAGCGCGCAGGCTGGCTTGGCATTGCGGGGGCGCAACCCAGATGTGCTGACGTGCATCGCGAACCTCTCGAATGACGAAGTGTTCACGCCGCCTGAGTTTGCGAACCGGATGCTGGACACGCTAGCCGAAGCCTGGGCGGATGACCACAACGGTGCAAACCTCTGGGCCGACAGGACTATGAGGTTCCTCGACCCGTGCACGAAGTCTGGGGTATTTCTGCGCGAGATCGCCAGCCGCCTCACTAAGGGATTGACTGACGAGATACCGAACCTTCAGGAACGTGTCGACCATATCCTGACCAAGCAGGTATTCGGCATCGGGATTACGCATCTCACGAGTCTGCTGGCGCGGCGCGGCGTGTATTGCTCGAAGCACGCAAATGGCAAGCACTCCATTGCAAAGGGTTTCGCCAGCGATGCGGGCAACATCTGGTTCGAGCGGCAGGAACACACGTGGTCTAGCGGGAAGTGCAAGTACTGCGGCGCCAGCCGACAGACCTTTGAACGTGGCGAAGGACTCGAAACTCACGCCTATGCGTTCGTCCATACTGATAATGTAAAGACTCGGATCGCCGAGTTGTTTGGAGGAGATATGCAGTTTGATGTCATCATCGGTAATCCACCGTACCAGTTGGACGATGGCGGCTACGGCACGAGCGCGGCGCCGATCTATCAGTTGTTCGTGGAGAAGGCACTCGACCTCGATCCGCGCTATGCGGTGTTCGTGACGCCGTCGCGATGGATGGCCGGGGGCAAGGGGCTCGACAAGTACCGCGGGCGGATGCTCTCCGACAAGCGGATGCGGACCATCGTAGACTATCCGAAGCTCTATGAGGGCTTTCCGGGAGTGAAGATCCGTGGCGGCATATCGTATTTCCTGTGGGACCGCGAGTTCAACGGGCCTTGCGAAGTGCAGACAATCTGGGATGGGAAGCCGACGGGGCCAGCGGTGGCTCGCCACCTCGATGCCTATGACATCCTCGTACGTCGCAACGAGGCGGTATCGATTTTGGATAAGGTCAGGGCAAAGAAAGAGCCCACGTTAAACCAGCGCGTCTCCAGCCGTAAGCCTTTTGGTCTTGCCACAAACTTCAGAGGCAAGCTTTCGCCGAAGGGGCTAAAGAACCCGGTGAAGCTTCTTGAGAATCAACGCATTGGCTGGATTGAGCGAAAGGGAATTAATGTAAATCCCGAATGGATCGATAAGTGGAAAGTGCTGATGACCGCCGTGCAAGGGACAAGCGCGGCTGTCGAAACCAAGTTTTTGAGTAAGCCAATCATTGCCGATCCTGACACTGCTTGCACTGAGACCTATCTCGTCGCGGGCCATTTCGACAACGAGAAGGAGGCGACCAACTACGCTTACTATTTGCGCACTCGGTTTGTCCGCTTTCTTGTCTCATTGCGCAAAGCCACGCAACACGCAACACGCGACGTTTACTCTTTTGTTCCCAACCTTCCCCTGAACCAAGAATGGACGGACACCAAGCTCTACAAGCGGTACGGGCTGACTGGGGAGGAGATTGCTTTCATCGAGTCGCAGGTTGCCGAGCACGACAATGATCTGCTCGATGAGGCCGCGATGGATGAAGTCCAAGATGAGTAAGACCATCGACGAAATCCTCACGCCGAAGCCGAAAGCCCGGCCACGCATCTATGCCTACGCAATCGATGATGACGCGCATAAGGGTCTGCTCAAGGTTGGTCAAAGTACGCGCGATATAAAGCAGCGTGTTGCAGAACAGCTAAAGACCGCCGCTATCAAAAATTACCGAATTGAGCTGGACGAATGCGCAGAGCGCGACGATGGTACTATCTTTAGCGACCACGAGGTGCGTGCTGCGCTCGCCAAGAAGGGCTTCGACAACACCGAGCTGGAGTGGATGCGATGCACAGTCCGCGACGTGAAGACGGCGCTGACCGAGCTGCGCACCGGAAAAAAATTCGGCGGCAGTCGTCACCAGACGTTCCCTATGCGCCTAGAGCAGAGCGAAGCGGTGAATGTGACGCATGCCTACTTCCGCTCTCGCTGGGCGGAGGACGTGCACGCCGTCCCACGCTTCCTGTGGAACGCAAAGATGCGCTTCGGCAAGACTTTCACCACTTACCAGTTAGCGAAAAAGCTCAAGGCGAAGCGGGTGCTCGTGTTGACTTTCAAGCCTGCTGTGGAGGACGCTTGGCAGACAGACCTTGAGAGCCACGTTGACTTCGACGGCTGGCAGTATCTGTCGAAGTCCTCTGGTGGAGACCCGACACAGACCGACGGCAAAAAGCCGGTGGTCTATTTTGGTTCATTTCAGGATCTGCTGGGTCGTGATTCAGCAGGAAATATCAAACCCAAGAACGAATGGCTCCACGAAGTAAATTGGGACCTCGTGGTGTTTGATGAATACCATTTTGGTGCGTGGCGAGAAACCGCCAAGGAACTCTTTGAGGGAGAAGAGGAGACGGTTTCCAAGAAAGAAACAAATATTGAATACACCACCGGACTGGAGCATGTGAACGAGGATCTCACTGTCCTGTCACAGAAGGAAACAGAGTTTCTTCCGATCACCACAAAAGCCTACCTTTATCTCTCTGGTACACCGTTCAAGGCGCTAGCCACAGGTGAGTTCATTGAGGAGCAGATCTTCAATTGGACGTATACCGATGAGCAGCGCGCCAAAACTGAGTTCGCCGCTCAAAACCCTGGCAAGTGGAACCCCTACGGAGCGCTGCCACAGTTGCGGCTGCTAACGTACCAAATGCCAGATGAGCTAGTGGCAGTCGCCAGCGCAGGGGAGTTCGATGAGTTTGATCTCAACGAGTTCTTTGCGGCAACTGGAACGGGAAAGGGCGCGAAGTTCAAGCACAAGAGCGACGTACAAAAGTGGCTGGACATCATCCGGGGTCAGTACGCACCCAAGGCCGTCGAGAGTCTCAAGACGGGCACGCGGCCACCGTTCCCGTACTCCGATATGCGTTTAGTCCCATACCTCCAGCACTCATTCTGGTTTCTGCCCAACGTGGCGGCATGCCACGCAATGGCAAATCTACTTGCCGAAAAGCACAACACCTTCTGGCATGATTATGACGTTGTCAGTGCAGCCGGAGCCTCGGCAGGGATTGGGCTTAACGCGTTACCGCCAGTGCGCCAGGCGATTGGGAGCGGGTTCGACACCAAGACAATCACGCTGTCATGCGGCAAGCTCACCACTGGCGTGACCGTGCCGCAGTGGTCTTCGATCTTGATGTTGCGTAACCTGAAGTCGCCTGAAACTTACTTCCAAGCGGCCTTCCGCGTGCAGTCGCCATGGTCCATAAAGAATCCGAATGGCGACAATCCGAACGAAGAAGAAATCCTCAAGCCAGTATGCTTTGTATTCGACTTCGCGCCAACGCGCGCGCTCCGTCAGCTCTCCGAATACGGCATAGGACTCTCACCAAACGAATCAAATCCAGAAAACGCCGTCAAAGACCTCGTGTCGTTCCTGCCTGTGCTGGCATACGACGGCGCGAACATGACCCAGATCGATGCAGGCGGCATCCTCGATATCGCCATGGCGGGCACTTCGGCCACGCTGCTGGCGCGCAAGTGGGAAAGCGCGCTGCTAGTGAACGTGGATAACGATACACTGCGCCGAATCATGGATAATCCCGAGGCGATGGCCGCAGTGGAACGTATCGAAGGCTGGCGCGCACTGGGCGACAATATCATTGAGACAATCATCAACAAGAGCGATAAAGTTAAACAACTCAAAAATAAGGCAAAGGAAGGTGAGCTGACGGGAAAGGAAGCCAAGCAGCTCACGGCGGAGGAGAAGGAATATAAGTCCAAGCGAAAGCTGGTGCAGGAGAAGCTGATTAAGTTCGCGACGCGTATCCCGCCATTCATGTACCTGACCGACTTTCGGGAGAACACGCTTCAGGACGTGATTACCAAGCTGGAGCCGGAATTATTTCTGGCTGTTACAGGACTGACAGTTAAGGATTTTCATTTGCTCGTGCGCCTGAAAGTGTTCAACACTGAACAGATGAACCAAGCCGTATTTGCGTTCCGCCGCTATGAAGATGCCTCGCTGCGGTATACGGGAATCGAGAGCCATAAAGGACTTGTGCATTACGGTCTTTATGACACAGTGGTTGCCAAAGAGTGACGGTTTCTCCCATCGCCTGGAAGAACACCAATCTTCACGGGCGTTACGAGTTCCACAAGCAGACAGACCCGCTGAATGTGGATGCGATTATCAGGGAACTGATGGAAATGCCCGCGCATGGCTATGCTGCGCGCGCAGCCTGATTCCGGGGTACCGTTAGATCGGCAAGGTTTCTATTGAGTGCAATATGTAACATTACACATCCTGCCCGCCCAACTATACCTTTTCGCGGGGATAGGCAAACCCCCCCTAGAGGGTAAAACTGTTTTGGTGTGGGATCGTGGGGTGTGAAGAAGCCGTTAAAAAAACTGTTCCTTGTTGCACCGTATCGGTGTAAGGTGGTGCAAATTGGGACGGGCGATGAAGGCGAAAAAAGTAAAAGGAAGAATGAAGATGGAAAGCAAGGCGGCGCTGCGCGCGTCTGTGGGGTTTCCGCCAGACCTCTACCGAACTCTCGAAAAGATGGCGAAGCAGAAGAAGGTGTCTCTGGCGTGGTTGGTGAGGGATGCCGCTGAAAAATACGTGGCAGATCAATGGCCGCTTTTTGACATGAACAAATCATTGTGAGCCGTGGGAAAAACGCGCAGCTCAGAACGGACATGCCCTCCAGCTACAACCTGAGCACGGCGACGATTTCAAGGCTGACGCCATGAGCAACACAGAATATATTCCAGCAGTGTTTCAGCACGGATCTGCATGGGTTCGTGCTGATTTCCACATGCACTCGTTGGCAGACAAGGAATTCTCATATTCCGGGAACGCCGCTTCTTTCTCATCAGACTACGTGGCTGCCCTTAAAGCGGCAGGGATTCGTGTCGCCGTCATCACAAACCACAACAAGTTTGACCGGGACGAGTTCAAAACCTTGGCAAAGGCGGCTAAGAAAGAGGATATCTTTCTTCTGCCCGGCCTGGAATTGTCTGTCAAGGATGGTTCAAACGGCATTCATATGCTTGTTGTCTTCAGCAATGACTGGATCTCCAATAAAGAGAATACGGATCACGTCAAAACCTTTCTGAGCGTGACATTCGCGGGACAGGCAAACTTCGAGAATGAGAATGGCCGGTCAAACCACGATCTCAACGATACCATTCGTGAACTCGATAGGTTCGACCGAGATTACTTTCTGGTCTGCGCTCATGTGGAAGCTATCAACGGCCTCTGGGGAGGCCTTTCAGGAGGGCGGATTACCGAATTGGGGAAATTAGATCTGTTCCGTCAGCGATGCCTTGGCTTTCAAAAGGTCACCACCCATGACAAGCGCATGCAGGTGAAGAACTGGCTACAGGGCTGGTACCCTGCTGAACTAGAAGGCTGCGACTGCAAGTCGATTGCAGACATCGGTAAGGGAAAGCATGTCTACATTAAGATCGGTGCGTTCACTTTTGAATCAGTGAAATTCGCACTTCTCGACAAAGCGAACCGAGTTGGCGCAGACCTACCGAAGCAAGAACACTCGTATGTGAAGAGGGTTACGTTCGAAGGCGACAAACTTGATGGCCGGATCATTGACTTGTCACCAGAACTGAACACCTTCATCGGCATCCGGGGAAGTGGCAAATCAACGATTCTTGAAGCACTTCGGTATGCGCTAGACATTGCCTTCGGTAAGAACTCGGCCGACCTCGAATACAAACAAGGCTCAGTCAAGAATGCGCTGGGCAGCGGCGGTAAAGTTACGTTGACCGCGATCGACCGGCACGGACACGAGTATGAGGTCCGCCGCATTGTTGGCGAGCAGCCGGACGTTTACGTAGGCGGCAACTTACAGCCTGGTATCAACATTCGGGAGACCGTACTTCACAAACCGATCTATTTCGGACAGAAGGACCTCTCGAACACCGGGCAGGGCTTCGAGAACGACCTGGTTGAGAAGCTTGTGGGAGAGAAACTTGTTGATATTCGTCACGCGATTGCCGGACAGCGTCAGGCAGTGGTCGAGATAACCCGCCGACTACAAAAGCTCTCGGATGTCGGAGAAAAGCAGAAGGAGTATGAGGCCAAGAAACAGGATGCAGAGTTTCGGCTAAAGATCTTCAAGGCGCATGGCGTAGAGGAGAAACTTCAGAAGCAGGTGGATTTCGAGCGGGACGGCCGGACCACAAAGGATCTGAGCGGTTTTGTCACTGGCTACATTCAGGAGATCGATGAGTTCATCGCCCGGTACGCCGACGATTTCGCGAGTCGGCGGAAATACGAGTCAAAACAGAATGCAGCATTCTTTGCTGAGGTGTTCGGGATCTTTGATCGGATCGCTAAGGGATTTGCGGAGATCGGCAAGATCGCCATACTGGCGAAGGCGGCATCGACTGAATTGAGGGGTAAGGTCAAGGAGTTCGATGTCCTGAAGAATACGCTGAAGGAACAGTTTGCCGAAATTGCAAGGAAACTGTCTGAGGAATTGAAATCGAGTGGCGTCACCGCTATCGATCCAGATGAATTCCTAAAACTGAGAAAGACGATTGAAAATGCGACGCAATTTCTCGTGGCCCTCGCTAAAGAGAAAGAACAGCAACTTGCGCTGAAGACGCAACTGTCGTCGGCACTGACTGCGCTGAACGATCAATGGCACCAGGAGTTCAAGCTCATCAAGCAGCAGCTGGATTTGATCAATGTGCAGGAAACCGCGTTGCAGATTGAGGTCGAGTACAAGGGAGACAAAACTTCCTTCCTCAAGTATGTGAAGGATATCTTCCGAGGAAGTAAGCTCCGTGAGACCACGCTCACCGAGCTAGTCAATTCTTTCGCGGACGGAGCAGGCCTATATCGTGAACTCGACAAAGCGAAGGGCATGATTGGAGCATCCGCTGCGACTTTCGAAGAGTATTTCCAGCAGAATCTGAGCGCTTTGTTGACGTGGCAGGTACCGAATGGGTACACGATCAAGTATCACGGGAAGCAGCTAAAGCATCATTCGCTGGGTCAACGTGCATCGGCGTTGATTCTGTTTGTCCTAAGTCAGAGAGACAACGACGTGGTCATCATCGACCAGCCAGAGGACGATCTGGACAACCAGACAATCTATGAGGATGTGATCAAGCTGGTCCGAAAGCTCAAGCCGAAGACACAGTTCATCTTTGCGACTCACAACCCCAACATTCCTGTCTTGGGTGATGCCGAACAGATAATTGCGTGCGCTTACGGCGACGACTCGATTGACACGAATGTGGGAAGCATCGACTGCCCGGAGATTCAGGAAGCAATTGTCAGCATCATGGAGGGTGGAAGCGAGGCATTCCAGCGACGAAAGGAGATTTACCAGGTTTGGAAACGACAGAGCTCTTAGAAGTCGTCGCACGCGGCGAGGACACTCGGCAGCAGTTCAAGGTGGATGCCACTAATGTAGACTCCTTAGCTGCTGAGATCGTTGCCTTCGCCAACTCGGGCGGTGGGAAGATCTTCATTGGTGTTGCCGACGACGGAACAATTCGCGCTCTCGACACGATGAGTGTGAGACGGTTGAATCAACTCATTGGCAATGCCGCCTCAAATTCTGTCCGTCCTCCGATCAATCCACTGACCGAGAATGTGCCCGCCTCCACGGGCGTCGTTATCGTTGTCACGGTCCCTGACGGACTCAGTAAGCCATACATGGACAACAACGGAGCAATTTGGGTTAAGAGTGGTAGCGACAAGCGCAAGGTGACGGCGCGTGAAGAGATGCAACGGATGTTTCAAACTGCGAAGCTCGTTCACGGTGATGACGTTCCTGTTCCCGGTACATCCATCGCCGACATCGATCTCGACTACTTTCATCGGTTTTTCAAGACCCGCTTCGATCAAGAGTTGGAGGATCAGAATCTTTCGCTCGGCCAGGTGCTTTCAAACATGCGGATTTTGAGCAACGATCTGTTGACAGTGACCGGTGTCCTGCTCTTTTCGAAAGATCCGCGCGCGTTCCTCCCGGTGTTTCATGTGAAGGCGGTGTGTTACCCCGGTATCGACATTCACGCCACAGCCTACATGGACAGTGCGGATATCTTCGGGCGCATCGAGACGCAGTTTGAAGAGTCTTTAGGGTTCGTGCTACGCAATCTCCGCAGGGAGCAGAGTGGCAAGGGTGTCAATACCACCGGGGAAGTGGAGATTCCCAAGATCGTTCTGGAAGAGCTTCTCGTCAATGCGTTGATTCACCGGGACTACTTCGTGTCAGCGCCCATTCGCATCTTTATGTTTGATGACCGGGTTGAGATCATCAGTCCAGGCCATCTACCGAATAATCTGACGGTCGCGAACATTCGGAGCGGTAACTCGAACATTCGCAATCCGATCCTTACCTCGTATGCGACGAAAGTTCTCCCGTATCGCGGCCTCGGAAATGGAATCCTGCGAGCGTTGAAGGAGTATCCAGCAATCGAGTTCGTGGACGATCAGGACGGCAACCTGTTTCGTGCGGTGATCAGGCGGCGGGCACCCACTGCGTGAGAGCAGTTTGGGGCTTTTGCATCTTGTGGTAACCAACATTCGTGATAGTAGGGCCTATCAGCCTAAGCCATCAAATTAAAATCCTCTCGACCTCATCAAGGGTGAGCTGATCGTCACGCCGATCGTAAAGGCCGGTTGTCCGGGCGCTCTCGTGGTTCGCCATCTGCTGGGCGATTTCAAGCTTCCCGCCATTCCTTAAATATTCAGTGATGCCGGTTGCGCGGAAAGTATGACAGCCGATTTTGGTCTTGATGCCGGCGTCATGGTAAAGGGGTCAGACCCCTTAAATGATTCTCGGATCATCCGGTACACGTCTGCCTGGCTCATGGGGCGGTCGGTGAGGTATCCCGGGGGAAATAAAGGGGTCAGACCCCTTAAATGATTCTGCGGTGGGACCGTTATCCCTCTGTGGCTTGAGAGGCCCAGGCGATGAGGTCATCGGGAGCTTCTAAGATGTCGACCGGAACCTCGTAATAATTCTTGAGCGTCTGGGTGGGCGTGGGTTTGAAGAATGTCATGCCACGGTCGCGATAGCGAGGGGCGGTCGTCCGATCAGTCTTAAAGTAGAGGCGGCCTTTGTGGATGATGCCGAAAAACCGTTCGTCTTGGTAGAGTCCGTATCCCCCGAACATCGCGCG
>Ga0315292_10002060_pt1 | contig 11104 bp, 12 predicted proteins | sample YL17G13_0_MG_FD_204029 | JGI IMG/M metagenome (GOLD analysis project Ga0315292, IMG submission 204029) | Sediment microbial communities from Yellowstone Lake, YNP, Wyoming, USA - YL17G13_0 | ecosystem: Environmental > Aquatic > Freshwater > Lake > Sediment | place: USA: Wyoming | collected... | reverse complement strand
CGAGGACGCCGGCCCCGAATCCGACTACGGACCAGCCCAGGATTGTGCCCCGGTTCAGACGTTCCCGCTTCACCCGTGCGCTCCTTCTGCAAATATCGGCTAAGACGCGTTAAGTTAACACGTTCCCTCGTGAAGTCGCAGGTCGCCTGTTCCTCTGTTCTCGAGTGTCCCATGGCCGATGAACGCTCACGGATTCCGGCCGGTGAACTGGGCCGCTGGCTTTTCGTGGCGGCGCTCCTCATCGTCGGGGTGATCCTCTATTTCCGCTACGCGCCTGGCGCCCAGCCGATCGTGAGGCCCGTGACGCAGGACTCCACGCCATGACGCAGATCCGCCTGACCCTGCCCGATGGCTCGGTGCGGGAGGTTCCGGCGGGCACGACCAGCCGCGCGGTGGCGCAGCTGATCGGGCCGGGGCTCGCCAAGGCGGCCATTGCGGCCCGGGTTGACGGGGCCGTCTGGGATCTCGAGCGGCCGATCGAGCAGGACGCCTCCTTTGCCATCCTCACCGACCGCGACCCGGCCGCGCTCGAGGTGCTGCGGCACAGTACGGCGCACATCATGGCCACGGCGGTCCGGGAGCTCTTCCCGACGGCGGGCATCGGCTTCGGCCCGCCCATTGAAGACGGGTTCTATTACGACTTCGACGTGCCGCGCCCGTTCACGCCAGAGGACCTCGAGGCCATCGAACTCAAAATGGCCGAGGTGGTCGAACGTGATTTGCCGTTCCGCCGGGAAGTGGTCGATCGCAACGAGGCCAACCGTCGCTTTGCCGATGACCCGCTCAAGCTCGAGCGGATCGGCGAACTCGGCGCCGACGAGGTCATTTCGGTGTATACCGACGGCCCGTTCCAGGACCTCTGCCGCGGCCCGCACATCCCCTCGACCGGCAGACTCAAGCACTTCAAGCTGCTGCACGGCGCGGGTGCGTACTGGCGGGGCGACGAACGCCGCCAGATGCTGCAGCGGATCTATGGCACGGCGTGGTTCAAGAAGGAAGACCTGGCCGCCTACCTGCACCGGCTGGAGGAGGCCCGCAAGCGGGACCACCGCCGGCTGGGCAAGGAGCTCGACCTCTTCGTGTTCCATCCGTCCTCGCCGGGTGCGGCCTTCTGGACCGATCGTGGCACCACGATTTATCGAGAGGTCAATGACTACATCCGGGAGCTGCAGCAGCGGGCCGGCTACCAGGAAATCAAGACGCCGCTGCTCTACAACAAGCTCCTCTGGGAGCGATCCGGGCACTGGGGCAAGTATCGGGAGAACATGTTCATGGTGCTCGACAACGAGTCGGGCGAGCATGATTTTTCGCTGAAGCCGATGAACTGCCCGTCGCATCACCTGCTCTACGGGATGCGCAAACACTCCTATCGCGAACTGCCGGTGCGGTACGCCACCTTCGATGTGCTCCATCGGAATGAGGTGACGGGCGCACTGGCCGGGTTGACCCGCGTGCGGCAGTTCCAGCAGGATGACTGCCACATCTACCTGCGGCCTGACCAGATCGCCGGCGAGGTGAGGGCGCTGACGCGGATGATCCTCGAGGTGTACGCCACCTTCGGGCTCACGGCCACGCTCAAGTTCGCCACCCGGCCGGAGCAGCGGATCGGCGAAGACGGCATGTGGGACCGGGCGGAGGCCGACCTCCGCGCGGCGCTCGAGGCCACCGGGCTTGCCTATGAGCTCAAGGCGGGCGATGGCGCCTTCTACGGCCCCAAGATCGACTTCGACGTGTCGGACTCGATCGGCCGCAAGTGGCAGCTGGGCACCATCCAGCTCGACTACGCCGCCCCGGAGCGGTTTGACCTGGGGTATGTGGGCGAAGACAATTCGGAGCATCGGCCGGTGGTCATTCACCGCGCCATGTGCGGGTCGTTCGAGCGCTTCATCGCCATCCTGATCGAGCACTTCGCCGGCGCCTTTCCGGTCTGGCTGTCCCCCGAACAAGTGCGCGTGCTGCCGGTCACCGACCAGCAGGACGGGGCGGCGTCGAAGGTGGTGGCCCGGCTCCGGGAGGCAGGCATCCGGGCCACCCTCGACGCCGGCAACTCGACGCTCAACTACCGGATCCGGGACGGCGAAATCGGCAAGGTGCCCTATATGGCGGTGGTGGGGCAGCGCGAAGCGGACGCCGACGCGGTGGCCATCCGGGTGCGCGGAGCGGGCAACAAGCAGGAAGTGGTTCCAGTGGAAGAGTTTGTGGCGCGGGTGTCGGCGCAGGTGAAGCGCAGGGCATTGGAGATGTAGGACATCAGGCGGGAACGCGGGGAGGCCCTGTGCCTTCCGGCCCCCGCCCGGGACGGCTATTTTCGGCGCATCTTCGAACATCCAACAGCGGGAGTTCCGTGAACGACCAATTGACCCCCGTCCTCGTGTCCGCTGTCCGCACTCCCATTGGCCGCTACCTCGGCGGCCTGTCGTCCTTTACGGCACCGCAGGTCGGGGCCGTGGTCATTCGTGAGGCACTGCGCCGGGCCGGTGTGGACCCCGGCGCCGTGGATGAGGTCATCATGGGCCACGTCCTGCAGGGCGGGGCCGGTCAAGCCACCGCCCGGCAGGCCATGATCCACGCGGGCGTGCCCGGGACCGTGCCTGCCCTCACGATCAACAAGGTGTGCGGGTCGGGGCTCAAGGCCGTCATGCTCGCCGCACAGGCGATCAAGGCCGGCGACGCGCAGTGCGTCGTGGCGGGTGGTCAGGAGGTGATGTCGGCGTCGCCGCACTACCTCTTCGGGCTTCGAAGCGGCATCAAGGCGGGCAACCAGCCGATGCTCGACGGCATGATCCATGACGGCCTCTGGGACAGCTTCGGCAACAACCACATGGGCAACTACGCCGAATACACTGCCACCAAGGCGGGCATTTCTCGAGAGGATCAGGATCGGTTCGCCTTCGAGAGCCACCAGAAGGCGGTGGCCGCCGTCGAGGCGGGAGCGTTCAAGCCCGAGATCATGCCGGTGGAAGTACCCTCCCGGAAAGGCGCGCCAACGGTCTTCGATACCGACGAGTCGCCCCGGAAGGACACCACCATCGAGTCCCTGGCGAAGCTCAAGCCCGTCTTCCAGCAGGACGGAAGCGTCACAGCGGGCAACGCCCCCGGGCTCAACGACGGCGCGAGCGCGCTGGTGGTCACGTCGCTGGCCTTCGCCAGGGCGCACGGCCTGACGCCACGCGCGCGGGTGACTGCCTACGCGACCGGTGGCGGTGAGCCGAAGGATCTGTTCTTCGCGCCGATTCTGGCCGTGCAAAACCTCATGAAGAAGGCCGGCACCACCATCAAGGACTACGGCCTCATCGAGGCCAACGAGGCGTTCGCGGTGCAGGCGCTCGCGAACGGCCGAGCGCTCGGCTGGGACTGGTCGCGCGTCAATATCCGGGGCGGCGCAGTCGCCCTTGGCCATCCGATCGGCGCCTCCGGCGCCCGGGTGCTCACCACCCTGCTCCACGCCATGAAGGACCGCGGCGTCGGGACGGGCCTCGCAACCCTTTGCCTCGGTGGCGGCAACGCCGTGGCGCTCAGCGTGGAGGCTATGTGACCACCCAGTCCGAAGCCCGGACCCTCTCGGCGGCCCCCGTCTCGTCCACCGGGCGGCGCCTCATCGCCATCGGCCTCGGTGCGCTCCTCGTGGCGCTGGCCGCCCAGTTGCGGATCCCGCTGCCGTTCACCCCGGTACCCGTCACGTTGCAGGACCTCGCCGTGTTGACCGTGGGCGGACTGCTCGGGCCCGCGGCCGGCGCCGCCGCCCTCACCACCTACCTCGGCCTCGGAATTCTCGGGCTGCCGGTCTTCAGCGGCGGAGGGGCGGGATTCGCGTGGCTCCTCGGGCCCACCGGCGGATACCTCCTGGCGTTCCCGGTGGCCGCGTTCGTGATGGGCGCGGTCGCGGCGCGAGCCGGGTTCGTTCGCGCGCTCGCGGGCGCCGGGCTGGGTATGGCAATCATTCACCTCGGCGGCGTGGCGCAGCTGGCCCTCCTCAGCGGGGACATCGGATCGGCCATGCGGCTCGGCTCGCTGCCGTTCCTTTCCGTCAGCGTGCTCAAGGTCGGACTCGCCGCGGCGCTCGTGGCGGGCGTATCCCCGAAGCTGGCGCGGCGGCGTTGAGCCTCCGCGAAATCGGTTCCGGCTGGAAGGGACTCCTCAAGGCGATCGGTTGGTCGGTCGCCTTCGGCGTTGTCGGGCTTGCCATCGGCCTGCCGGTCGTCATTGTCCTCGGAACACTCTTGCAAGACGGCAAGGACGCCGCCTGGTTTGCCGCCCCGGGTCTTCCCCAGGTGCTGGTGCAGGGAGCAGGGCTCGTCGTCGGCTTCGGCGCCGCGACATTCCTCATTGGAAGGAAGGCGCTCGGCCGCTCCTGGGAAGACCTCAGATGGCGGGGGCCGGTTCCGCCTGGCGCATGGTTTGCCCGCGGGCTCGCATTGGGCGGTGTCGCCGCGGCGGCGGCCATGGTGCTGGGCCTCGGAGTCGCTGGGGCCAGTTGGGCCACCGGCGAGGGTACCTGGTTGGGCTGGACCGGCGCCGTGGTCCGGACCACCGCCGCTCTCGCCCTCCCCGCGCTCAGCGAGGAGCTCATGTTCCGCGGCCTGCCGCTCGTGTTGCTCGCCGGCGTGTTGGGGCGCTGGCCGGCGGTCCTGCTGACCTCCATTGCGTTCGGGCTCTCGCACTTGGGCAATCCGGACATCACCGCGCTTGGTGTCGTGAATATCAGCCTGGCTGGGGTGCTCCTCGGCACGGTGTTCTTCGCCCCCGGCGGCATCTGGACGGCGTGGGGCGCACACCTTGGATGGAACCTGTCGCTGGCGGCACTCGGCGCTCCGGTGAGCGGACTGCCGCTGCCGATACCGCTGCTGAAGTATCACTCCGGCGGTCCGGCTTGGTTGAGTGGCGGCGCGTTCGGGCCTGAAGGCGGCGTGCTCGCGTCCGTGGCCATGCTCGCAGGCGTCGCGGTGGCGTTGCGCTGGATCACGAGGGGGGAGGGGACGGCATGAAGCAGGCGGCGGTGGTGGGGGCCGGCACGATGGGAAACGGGATCGCCCACGTCTTCGCGCAGCACGGTTGGCAGGTGGCGCTGATCGACGTCGCCCAGCCGGCGCTCGACCGGGGCGCGGCCGCCATCCGCGGCAACCTCGACCGGCAGGTCAAGAAGGGCACGCTGACGGCCGGAGACGCCGACGCCGTCATGGGGCGCATCGGCACACATCTCTCCCTGGATGCCGCCGCGGGAGCCGAGGTCGTTGTCGAGGCCGCGTCCGAACGCCCCGACGTCAAGTTCGGGCTTTTCGAACAACTCGACCGGATTGCCGGCTCCGCCGCCATATTGGCTACCAACACAAGCTCGATTTCCATCACCGAAATCGCGGCCCGAACGCAGCGCCCCGGCCAGGTCATCGGCATGCACTTCATGAATCCGGTGCCGGTCATGCAGTTGGTCGAGGTCATTCGCGGGCACGCCACCACCGACGCAACCGCCGCGTGGACGATGGACACCGCCCGCGCGCTCGGCAAAATCCCGGTCGAGGTGAATGACTATCCGGGGTTCGTGTCCAACCGCGTGCTGATGCCGATGATCAATGAGGCCATTTTCTGCGTCATGGAAGGGGTCTCGACCCCGGAGTCCATCGACACCGTCATGAAACTCGGCATGGCCCATCCGATGGGGCCGCTGGCCCTGGCGGATTTCATCGGCCTCGACGTGTGCCTCGCCATTCTCGAGGTGTTACAGAAGGGCCTGGGCGACGACAAGTACCGGGCCTGCCCTCTGCTCCGCCGGATGGTGGCGGCCGGGTACCTCGGCCGGAAGAGCGGCCGCGGATTCTACCAATACGCCAAGTGATGTCGTCGAACGCCGGCCACGCTCTGCGGGCCGGCGCCCTCATCGCCATTTCATAGTGAGCGCTGCCATGGATCTGTTCAAGGATATCGCCGGCTACGGGCACGAGCAGGTGGTCTTCTGCCACGAACCCGCCTGCGGATATTTCGGCATCATCGCGATTCACGACACGACGCTCGGACCGGCGCTCGGCGGCACCCGGTTCTGGCAGTACGAATCCACCGACGCGGCCATTACCGACGCCCTGCGCCTGGCACGCGGCATGACCTACAAGGCCGCCGTGGCGGGGCTCAGCCTGGGTGGCGGCAAGTCCGTCATCATCGGCGACAACAAGCGGACGGACCGCGAGGCGGTGTTCCGGGCCCACGGCCGCTTCGTGCAGTCGCTGGGCGGCCGGTACATCACCGCCGAGGATGTCGGCACCAGCCCGGCCGACATGGAGTTCGTCCACTATGAGACCAACCATGTCGCCGGCCTGACCGGGCTGTCCGGCGATCCGTCGCCGGTCACGGCGCACGGCGTGTACGTGGGCATCAAGGCGACGGCCAAGGCGCAGTGGGGCAGCGACGCGCTGGCGGGCAAGACCGTGCTGGTGCAGGGCTGTGGCCATGTTGGCCAGTACCTCTGCACCTACCTCAAGGCCGAGGGGGTCAAGCTGATCGTGACCGATGTGGACCAGGCCAAGGTCAAGAAGGTGGTCGAAGCGACCGGCGCCAGCGCGGTTGCGCCGGACAAGATCTACGACCAGCCTGCGGACGTCTTCGCGCCCTGCGCGCTGGGCGCGGTCATCAACGACGACACGCTGAAGCGGCTCAAAGTCAGCATTGTCGCGGGTGGCGCCAACAACCAGCTGGCCGAGGAGCGTCATGGCGACGCCTTGGCGGCCAAGGGGGTCCTGTACGCGCCGGATTATGTCATCAACGGCGGCGGACTGATCAATGTGTACGGCGAAATCCACGGCTGGACGGCGGAGCGTTCCAAGAAGAAGGCCGGCGAAATTTACGACACATTGCTGCGGGTCTACGACCTGGCCTCGCGCGAAAAGGTTCCTTCCTACCTTGCCGCGGACCGGTTGGCCGAGGGCCGGCTCCGGCAGGTCGGTGGAATGCGTCCGATGTGGATGCCAGGGTAGACGGCCCCGCGGGGAAGCGGGGAAGGGACCTCTCCGCGTTCCCGCGTCCCCGACTCTCCACTACATTGCGAGTCATGCCAGAAGTCATCCCGATCGCGTCCGACCACGCCGGCGTCGAATTGAAGGAGCGGCTCAAGCGGGAGTTGACCGCGCTGGGCTACGCGCCGCTTGATCTCGGCACCAACGGCGCCGACTCGGTGGACTATCCCGATTTTGCCCATCCGCTCGCGGGCAAGGTGGAGCGTGGCGAGGTCCAGCGCGGCATTCTGCTCTGCGGCACCGGACTCGGGATGGCCTATGCCGCCAATCGGCACCATGGAGTCCGGGCGGCGGTGGCGTGGAACCCGGAGGTCGCGCAGCTGGCCCGTGAGCACAACGACGCGAACGTCCTCGTCCTCCCGGCGAGGTGCATCTCTGAGGAGGAGGGCGTCGAGATTCTCAAGCGATGGCTGACCACGCCGTTCGCGGGCGGGCGACACAGCCGGCGGGTGGCCAAGATCGAGGAAGGGGCGGGGACGTGACGAGGCATGACACCGACAGCTTGCGGGAGGCCGATCCGGCCGTCGCGGCCATCGTCGACCGCGAGCTGCGCCGTCAGCAGGACGGACTTGAGCTCATCGCCAGCGAGAATTTTGCCAGCCGGGCGGTCATCGACGCCATGGGCACCCCGCTGACCAACAAGTATGCGGAGGGATACCCTGGCCGCCGCTACTATGGCGGGTGCGAGGTGGTCGACGAAGTCGAGCGCCTGGCCATCGAGCGGGCCAAGCGCATTTTCGGCGCGGGGCACGCCAACGTCCAGCCCCACAGCGGCGCCCAGGCCAACCTCGCCGCGTATATGGCGCTCATCGCCCCCGGCGACCTGCTCATGGGCATGTCGCTGCCGCACGGTGGACACCTCACCCACGGCGCCTCCGTCAACCACAGCGGCATGATCTTCCGCGCCACGCAGTACGGCGTCGACCCGGCTACGGGCCTGATCGACTACGACGCCGTCCGCGCGCAGGCCCGGCGCGAGCGCCCGAAGTTGATCATCGCCGGCGGAAGCGCCTACGCCCGGATCATCGACTTCGCTGCCTTCCGCGGCATCGCCGACGAGGTCGGGGCCTTCTTCCTTGTTGACATGTCCCACTTCTCCGGGCTGGTGGCCGGCGGAGCCTATCCTTCGCCCGTGCCGCACGCGCATGTCACCACGACCACGACCCACAAGACGCTGCGCGGCCCGCGGGGCGGCATGATCCTCTGTGGGGAGGAGTTCGCAAAGCAGGTCGACAAGTCGGTCTTCCCGGGGCATCAAGGCGGTCCGCTGATGCATGTCATCGCCGCCAAGGCCGTGGCGTTCGGCGAGGTGCTGGACCCCGAGTTCCGCGTGTACGCCCGCCGGGTCGTGGAGAACGCCAAGGCGCTCGCGCTCGCGCTGCAGGCGCGCGGCTTCGCCATCGTGTCCGGCGGTACCGACTCCCACCTGATGCTCGTGGACCTGCGCCCCAAGGGGCTGACCGGCAAGGTGGCCGAGCGGCTCCTCGACCGCGCCGGAATCACGGTCAACAAGAACACCATTCCGGACGACCCGCAGTCGCCGTTCGTGACCAGTGGCATCCGACTCGGCACGCCCGCCCTCACCACGCGGGGAATGGGCGTCTCGGAAATGAAGCGCATCGCGACGCTGATCGATCGGGTGCTGGTCGGCCAGGACGATGCGACCGTCGAGGCGATTCGGCTCGAGGTGGAGGCGCTCGCCCGCTCCTTCCCGCTCTACCAGGCCGACCGCGCGTGAACGACCTGACCTTCGTCGCAGACGTCCTCACGCGCATCCGATCGCGGAACGACCAGTACGATGAGCGGGCGTACCTGTTTGTGCTGGGGGCCATCGAGCATGTGCAGGGCCGGTTGCCGGCCCGCCGCCATCTGGGCGGCGCCGAGGTGGCCTGGGCCTGCCGGGACCTGGGCTGGGAACAGTTCGGCCTGCTGGCCCCGGTCGTGCTCTCGCACTGGGGCATCACCTCCACCGGGTCGGTCGGGCGCATTGTCTTTGCGCTGGTGGAGGCTGGGCTGCTGGTGGCGCAGCCGGGCGACTCGGTAGAGGATTTTGCGGACGTGTACGACTTCCCCGAGGCGTTCCGCGCAGGGTACGCGTGGGGCGGCGCCGGGGTGACACCGCTGGGGTTCTAGCACGGGAGGGGTACATGGAAGGGACTGACTGGCCGGCGTGCCAAAAATGCGCATCCGGTAAACTGATTCCGCTGTCCGACTACGGCCGCGAGGGCGCTCCCATCACCTACAAGGCGTGGGTGTGCACCAATCCGGAGTGTGGCTTCAACCTCCGGATCGACAACGGTGAAATCTCTTTCGGCCGCGTCATCGGGCAATCGTACAAGTAGTTTTTCCCCTGCCATGCTGATACCGGTCCTCACTCCCGCGCAATCGTCCCTCTGGGACCAGCGGGCTCGGGACGCGGGCATCGCGGTCCAGACGCTGATGGATGCCGCGGGGCGCGCCAGCGCCACGGTGCTGGCCGCGCGCTACGGTCCGGCCCTGCGGGGCGGCGCCCTCGTGGCGGCGGGCACCGGCAACAACGGCGGCGATGGATGGGTGCTGGCCCGGGTCCTTCACCGGCATGACGTGCCCGTCTGGGTCGCCGCCCTTCAGGGAACATCCTCTCCCATCAATGCACAGGTTCGGTCCCTCGCGCTCGCCGACGGAGTTCGGGAGGTGTCGCCCGATGGTCCGTGGCCGACGGTCACCCTGGCCGTCGACGCGATCCTCGGTACCGGGGCGTCCGGGGCGCCGCGGGGCCCCGCGGCGGCGCTTCTGGAGCGGGTGCGGGATCTTCGCGTGCCGGTCATCGCCCTCGATGGCCCAACGGGGGTGGATCTGTTGACGGGCGCGGCGTGGGGTCCTGCGGGAGCCGAGCTGTCAATCACCTTCGGCGGACCGAGGCGAGGGCATCTCCTGGCTCGTGACGAAGTGGGCGACCTGGTCGTCGTCGACATCGGATTGCCGGCGGCGGACCCCGCCTGGCCTGTGCTGGTGACGGATGCCATCGCCGCCGACTGGCTGACACCGTTTCCCGCGAGGACGCACAAGGGCGATCGTGGGCGCGTCGTGGTGATTGGTGGGGACGTGGGCATGAGCGGCGCCCTGCGGATGGCGGGTCGCGGCGCCTTCGCTGCGGGAGCCGGGCTCGTGTTTGGGGTGGCGCCGGAGGCGACCACCTCGATTCTGGCCGCCGCGGAGCCCGACCTTCAGCTGCGCGCGCACTCCCTCGACCGGGCTCCGGATGCCTCGCTCCTTGAGCTCGTTGGAACATCCGACGCCGTCGTGGTCGGGCCCGGGCTCGGCCGAGGCGCCGGACGGCGCGCATTCCTCGATCCGCTGCTGAAGGCCTGCCGCTCCGTGGTGCTCGACGCCGACGGGCTGGTCGCGTTTCACGGTGCGCTGCCCGCATTGCAGGAGATTGCCGGGGCGCGTCATCTTGTTCTCACCCCGCATCCGGGCGAGTTCCGCACACTTTTTCCCCACCTGGCCGGCACGCTCGACGTCGACCCCTGGGGAGCAGCCGCGGCGGCGGCAGAAGAGACCGGGGCAACGGTGCTCCTCAAGGGCGTGCCGAGCGTTGTGGCACGGCCCGGCTTCGCGTCCCGGACGATCGCGGTGGGAGGACCGGCGTTGGCCACCGGCGGAAGTGGAGACATCCTGGCCGGCGTGTGTGCGGCGGCGCTCGGCGCTGGTCTTCCGCCGGAGCAGGCCGCCGCGTTCGCTGCGCACGCCCTCGGGCGCGCAGGGGAACTGGCGGCCCGCCGCGTCACGCCGCGCGCCATGCGGCCGATGGACGTGATTTCCGCCCTGCCGGACCTCTGGCGCGCGTGGGCGCTTCTGCGTTCCACGCCTCCGCGCGCCGCCCCACCCGTCCTGCTCGAGCTCAGCCGCCCCACCGGATAGCCGGCACCCGCCGGGCAGGAATGCGGTACCTTTCCCCCATGCGTTCGATCCTCGCCTGCAGCATGCTCTTCCTGGCCGGCGCCCTCGACCTTCCGGCGCAGACATCCCGCTCCTGGCGTCCGGAGGACCGGGCCGTCATCGGCGACTGGACGCGAGTGCGCGCCGTGGCCGCCGGACCCGAACGGGTGTTCTTCGTGTCATCG
>Ga0315292_10002057_pt1 | contig 11117 bp, 10 predicted proteins | sample YL17G13_0_MG_FD_204029 | JGI IMG/M metagenome (GOLD analysis project Ga0315292, IMG submission 204029) | Sediment microbial communities from Yellowstone Lake, YNP, Wyoming, USA - YL17G13_0 | ecosystem: Environmental > Aquatic > Freshwater > Lake > Sediment | place: USA: Wyoming | collected... | reverse complement strand
ATGAATTTCATGAGGCCGTGAAAGCCAAAGGCCGCGAGGTTTTGGCGTCCCACGGTGAAAACGCTATCGTAATCATTGGAAGGGCTTATAATGCCTTTGACGGCGGCGTAAATCTCGGGCTTCCAGGGAAGCTTGCAGACCTCGGCGTCCCATCAATCCCCTTTGATTTTCTTCCTCTGGAGAGATATTCAATTGAACGGGAATGGCCCAATATGTACTGGAGGTCGGGGCAGAGGATACTGAAGGCCGCAAGGTTCGTCCGGGATACGGAAAAACTTTACCCGATATACATCGGCAATTTTTTGTGCGGACCCGATTCTTTCATCCTGAAATATTTCAAAACAGAGATGGGCGACAAACCCTTTCTGCATATCGAGATAGACGAACACAGCGCCGACGCAGGGGCCATTACAAGATGCGAGGCGTTTTTAGACAGCATCGGGAACCAAAAGTATGAGGGGAAAAAGATGAAAGATGAAGAAAATACTTTTCGTCCTTCGTCTCTCATCCCCCGCACTTCAACCCGGACAATTTACATCCCATGGATGTCGGACCATGCCTTTGCTCTTGCAGCCGCTTTCGAGCATTGCGGAGTAAATGCGGAAGTCCTTCCCGAATCCGACAAAAAGACAACGGACCTCGGAAGGAAATATGTCTCGGGCAAAGAATGCTACCCGTGTACCGTCACCACGGGCGATATGGTCAGGAAAGCTCTGGACCCCGATTTCAAGCCAGGGGAAAGCGCTTTCTTCATGCCCTCAGGTTCGGGTCCCTGCAGATTCGGCCAGTATAATGTCTTCCACAGGATAGTGCTTGACGGCCTTGGCCATAGAGATGTGCCTATATTTTCACCAAACCAGAATTCCGCTTTCTACAAAGACCTTGGCATAGCCGGCAAAGACTTTACGATGCACGCCTGGAAGGGCGTCGTTGCCTTTGAGCTTCTAAAAAAATGCTTGCACGAGACGAGACCCTACGAAAAACGGAAGGGATCAGCGGATGAGTTATATACCCGCTATCACAGCGGAATATTTCGTTCCCTGAGAACAAACGGCGGTAACCTCGATAAAATCCTCGTGAAGATAAAGGGCGAGTTTGAAAACTTGCCAAAGCATAGCGTGAAGAAACCCATGATCGGCGTAATCGGCGAGATATTTGTAAGGTCTCACAGATTCTCAAATGAAAACCTTATAAGAAAAATTGAGGCCCTCGGAGGTGCGGTCTGGCTTGCGCCGGTTGAAGAATGGATATATTATGTAAATCATGTCGGATTAAAAAGGGCATTGTTAAAAAAGGAAAAGTCTGTTATTATTAATTTTCTCCTGAAAAAGTTCTTTCAGAAGAGGATCGAACATAAATACGCAAAATATTTCAAGGGCTTTTTAGAGACCCTGCAGGAGCCGGAGACTAAGCATATTATCAAAAAGGCCTCGCCTTATCTTCATAGCTCTTTTGAGGGCGAAGCCATTCTGAGCATAGGGAAAGCCGTTGACCTTATAGAAAAAGGGGCTTCAGGGATAATAAATGCAATGCCCTTCGGCTGTATGCCCGGTACGATTGTAACCGCTCTTTTGAGAGGGATAAACAGAGACTATGGTATCCCGTTCATCAGCATATCATATGACGGAACAGAGTCCCTGACGACGGAGATACAACTTGAGGCATTCATAGACCAGGCAAAAACATTTAGCAATTCGGGACGGTGAAACGGAGAAACTGAGAAGCGGAGCAGAAAAGCTCCTGTTTCTCCGGTTCTCCGTATTACCGATTTATAATGCAGAAGGAGGGTTGATGAGTGGGAAACGTTAAAAAATGGCGCAAAAAGAAAATGAGCAAACATAAACACAGCAAGCTCAGGAAAAAGACCAAGTTCAAGAGAAGAAAGAGCAAGTAAGCTATAGATTTACTTCTCATCCTTAGCATAAAGATATATTTCAAAAAATTTTCTTATGCAACTTGATGACCCCCTTAATCCCGGTTAACAATGGAGAAAGAGGGGGTTGTTTTTCTATTTGGACGAAGGGATTATCATCAAACATGTTTACTCCTTTTTCAACAACAGGGATAGGAAGTCTTCCACATACCGATGCCGGCGAGGCTTGCAGACTGGTGTTGCAGACATTTGACATACCCTTCTGGCCGCAGCTTCCCGCGTTGTCCTTCCGCGAATTTATGATACCTCAATATGCGGAAGGCATTCCTTGCCTGAAGATCGATGAGAAAAACGAAAAAATATGGATCGAACGGGATGACGGCAACGCCCTCACAAGGTTTTACGAATCGTATACCGAAGATTTGTCCCTGCCTGTTTCTGAAGATTATGCGCGGGGGTTTCGGACATTCATAAAAACAATTCAGGACCGGCATTTCAGTATTCTCAAGGGACATGTCACCGGACCGCTTACATTCACGCTCGGGCTGAAAGACAACACAGGCAAGCTTGTATATTTTGACGAGGAGTTACGCGAAATATCCCTTCTGATTCTGAAGGCAAAGATAAAATGGCAGATTGAAACGCTAAAGCCCTTCTGCGACAATATCATTGTTTTCATAGATGAGCCTGTCCTGTCCGCCTTAGGGTCTTCAACATATCTGGGAGTAAGCCCGGAGGAAGCGCTGCGGCTCCTGAAAGAGACGTCGGACGCCATAAAAAACAACGGCGGTATCCCCGGTATCCATTGCTGCAGCAAGGCGGACTGGCCCCTGGTCATAAACAGCGGCGTCGATATCATCAGTTTTGACGCCTATGATTACCTTGAATCCGTCTCTCTGTATCCTTCAGAATTTGATGCTTTTCTCGGGAGAGGCGGACACCTTGCATGGGGCATCGTTCCTACAACCGACGCCGTCAGAGATGAAAGCGCCGAATCAGTACGGAAGCGGTTTGACAAAGGGATTGAACTATTATCGAAATTCATTTCAAAGGACATTTTACTGTCGAAGATATTGCTGACGCCGTCGTGCGGAACAGGCTCCCGAAGCATTAATGAGACGGAAAAAGTATTCCGGATTCTGGTTGAATTAAAGAAAGCGCTGACCGCCGATTATATATGAAAGGTAAATTCATATCATTTGAAGGCATAGAGGGCACGGGAAAATCGACCCAGGCAAAGCTGTTGCAGCAGGGCCTTCTCGGCCTCGGCCATGAAGTTATACTGACGGAAGAGCCCGGCGGCACATTAATCAGCCTCAGGGTCCGTGAGATACTGCTTTCAGTAGACCACACAAACATGAAGCCTCTCACCGAACTGCTCCTCTATAACGCCGCACGCGCACAGCATATCGAAGAGGTCATCCTTCCGGCCCTGAACAGAGGCGCAGTCGTTATAACCGACAGATTCACCGACTCAACGTTCGCATATCAGGGATATGGCAGAGGCATCGATCTGGACCTTCTGGAGTCAATCGACAGTATAGCGACCAACGGTCTGAGTCCGGATATGACAATACTGCTTGATCTCGATGTGGAGACCGGCTTAAAGAGAAACCGGAGAATAAATAAAACGGACAGGCTCGAACTTGAAGATGTGGAGTTCCATGAACGGGTCAGGAAGGGTTACCACGAACTTGCCGCAAAAGAACCCGAACGAATAAAAGTGCTGGATGCATCAGTCGGAATAGAAGAAATAAACATCGTAATCGCCGGGATAATCGCGGATTTCCTACGCAGACAGTAAATACCTCGTTAAATTTTGAAGGTCTCGTAAAAAGTCAGGGGAACTGACATTGCATAGAATTTGAGACCCTTAATAAGTCTTAGCTATGTCATACCACGTCGCCTTACGGTCGCCGTGTTTCGTGAGATATCCCTTTTTGACCAGCTTCTGTATATGGTCCCTTATGGTCCTTTCATTGGCCTTGATGCTTCCGGCGGCCTGCGACAAAGTGAGCCTTCCTTCGAGCTTTGCAAGTTCCAGAAGCTGCAGTGACAGCGGCGGCAGGTCCGGAAGGGCAGCGGGACTGCCCTGACCGATCTTCCTGGCGAGATTGTCTTTTTGAGTCTTGAGCGTCCGCAGGAAGAACAAGATCCACGGGCTAATATTGTATTCGTCCGTATAGAGAGTCTTTTGGGACCGCCTGAGCGCAATGTAATAACTGTCTTTATTCGCTTCTATCACCGCTTCAAGGGATGCGTAGGGCACATACAGATACCCTTGCCGCAGGAGCAGCAACATGGTCAGCATCCTTGACAGCCTACCGTTTCCGTCCTGAAAGGGATGGACCGCCAGAAAGTGGACGACAAAAGCCGCGATTACGAGCAAAGGATGCAGCTCACCGGCGGCCAGAGCCCCTGCGGTCCATTCCGTTAATTCCGTCATCTTCCCCGGCGTCTCAAAGGGCGGTGTTGTCTCAAAGATGACCCCGATGCTCTTTCCTTCAGGGTCGAATGCCTCCACATTGTTGGGCAATTTTTTATATTCCCCTCTGTGCCAGGCGTCTTTTGAGCTATGCCTGAGCAAGACCGAATGCATCTGCCTGATATGATTTTCGGTAAGCGTCAGTTCCCTGTATGAATCAAAGACCAGCGCCATGGCCCCGGCGTACCCGGCAACCTCTTCTTCATCCCTGGACTGAAAGGAGTGCGCTGACAGGCCTGACAGCAGTCTTTCCACTTCCGCGTCGGAAAGCTTTGCGCCTTCAATCCGCGTGGACGAGCCCACTGATTCAATGGTCGCCACCCTGCGCAGATTCTCAAGGGCGTCCGGCCTGAGAAAACTTAAATATTGCCAGCCACCCTTGAATTCATCTATCTCCGCTATCAAATTAAGGATGACGCCGCTAAGCTCGATTTCCGGTTTCATAAATACTATTATAGCCCAAATGTCGTTAAATATGTCGATAAATGTCGATAAAGATAAGGTTGCGCTGGGGCCGGAAGGGTTGTGCCCTGAAAAAGGGTTGACCCCTTATTGCTTAAGACAAGATGAGACGGTCAATTATCTCAAAAGTCTGTTCTGAAGGAGATCGGTTAGATCTCTTCTGCCGTCAAGGATACAGTGGACATAAACAATGGATTTCATTACCTGATAAATAATCCGATAGGGCTTAAAAAATACCTCCCGGAATTCCAGCACTCCGATTCGCTCCAGTTCAGGCGGATAATTGCCCCGAAAAGGAAGCGTTCCGAGCGTAACAATGGTTTTCTCTATGTTGTCGATCAGGCGGTCTGCTTTTTCAATATAATCGTTTTTGGCTGCATAGCGATATATTTCCCACAGGTCGTTCTCAGCATCAATGATGATTTCAATAGTGTATTTCACCTTTGCCGAGCTTCCTTTACTTTTGCCCTAATATCGCGGAATACATCCTTTGCAGGTCTCGTATTACCTGCCTCAAGACTTTTCCTGCTCAGGGCAAGTATCTTTAGCATTGCAAGACTCTCCTGTGTCTTTTCGTATTCCCGGATATCCTGAAGAATTGCCTTTGCTTCTCCATTAAGGGTAATGACAACAGTACTATTCTTCTCACTTAAATCACGGATGATTTCAGAAGCATGAGATTTGATATAACTTATTGGCTTAACATCTTCACTGAGTTTCATTGGATCACCTCTTTGAATGTAGACTTAATATAGTCTAAATAATAGTCTACCAATGTTGCAAGGGGAAAGGTTAAATTGGTTCTTTCTCATTTTATGTGGGTAATCACTCATGTACCTCATTATCTTGGGCCTCCTTTATTATCTCCGGAAACACTGTTTCAACAAACTCTGACGGGCTGACTATCTTAAGGTTATACTTTTTCACGTTTCTTAACTTGGCAAAGTCCTTATTGTCACCGGTAATAAGATACTCTGCGCCGCACGCAATTGCCGAAGCGAGGACCGGGACATCTTTCTCAGCAATGGCCCCTGCCATGCTTATGACTGTTGCTCGGGAGGGCATCTCAACGATTTCAAGGCGAAGCCCGGGCAAATACTTTTGATAGAGCGGCATAGCCTCAGGCATTTTCTTCTTCAGGTTACGCTCAACCTCTATAAGGTTATAACGTCCGGTTGCTCCTGCAAGCATTGGCAAGTTTAGCGTCAGAAGATCAAGAATAATTCTCGGAGCTCCCTTGTCCGAAAACAGCCCGGACAGGAGCACATTGGAATCGAGAAACAGCTTACATCTTCTTCTTTGCGCCATAGGTCTCTTTAAACAGCTCGGCCCTTTCCTCTTTGAGCCCCCCGATAAGTTCTTCTATCGTGAGGCTTGATGCCTTGAGCAGCTTCTTCAACTGCCTACGCGCCTCGTCAAGCTCCAGTCGCTTTGGGGTAATGATCAAAGAATCACCGACCGGCAAGATAGAGACGACATTGCCTTCTTCGATGTGGCTCGTTTCCCGTATCTTCTTTGGGATCGTGAGCTGCCCTCGGGCCTTTATCTCTGCAACTGCCGCTTTAGCTCCTTCCATACTGTACCTCCAAGTTTTAATATTCTGAATTCAGTATATCAGAATTCAGAAAATACTACAAAGAAGGGACCGCGCTATCCCGTGTGTGCTCTTTAACCAGCTCGTCCTGCCAGCCTGGCTTCTCAAGAATGTTACTAATGAGACCATAAGTATGGGCACATTATCTATAAAATCCCTCATAGCCTCCCTTTGCCCCGAAACAGACACTCTCTCTTTATTTGTTTATACTTTAACTGTTAAATTTTGAAATGCCGGAATCGGTTGCGATGTACTTCATCAACTGCGCACACAGGAATGCTTCCATAAAATGCGACTTTCATATCGAAGTCTTCAGAATCAGGTGGGATTAAAGAATTATGATTATCATTCGAAATCTTGAATATCTCTACTTATTGACCTAAGTATGAAATAGCCTTTTCGAAAAATAATATTGCTATTTTACCCGATACGGAAAATAGAGGGCGAAAGTTGACCCTTTTCCAACAACACTATCTACTTTAATTAAACCGCCATGGCCTTCTACAATTTTTCTTGTTATAGGAAGCCCCAGCCATGCTTCTTGTTTGGTTGTTTTTGTAGTAAAAAAAGGTTCATATAATTTTGCTAATTTTTCTTCTGAAATGCCCACCCCCGTATCCGTTACTTTTAAAGTAACATGGCTTTTCCCGCTTAAAGATTCTATCTTTGTGATAATAGTCAGTGTTCCTGCATCAGGCATCGCCTCAATAGCATTTGATATGAGATTATCTATTGCAAATCGCACCTGTTTTTCATCTATGTATATCCGTGGAATATCGCCAAATAATTTATTTATATTTATATTTTCACTTTTATCTTTATAAGTATTTAAAGAATCATTAATTATCTTATGAATATCCCGGAGCTCCCTTTTGAAAACAGCCTTATTGGAGAAAACAAGAACATCCTTTAAAATTTCTTCCAGTTTTTTTACCTCCAATGAAATCAGATCCAGATATTCCTTCTGTTTCGGTTCCTGTACAAAGCCTTTTTTTAATCTTTCCGTTAGCCCTCCGATGACCGTAATCGGATTTCGTATCTCATGTGCTACATTAGCGGTAAGTCTGCCCAGCGCGGCTAATGTTTCATATTCGATAATTTTTTCTCGCATTTGCTCTCCTGATTTTTGTGGCTCGCTTATAGTTTATTGCAACTAATCGAGCATCTTACACAAACTTGCAACCTCTCTAAGCTTTGTTAGGAATTGTGAAATAAAACGTCGCCCCTTCATTCGCACTTCCTTCCGCCCACACCTGTCCACCATGACGATTTATAATACGCTCGACAATTGAAAGTCCAATTCCGGTCCCATCAAATTTCATTGCTTCGGGCAACCGATTAAATGGAGCAAATAATTTATCTGCCTGCCGAGAATCAAAACCAATCCCGTTGTCTCTTACATAGTAGATATTCTTATTTTCTTCGACTCTATTGCCGACTTCGATTACTGCTATGTCCTTTGATTGTGTGAATTTTACAGCATTAGAAATGAGATTCACTAACACCTGTTTTATTAATGATATGTCACCATAGGCTGGAGAAAGTTCTTTTACATCAAAACTGATCGTTCTTCCTTCAACCATGGGGTTGAGTTCCTCTAAGACGGCCGATACAAGGTTTTCCATATCAATCTGTACTGGTTTTATCTCTTGTCGGCCTGAACGTGAAAATGCAAGGAGGTCCTTGATGAGTTGCTCCATCTTTTGCGCACTCATTTGTATCGTACTAATCATATCTATTTCATTCGTATCCAGTGTATCACCATAGACTTTCAGATACCTGCGGGCAAATCCTCCTATTACCATAAGAGGTATCTGAAGATCATGGGAAACCGAATGGTTGAAGGCCTCTAATTCTTTATTAGCTTCTATAACTTCTATAACACGTTTTTCAAGCTCTTTATTGAGCTTTTGTATTTCCTCCTCTGCCAGTTTCCGCTCGGTAATATTTTCAATCAACCCCTCGTAGTGTACTAATGCTTCGTCATCATTGTAGTATGGGACTATGGTGTTGCGAATCCAGATTATTGCGCCATCACGACGCATTATCCGGTGTTCTATGGGAAGGACCTTATTGCCTGCCATGATCTCTTTGATTGTTTCTTCAACCACCATCTTATCATCAGGATAGATCATCGAGTACCATAAATTAGGATCGGATTTAAGTTCATCCGGGTTATAGCCTGTTATTGGAAGACATCCTATGCTGTGCTCTGTATAAATTGCATTTCCTTTCCTGACCTGTACTGAATAAGTATAGGAGGTGACGGCAGCAACCATCTTTTTGTAACGGTCTTCGCTTAGTTCAAGCGCATTTTGTATTCTCTCGCGAACTTGTATTTCAGCGTTTAGCTCACTGTTTATGATTTGAAGTGCTTCATTGGTCTTTTTAAGTTCAGCCGTACGTTCTTCTACAAGTTCTTTAAGGTGTTGCCGGTGCTTCCTTAACTCTTCTTCTTCCCGCTTGCGTTTGGTAATATCCCTGAAGGTTACTACAGCTCCTATGATTTTACCGCCTTCTACTATAGGAGTGCCTGTGTAAGCAACAGGGAAACTGGTGCGATCTTTTCTCCAGAATACTTCATCCTTCACACGTTGAATAGTTCCATATTTACAGACAGCATAAATGGGACACTCTTCTTCCGGATATAGACCTCCCTTTGCTCTTGTATGATGCCAGATTTTATGACTGTGTTTGCCTATCAGTTCCTTGACCCTATATCCAAACATTTGAGCGGCAGCAGAGTTAACAAATGTATGATTTCCATTTACATCTAACCCCAATATCCCTTCAATGGCTGAGTTTAAGATTAATTCATTTTGACGGCTCAGATTATTAAGTTCCTTTTCCGCACGCTTGCGCTCGGTGATGTCTCGGAAAATACCCTGCATAACTTCTTTACCTTCAATGGTAATTTTGCTTGCTCTAATGGCAACGTCCTTTATTTGCCCCGATTTCGTAATGACCCTGTCTTCAAGAAGCTCTGAAGAGTCACCTGTCACGTGGCTTTTGAACGTTTTTGAAAACTCATCTTTAACGTCTACGGCAGGATGCAGGAAACTTTGATGTTTGCCAATAATTTCCGACTTTTCTCTTTCAACAAGCTTTGAGGCTGCGATATTACAGTCAACTAACATTCCGGTTCCAGGATCAGCCAGGAATATTGCGTCTATAGCCTCTTCAAACTGTTTCCGGTATCGCTCCTCGCTTTCTCTTAAGGCCTCTTCGTTCTGTTTGCGCTCGGTGATGTCCTCCATCAAACCAATAATATAATCCACCCTACCGTCAGGTTTCCGCACACAACCCACGGAGATACTGGTCCAGACGATTTCTCCATCCTTCCGAATAAAACGCTTATCTATACTATATTTTTTAATTTGACCAGACAGAACAAGATTAAATTGTTCTATGTCTATTGCAAGATCATCAGGGTGTGTCAATTCCGACCATGTCTTTCGAACGATTTCGTCTCGAGAATAGCCCAATATTGAACAGATTCGGTCATTGACCTCAATCCACCCTTTTTCAGTGGATGTAATAGCAAAACCGATTAACGGCAAATCAAAGCAATAGCGGAAGCGTAATTCACTCTTTATTAACTCCTCTTCCGCCCGCTTGCGCTCGGCAATCTGCTTAGCTTCTTCTAATGCCCTTTTTACCGAGGGAACAAGACGCTTTAAATTGTTCTTTAACACATAATCTGTTGCACCTTCCTTGAGGTTTTCAATTGCAAATTCTTCTCCTACTTTCCCGGTAACTAAGATAAAAGGCACATCAGGGTACTTTTCCTTTACAATTCTTAATGCTGCAAGACCGTCAAAAGAAGGAAGATCATAATCTGAGAGGATAAGATTGGGGGAAAACTCATCAAGTTCTTTCAGAAAGGCTTCTCTTGTATCTACAACCTTTAAGGTGAATACCAATCCGGATTTTTTAAATTCATGCTCTTCTAATTCGGCGTCAGCCGGACTATCTTCGAGCATAAGAATGCGGAGTTCTTTGTCCATGAGCCATTTCCCCCTTAACCTAAAAAATGCATTTGAAAAAAACCACAGAGTTCACAGATATCTAATCCTTATGGCTTTCATATATCTCCTCAAACTGCTTATGCGTCTCCTTAAAAGCCTGAAGTATCTGTGGGCAAAAATGTTCAGGCATTGTCCTTCCATCACCTTCAGCAATTATCTTAAAAGTCTTTTCATGGTCAAAAGCCGGTTTATATGGTCTTAAGCTCCTTAAAGCATCATACTGATCAGCAATAATCATTATTCTGCCTTCAATGGGTATCTCCTCTCCTTTAATCCCGTTTGGATAGCCACCTCCATCCCAGCGTTCATGATGAGTCAGGGCAATCCTTTCTGCCATATGGAGAATTTTTGATATAGAGCCTTGAAGAATCCTTCTGCCTATTGTTGTATGTGTTTTCATAAGTGCAAATTCTTCGGGATTTAGTCTTGCAGGCTTTAAAATAATATCTGACGGGATACCGACCTTTCCAATATCATGCATCGGGCTTGCATAAGTGATTGTTTCAATATTCTCTTCGGACCAGCCTAAAGTTTTTGCCAAAGATGGACAATGAATGAATGAGCATATTACATGCCAACATCATGGTGTTATCTCCTTATAGATGCACTACACTTGCAATGCTATCAATAACATGGAGGGTTGTCAAGTATGCAATTCAATAAGGAGTGACGAAG
>Ga0315292_10002055_pt1 | contig 11120 bp, 9 predicted proteins | sample YL17G13_0_MG_FD_204029 | JGI IMG/M metagenome (GOLD analysis project Ga0315292, IMG submission 204029) | Sediment microbial communities from Yellowstone Lake, YNP, Wyoming, USA - YL17G13_0 | ecosystem: Environmental > Aquatic > Freshwater > Lake > Sediment | place: USA: Wyoming | collected... | reverse complement strand
ATTCGTCCCTATGGGACTTCACTTATGATTCGTGATACCGGCGATAAATCGCCGGTCTATTTTCGAATATCCCTATTGGGATCTTCACATAAATCTGCCCCTTGTTCATAAGTTAGCGCTTATGCCCATCGAGGGGGAGGGATGTGCGGGGGTGGAAGGAGGAAAAATCATGGTAGCGAGAAAGATCGTTCAGATTGATGAGGAGAAGTGTAACGGTTGTGGGCTTTGTATTCCCAACTGTGCTGAGGGAGCCCTTCAAATGATCGATGGAAAAGCGAAATTGGTCAGTGAGAAATTCTGCGACGGCCTGGGCGCCTGCCTCGGCCATTGTCCCCAGGATGCCATTACCGTAATGGAAAGGGAAGCTGAGGACTTCGATGAAAAAACAGTGGAGTTCCATCTTCATAAGAAAGAGGAGGCTAAGCTTGAGCCTAAATTTCAACCTGCCCCTTTATTTACCGGGTGTCCCTCTTCAACAGCAATGCACTTTAAAGTTCCCGAGTCCGCAACTGACGCAGCAACCACCGCACCATCGGTCTCCATGCTTTCTCAATGGCCTGTCCAGTTGAAGTTGGTTCCTATCAATGCCCCTTATTTCCAGGATGCGGATCTCCTGGTGGCAGCGGATTGCGTCCCTTTTGCCTACCCTGATTTCCATCGAGATTTCATTAGGGGGAAAGTAGTGGTAGTGGGTTGTCCGAAACTGGATGATGTTCAATATTATAAGGAAAAATTGACAGAGATTTTCAGAACGAATGCTATTAAGAGTGTGACCGTTCCCTATATGGAGGTCCCTTGCTGCGTCGGTCTGGTCAAGGCAACAGAGGATGCGATTGCAGCTTCAGGTAAGAATATCTCACTCAAAAAGGTAAAGATTGGTATTCGTGGAGAGATCAAACCTGAAGTCGAAGAGCAAGTCGGGAAGTTTCAACGGCCTCACGCAGTTGCCCGCCCACATTAGTGAAGTACCCTGCAGCAGAGCTGCGGGGCATCTAATTCTCTAAAAAACTTTCCTCCCCCTTGAGAGACTGTGTCGTAATGGGGAAATGAGGAAAATTTTAGGTAGCCGCAGCCTTTCAGGCTGCGATATTCTTAGGGAATTCTGCAACGCAGGCTAAAGCCTGCGGCTACCAATTTAATTGCGACACAGTCTCTGATGGGGGAGGATTAAGGTGGGGGTGATGATTAGATCATTTCCCCCTCACCCTAACCCTCTCCCCTGCCTTCGCCGAAGCGGCTTCGCACAGGCAGGCCCCAGGGGAGAGGGTAGACCATTCATCCCCCCAGCAGAGATGGAGGGTATTCTGGCATATTTTGGTAAATAAATGATGGGGTGATGGGGAGACGCGGTGACAAAGAGATAGAGACGAGGAGATGGGGAGAGACGGAATTGTGGAATAATGAATGTAGATTGCGGAATTCATAAATGCGAATTCGAGAATCCACAATTGGAATACCCCTTGGATCCTGAAACCCCTGCCTACCGGCAGGCAGGCTTGAATCCTTTTAATTCATAGGTTAATCAAAATTTGTGCTTCCTCCGTTCAAACTGAGTAAGAACATTACCCTTCTCGGATCCGAAATTTTCAACCTCTATCTGATCAAAGGTGAAACCTATGCGATCATTGAAGGGGGCGTCAGTGGCATCACCTACTCTTTCCTGAGTCAATTGAAACAATTGGATGTTCCTCCCGAATCCATCACTTATCTGGTTATTCTCCATTCCCACTTCGACCACATGATGGTCTTTCCCATTCTCAAAGAAAGGTATCCCTGGATGAAAATCGTATCTTCTGAACTGAACCGGGCAACCTTTTCAAGCGAACGAATCGTCGCTAAGATTTTTGATTCTGACCGGAAGATGACTTTGACCTTAATGGAGAGAGGTCTTATTTCAGAAGCCCCCGACCTCCATCCTTATCCCTTTTTTCCACTCGATATCTCTGTTGAAGAAGGATCGATCCTCGATCTCGGCAAGGGGGTCAAGATCAAGTTTATCGAAACGCCAGGTCACGCTCCCGATGGCCTCTCCGCGTATCAGGAGGAGGGAATTCTTTTCTGTTCCGATGGGGCAGGCTTCTATACTCCTCCGGATTTTTTTCGACCCAATTATTGGTTCAGATTGGATGAGGCTAAAAAATCAATCGATAAGATGAAGACCATCGATCCTGAGATACTCTGCAGAGGCCACTATGGAACCATTGTGGGAAGGGATATGGTCAGGAAACATTTACAAATGTCTTCGCAATGTATCGAGGACTTCAAGGCCTTTGTGTTGGAAAGAATTCACAGTGGAGGGTCGGTGGAACAGATTGCAAATGATGTGACGAAACGATTCAGTAGAGGTTTTCTCGAACTCTTCGCCCCAGAAGATAACTATCGCCTTTGGAAATTATTAGTTCGAAGGACACTCGAGCATTTAGGTATCGAGACGGAGGAGAGATAAAATAAAGGAAATTCCAAATGTCAAATAATACTTAAATATCATCCTTCGATAGGCTCAGGATGGTGTCCTGAATATGTTGAAGGATGACATCATGGTGAGCCCTCGGCCCAAGACTTCGGCGTGAGCTCATTCGAACGCTCAGGCCGAGGGCTCACCCGAACGCTTGTCGAACCATGAACTTTGACATTTGGATTTTGCTTCTTAACCTTACTAACTCTTTCTGGAAGTCTTGGCCTGGAAGGGGGTAATGAGTTGTTCCAGTTTTTTCCCTCCACATTTTGGACACTTTGCCTTTTTGTCATCGTGTTCTTTCATGCTGAGGATAGCTGTAAATTTCTTGTTGCATTTCGGACAATGATAATCGTAGCTCGGCATTCCATCTCCCTCCTTTCTTTATCATTTCGAAGGCCCAGGCCTTCAAAAATTTTCGTTCCTTCAAATATTCAGAAGACATCCCCTCACACCACCCTCCCCTTCAAGGGGGCGAGGGCGGGGAACACAACAAAGAATATAAGAGTTTGACAGGACTCTGTCAAGTCACTTCATCGAGAGCTCTGAAAAACTACTACACGCTCTCTCATCATCTCTTCTTTTATCCGCCAGATCAGCCCTCTCAGCCGATCACCGGCCCGCATTCCCGGTTCTCTTTTGCTCCAGTCTCCGTCTTCGGTGGAGGAGAAGTTCAATCTCCTTTTGTTGATCAGGCGATGTCTCCTCTAATGCCTTATCGACATAGGCGATCGCTCCTTCAAAGTCTTTGAGCCGATGTTCATGGTATTTTGCCAATTCAATGTAAGGATAGGTGTCCTTTTTATAAGGCCAGGTCGCCATCTCCCCCCAGAGAGACCGGGCCCTTTCACCCTGTCCGGTTTTCCTAAGGGCCATGGAGAGCCACCTCATCACCTCCCAAGCCAGATCTTCATCGCACCGCTTTAACGCAATTTCAAAGGACGGGATGGCCCTTTCCGGATAGCCATGCTCCCAAAAAAGTCTTCCCAATGCGAAGTGTTCCACCCCCTTTCTGGGCCGGGCGACCTGGGGGTCGTGATAGATGAGATGGATCCTTCCAGCCAGGGCAACCATGGAGAGAATATCCATCTGGTTATGGTAAAAAACCCGATAAATCTTTTGCGCATCACCCGTTCTTAGATAATCGAAATAGAGATAGGGGATCCATTCCGATGGGATATCATCCACCCTTTCCATACCCAAAAGCTGAGATTCAAGGGTGATCAGGCGACAATTCTCGTAAGCTCCCTTCCAAATCCTCCGAGAAGGAAAAAGGAGATCAAAATTGGGTATCTCCTTGATCTTCGATCTCATGCGGGAAAGGATGAACCGGGTCTCGAGTAGCGGTATGTCATAATGCTTTCCATTGAAGGTGACGAGGAACTGAAAGGATCTCAGCAGCTCATTCACTACGGAGAGTGATGCCCTTTCCTCGGAATAATCCCTCATAAAGAATTGGTGGACGAGGAACCCATCTCCTTGGAAGAAACCCAATCCGATCATGAAGGCAAAGGTTCCTGTTCCTCCGGACAAACCGGTCGTTTCCGTATCAAGGAACAGGGCCTTTCGGAAGTCCAATTCCTTAAGCCGTCCGTCCTTCGTAAGGAGGTGGGCAGGATAGGTAGGAATGTTCAGGATTTCAGCCAGGGCCATCTCTCCATATCGAAAATCGGGAGGGAAATATTCCTTTGCCTGGAAGGTCTCTCCATCAGGAGTCGAAATGACTTCCCCCTTAACCAACTGTTCAATAGGAAGAATCTCCTTCTTCCGATAGATCTTCTTCGGTTCAAGAAGTCGATCCAACCTCTGCCTCAAATCCCCCCCTCCTTCACCCTCCCCCTCGAGGGGGGAGGGATGGGTGGGGGTGAGTTTAGAAATGGAGGTGAGCCGATTGAGGCGGTCTTTGAGATCCATCGCTCTTCAGATTGCGGATTTTAGATTGCAGATTGCGGAATTCTTAAATAAAAAATCTTTGTCAAAGATTCCGAAATCCGCCACGGTACGGGCGGTCGTACCGACCGCATTCCGCATTCCGAATTTTCTATCTTAAAATTTCCTTAAGTAGTGCCAATGCGACCTCCTTTGACTTCTCACCCATTTCCCTGGTGGGACCCACACAGGAGGGACACCCGGAACGACACTCACACCCGGAGATGAGCCTCATGGTCTTTTCAAGAAGTTTTCGGGTGTCATCGAAGAGTTGGTGGCTAAAGCCCATCCCACCTGGATAGTTATCATAGAGAAAAAGGGTGGGCTCAAAGAGATCCATCCTTTCCTTCGGAATTTCCTCCGGAGCGTTAAAGGAAGTGTAGATTCCTTTGGAGTCTTTGGAAAGCCGGAGGAACCACTTCGCCCCTCGGTCTCCCACACAGCGATTGAGATCATGGGGATCGCACATTAAGTGGAGCGCTGCCATGGAATGGAGGGCGTAGCCAAGCCCTAACACGCCATCGATGACCTCCAAGCGATGATAAGGGAGTCGCTCCACCAAATCTCTTCTAAAAGTAATCCAATAGGAGGTCGTATGAAACTGAAGGTCCGGAAGTTCAATTTTTCCGTAGCCCAAGTTTTCAAGGGTATAGAACTTAATCTTTTTATATCCAACAATACGAGTGGCCACTCTCACCTCGCCATGTTCATAGACCGTGCCTTCTCCCTGCTTTCTTTCAAATCCCTCCAGTATGGCAACATCCGTGTAGTCGATCGCATCGGTGTAGTAGTCCCCATGGGTCTTCGTCACATAAGCCCTGCGATTGGGGTAGTCAAGTCTCTCCACGGCATAGAGTTCTGACTCACAGAGGTAGACAGCCCCTTCATAAAGAGTGGTGTGGGCGCTGGTGAAGTCGACCTCTGCAATCACCTCCTCTTTTTTCTTCGTGGTATCGATCACGACGAAGTTTCCCTCCGAGGTTGACCGGAGGCTAACATTCTCTGCAGGATAGGCATCTCGGGTCCAATGCCAATGCTGCCCCACATGATGAAGGGTCCCTTTCTCTTCGAGGTATCTTAACATCTCGCCCAAATCTTCCCTTCCAAATTTTTCTCCATCTCTAAAGGGAAGTTCAAAGGCCGCACACTGAATATGGCTGAGCAGGATGAGGAGGTTGTCCGGGTTGATCAGTCCATGCTCCGGTGACCTTCCGAAGAAGTAGTCCGGGTTTTCGATGATGAATTGATCCAGTGGTTGGCTCCGAGCGATGAGGACTGCCACCGATCTCTCTGATCGCCTTCCCACACGTCCCGCTTGTTGATAGGTGCTGGTGATCGTGCCGGGATAGCCCGCAATCAGACAGACATCCAGATCCCCGATGTCGATCCCAAGTTCAAGGGCATTGGTGGAGACGACCGCCCTGACCTTCTTCTCCCTCAAACCCTTTTCAATCTCCCTCCGAACCTCGGGCAGATAGCCTCCGCGATATCCCCGGATGCTCCCTTTATCCTCCAATCTCTTCTCAAAGCGGTCTTTTAAATATTTCGTCAAAATCTCAACATTAAGACGACTGGTGGCAAAAAGAATGGTCTGAATCCCTTGCTCAATGAAGGGCGAGGCCAACCGTCTGGCCGAATGGATAGGACTTCCTCGGATGCCCAACTCTTTATTAACCACGGGGGGGTTATAGAAGATGAAAATCTTCTCTGCAGAGGGTGCCCCGCTCTGATCGATCAGGAAGACTTCCCTTTCCAAGAGTCTCTCGGCCAATTCCTTTGGATTGGCAATCGTCGCAGAGCAGCAGATGAATTGAGGCCTTGATCCGTAGAAACGGCAGATCCGATCCAAGCGTCTCAGGACATTGGTCATATGAGAGCCAAAGACACCTCGGTAAGTATGAAGTTCATCGATGACCACAAATTTCAGATTCTCGAAGAAGGTCACCCATTTCGTATGATGAGGAAGGATGCCCGTATGAAGCATATCGGGGTTTGTGATCACAATATCCCCCTGGGTGCGGATCGCCTGTCGGGCATCCTGGGGGGTATCTCCGTCATAGGTGAAAGTGGCCACCGATGCTCCGATCCGTTGGATTAAGTTTTGAAGCTCAAACATCTGATCCTGGGAAAGGGCCTTTGTGGGGAAGAGGTAAAAGGCCTTTGAAAAAGGCGTGCCCAATTTCAGGTTCAACACGGGAAGGTTATAGCAAAGGGTCTTTCCAGAAGCGGTCGGAGTCACCACCACCACATCCTTCCCCTCCTGAACCGCTTCGATTGCTTCGGCCTGGTGAGAATAGAGACGCTCGATGCCCTCTCTCTTCAACGCCTCTTTTAGAAGGGAATGGAGGAAATTCGGAAAAGGGCGATAGTGCCCTTCTCTCTTCTTAAAAACTCGCAGGTCAGTGATACAAGGCGAGATGGTGCGTGAACGCTTCCAGGATTGGATGATTTCTTCAATCGACATCAAACACCTATAAAAAGTTCGGAGTTATTAACAGTCTCATAATAATAACGACATTGATTTGTAAAATCCCTCCTAACCTCCCTTTGCCTGCTTTCGGCAGGAAAAAGATACCAAAGGGAGGCGCCGCCGTCCAGAGCCGCATTACTCACTTCAAGCCGGGCATTGGGACTCTGGCGCCGGACGGAACTACCCCTCTTTGGCAAAGAGGGGGGAGGGGAGATTTTATAATGATTATGTCAATTCAATTTTGAGACCCTATGAGCTTGGAGTTCGGAGTCAAAACATTCATTTTAGTCTTTCAAATTTCCAATTCCGCAATCCGCAATTCGCAATCCCCATTGTCCTTAGATTTCTCCTCTCTGGTAAGCTTGGATAAAGGCTTCGACCACTTCTTTGTCAAATTGTGTCCCAGCATACTTCCTCAGTTCCTCGACCGCAACTTCCTTCTCCAGAGCCTTCCGATAAGGTCGGTCTGTGGTCATCGCATCGTAGGTATCGGCAACGGACACAATCCTTGCGAGCATGGGTATATCCTTCCCTTTTAAGCCATGAGGGTAGCCACTGCCATTGAGTTGCTCATGATGGTATTTTACGCCGGGGACGATCTCTCTGAGTGATCGGATATGTTCGATGATTTCTGCTCCCATATCGGAATGGTGTTTGATCGTATTGAACTCTTCAGGGCTCAACCGTTCCGGTTTTCTGAGAATCTGATCCTCAATCCCAATCTTCCCAATATCGTGAAGCACAGAGGCAATCCTCAAGCACTTCCTTTCTGCAAGACTCAATGGGAGGTATTTTGCAATGGCCAAACTATATGAAGTCACCCTCTTCGTATGTCCTCCTGTATAGGGGTCCCGTTTCTCAATAGCAGTCGCCAGGGACTCTGCTGTTTGGAAGAACATCTCTTCCAATTCTTGGTAGAGCCGGGCGTTGTCCAGTGCAATGGCCACCTGATCGGCCAAAGAAATGAGTAAGGAAAGATCCTCCCCATTAAAGTCTTCTTCGCCCTGTTTATTGATCGCCTCCAGGACCCCGACCACCTTCTCTTTGACCTTTACAGGGGCACAGATGAGATTTCGGGTCTTAAACTCTGTCCTTTCATCCACCCCTTTAAAAAACCGAGGGTCCTCTTCGGGGGCATTGACGATCAGCGGTTCTCCATTCTGCGCAACCCATCCTGCGATCCCCTCTCCTAAGTTGAGTGCGATCTTCTTAATGTCCTCTTCCCGATCGCCTAAGGCCACCTCAAAATAGAGTTGTTGTTTCTCCTCATCGACAAGGAGAAGAGAGCCCACTTCCCCTCTCATCAATTGGGTAACAGCCTCCATCGCCCTCCTCCGAACTTCTTGCTGGTCCAACGTAGAGTTGAGAATTTGACTCAATTTTGAAAGGAGGGCAAGTTTTTCAACCTTCTCCTCGATACGTTTCAACTTAGACACCCTTCGATTTAAAACTTTCTTCTTCACTGCCATTTCTTCTCTCCCAGGATTTTAGTCAATTTTTATCAAAATATGCCAGAATATCCCCCAGCTCTGCTGGGGGGATGAATGGCCTACCCTCTCCCCTGGGGCCTGCCTGCGCGAAGCCGCTTCGGCGAAGGCAGGGGAGAGGGGTAGGGTGAGGGGGAAATGATCTAATCATCACCCCCACCTTAATCCTCCCCCATCCCCGCCATAATTCAGCGGGATCTTCGACAAGGGGGAGGAAAGTTTTTTAGAGAATTAGATGCCCCGCAGCTCTGCTGCGGGGTACTTCACCTGTCTCGTCATGGGTGGAACGGGATTTACTAAAATTTTATAGTGTTGCCATTCGACTCTTTTCCTGATAATAATAAATTTAGAAAGGAGAAGCAATATGGCATTATCAACAAATAAACTACCCCGCCGCAAGCGGACGGGGTATTATCCGCTTATGCATGCATATTACGCCGCAAGCGGCGGGGAATAAACCCATAAGAGATTAAACAAACGGTCCAATCCAAGATGAGGCTTTTTGGGAGTTCAGGAAAAGCCAACTAAATGTTTCGTAAAGTATATAACTGATTGAAATCAGGATTTCCCAGGATGGAATGCTGGAATGATCTGAATTGAGGAATTAAGGAATTGAGGAATTGCGAATCCCTAAGTTCCTCAATACCTGAATCCCTAAACCCAGATGTTGCAATATCAAACCCGGGCAGGGATACTTCCAAACCCTTGCAATTGCGGATTTTTTGTAAATGAAGGGTTACAGAGGATCTCACTTTACGTGAAGTCCCGGTTTTGCCTGGAGACGCATGCAGCTAACTCCCAAAGGTGCCGCTGCAATGCTTTTTCAGTACCCCCGCCCGGTTTCGATATTGTTTTTTTGCAACTGGCGGGTAAATTTAAGATATTTTTCCATTATTCCAATTGGGGCAAACCCCTTAGGCTCTCAACCCTTTCCGAGCCAATTCCTGATCTTTTCTCTCCAAATCTCTATTCTATTGTGGTGTTGAGGATAACGCTCTTCGAGGTGCTTCAAAAAACGCTTAACCATTTCGCTTCGAGATGAAAGGATGGCCAGACCAATCATGATGAAGAGAACCCCTTGGAGGAGAGGAAGGAAGAGACCAAGAATCCCCAATCCGATGAAGACCCAACCGATGATCAGCATTCCAATTTTCTTCAGTCCCTTCATTTCATGTAATGCTTTAGCGCTTTAAAAATCCCTCCCTGCCTCCCTTTTCCAAAGGGAGGAGATATTAGCTTCCCCCTTTGAAAAAGGGGGATAGAGGGGGATTTTATAGTGATTCTTTTAATTTTTTTGGCTTTTGAAATTCATTTTTCAAAAGGCTAAATTGATACGAATATTTAAGCCTATTTCCCGTCTAAAGAGGTAAAGGTCGGTGAATCAAGAGGAAGCGGAGCTAATCTCCCGATGTCAACAAGGAGATCAGGATGCACTCAAGGAGATCTTCGACCAGTATCATAAGAAAGTCTATCGGATCGCCTATGGGGTGGTGAGGCAAAGGGAGGATTCCCTCGATATCGTTCAAGATGTCTTTATCAAATTGTTCCGCTCCATCCAAAACTTTAAAGGAAAATCTAAATTTTACACCTATCTTTATCGATTGGCGTTGAATACCGCCATTGACCATGTTCGGAAGACTGGGAAATATGCTGTTTCAAGCCTTGACCAGGAGGGGATTCCCCAACCAGCAGAGGAGTCTGAAAAAAGACCGGACCAGATTCTTCTCCATAAGGAGTTGGAAGGAAAGGTGAACTTGGCAATGGAAAGGCTTCCCATCGATCAGAGAACGGCCCTTCTCCTGAGGGAAGTAGAAGGCCTCTCCTACCAGGAGATGGCCGAAGCGATGGGATGTTCCATCGGAACGGTGATGTCCCGTCTCCACTATGGCAGAAAGAAAATGCAGGAATTGTTAAAGGATTATGTGAAGCCCCACGGCTAAACCCGTGGCACCTCGTCCGGCGCCAGGGTCCGCCGAAGATAAGCCCCCTTTACTAAAGCAATGGAGGGCAAAAGAGGAGAGAGCGGAATGAAGGATTCATGCTCTTCAGTATCGAAACTCTTGGAAAAATATTTTGACCAGGAAGTAACGGATAAGGAAAGATCTTTTATTGAAAGTCATCTTCGAGATTGCCTCACCTGTCAAGGTGAGCTAAAGTCAATGGAGAAGCTTAGGGATTTGGTAAAGGCCCCAATTGAAGAGGCCGTCCGAGAAGAAGAGTTTTACTGGGTATGGCAGAAGATTAAAAGAGGAATCCAACTTAGAGAGAGGTCTACTGGGTGGGAGTCCTTACGATCCTGGCTCGATGTCTCCCCTCTTTTTCGAAGAAGAGTCTGGATTCCTGTAGCAGTGACCATGGTGATCCTCATCGTCATGGTCCCACTCCTTTTCAAAAAAATCACTTCCTATCCAAGTCCATCTGTTGTAGAATACATCGAAAGTCAAACCCATAATGTGATGATCTATGAATCAGAAAAGGCGAAGGTGACGGTCATATGGTTGTTCGAAGGGCCCGAGGAGGCGCCCATCTCGTGAGAAGAATAGATTTTGTCTTCGCCTTTGTGCTGATGATACTTCTCTTCTCCACCTCTACCGTCTTTGCCGAGGTTCAGACCCGGGTCAGGATCATTGATGCTTCAAACGTCGGATCAAGCATCGACCCCTCCTTAAGGGATGTGCACGATCAACTGGGAACCCTCTTCAATTTCACCTCATACCGTCTTTTGAGAGATTTGAATCTACACCTCGTTGGAAACCGGCCTGTTGAGGTTCCTGTTCAC
>Ga0315292_10002049_pt1 | contig 11134 bp, 8 predicted proteins | sample YL17G13_0_MG_FD_204029 | JGI IMG/M metagenome (GOLD analysis project Ga0315292, IMG submission 204029) | Sediment microbial communities from Yellowstone Lake, YNP, Wyoming, USA - YL17G13_0 | ecosystem: Environmental > Aquatic > Freshwater > Lake > Sediment | place: USA: Wyoming | collected... | reverse complement strand
CGGGGGTGGAGATGGTGATGCCGGGGGACAACGTCCAGATGACGATCGAGCTGATCCTGCCGATCGCGATGGAAGAGGGGCTCCGCTTCGCCATCCGCGAGGGCGGCCGGACCGTCGGCGCCGGCGTCGTCACCAAGATCCTGGCGTAAGGAATAAGGAATAGCGATGCCGCGCGACAAGATCATCCTGGAGTGCACGGCGTGCAAGAGCCGGAACTACTTCACGGACAAGAACAAGCGGCTCCACCCCGAGCGGGTCGAGTGGAAGAAATTCTGCCCGAGGTGCAACAAGCATCTCGCCCACAAGGAGTCCAAGTAACCGCCATGGAACAGGTCCAGGAGAGCAAGGCCGCGGGCGGGCTGCCGGCCCGGATCGAGGTGGTCCGCGGCTTCTTCACGAGCGTGCAGGCGGAGATGAAGAAGGTCAGCTGGCCCAGCCGGGATGAGCTGGTCAAGGCCACGCGCATGATCGTGATTCTCTCGCTCCTGCTCGGTGTCGCGATCGGCCTGCTCGACGTGGTCCTGAACTGGATCTTCGTGCGCGGCGTCGCGGCACTGGCGCGGTAGTGGCGATGTCGACGTATCACTGGTACGCGATCCAGACCACGGCCGGACATGAGAAAAAGGTCGGTTTGCTCCTGCAGAGGCGGATTGGCGAGGACCCCCGGCCGGCCGAGGAAAAACTGGTACGGCAGGCGCTGGTCCCGACCCAGGAAGTGATCGAGATCAAGAAGGGCAAGAAGGTCCTGGTCGAGCGGAAGCTCTACCCGGGTTATGTCCTGATCGAGACCACGATGAGCCAGGAGGCCCAGCACCTGGTCAACGGCGTCCAGGGCGTCATCAAGTTCGTCGGCACGGGCAAGGCGCCGCAGTCGCTCCGCCCCGACGAGGTGAACCGGCTGCTCGGCATTGTCGAGGAAGCGGCCGATTCGGCGCCCAAGGAAGAAATTCCGTTCCGGATCGGCCAGGCGGTCGAGATCACCGAAGGGCCCTTCGCGGACTTCTCCGGCACGGTGGAGGAGGTCCTGCACGACAAGGGCAAGGTCCGGGTCTCGGTGAGCCTGTTCGGGCGGCCCACGACCGTGGAGATGGATTACTTGCAGTTGCGGGGGCACTAGCCCCCCACCCGCGACCGCACGGGGTACCTGCGGCAGACGTCAGGGCGGGCTTCGGCCCGGCCCACGATCGCTCGAAGGAGCAGTATGGCCAAGAAGATCACCGCGGTGGTCAAGCTCCAGTGTCCCGCCGGAGCAGCCAATCCCGCGCCCCCTGTGGGCACGGCCTTGGGCCCGCACGGCGTCAACATCATGGAGTTCTGCAAACAGTTCAACGCCCGCACCCAGGGCCAGGCGGGGATGGTCATCCCGGTGCTGGTGACCATTTTCGGTGACCGTACCTTCACCTTCATCACCAAGACGCCCCCGGCGCCGAACCTCCTGCTCAAGGAGGCTGGCATCGAGAAGGGCAGCGCTACGCCCAACCGTCTGAAGGTCGGCAAGGTGACGCGCGCCCAGCTCAAGAAGATCGCCGAGCTCAAGATGCAGGACCTCAACGCCTCCGACCTCGACTCCGCCATGCGGATGATCGCCGGCACAGCGCGTTCGATGGGCCTGGAGGTAGCGGACTGATGCCGACCACCGGGAAGAAGTTCCTCGCGGCCGCGGCCAAGGTAGACCGCCACCGCGTCTACGGCCTGACCGATGCGGTGGTGCTGGTCAAGTCGGTCTCCTTTGCCAAGTTCGATGAGACCGTCGATGCCGCGGTGCGCCTCGGTGTCGATCCGCGCCATGCCGACCAGGTCGTCCGGGGCACCGTCGTCCTGCCGCATGGCACCGGCAAGAGCGTGCGGGTGCTGGTGATCACCCAGGGCGAAAAAGCCAAGGAGGCCGAGACCGCCGGGGCTGATTTCGTCGGGCCCGAGTACGTCCAGAAGCTGAAGGACGGCTGGCTCGAGTGCGACGTCATCGTCGCCACGCCGGACATGATGGGGCAGCTCGGCGCGCTGGGCCGGATCCTGGGTCCCCGCGGCCTGATGCCGAACCCGAAGGCCGGCACGGTGACGATGGACGTGGCGCGGGCGGTTCGCGAGATCAAGGCCGGCAAGATCGAGTTCCGGGTTGACAAGACCGGCAACGTCCATGCTCCGATCGGCAAGGTGTCGTTCAGCACGGCCCAGCTGGCCGAAAACCTGCAGGCCTTCCTCGACACGATTCTGAAGGCCAAGCCGTCCGCCGCCAAGGGGACCTATCTCCGGTCGGCCACGGTCTCCAGCACCATGGGGCCGGGTGTCCGGCTCGACACGTCGGGGTACAGATGAGCAAGATCGAACGCCAGGCCGCGGTCGAGGCGCTGACCGCCACGCTGTCGGGGTCCGCCACGCTCTACGTGACGGACTTCAGCGGGCTGAACGTCCGCCACATGACCGAGTTCCGCCGCCGTCTCCGCGCCGTCGGCGCCCATTACGTGGTGGTCAAGAACACGCTGGCGATGCGGGCGCTCGCGGCCGGGAACATCACGGCGCTCGACCGGGACCTCTTCAAGGGGCCGATCGGCATCGTGCTGGCCGGGCCCGACCCGCTCGGGGCGGCGAAGGTGATCGGTGAATTCGCCAAGGCCCACGAGAAGCCGTCGGTCAAGGCCGGCCTCATGGCAGGCCACCGGGTCGAGCCCGCCTACGTCAAGCGGCTCGGCGAACTGCCGTCCCGCGAGGTGCTGCTCGGGCAGTTTGCGGGCGCGCTCAATGGACTCTTGTATCAGGTCGTCGGCGCCCTCGAAGCGCTCCGCGACAAGCGACTGGCTGAAGGCTCCTAACAGGAAGGGAACGGGACGATGTCGACATTCACGAACGAGCAGATCCTCGAGGCGATCGGGAGCAGGACCGTGGTCGAGCTCGCGGACCTGATCGAGGCGTTCAAGACCAAGTTCAATGTGTCCGTGGTCGCCGCGGCCGCGCCGGCTGGCGGTGGGGCGGGTGGGGCCGCGGCGCCGGCCGCCGAGGAGCAGACGGAGTTCTCCGTCATCCTCAAGGAGAGCGGCGCCAAGAAGATCCAGGTCATCAAGGTGGTGCGCGAGCTCACCAGCCTCGGCCTCAAGGAGGCCAAGGACCTGGTCGACGGCGCGCCGAAGGCCATCAAGGAAGGCGTTTCCAAGGCCGAGGCCGAGGAAATCAAGAAGAAGCTCGAGGATCAGGGTGCGGTCGTCGAACTGAAGTAGCCCACCAGAGCATTCCCGCGCCGGCCCTGCCGGGCGGCGGGATCGGCCTGGTGCACCTACTTCGGCGAGGCGACATGGATACTGGACGCGCCGGAAACTTCTGAACGTTGGACCGCGCCCCGCGGGGGCCCCTTCTGGTGAGGGGACCTCGCCCCGGGGCCGTTTGTGCTGGGCACAAGAGAGAGAGCGATGGCCACAACCCGATCGCAGATCAGTTTCTCGAAGCGTGACAGCGGCATGCCGATGCCGCACCTCCTCGACATCCAGACCCAGGCCTTCAAGAGCCTGATGGTCCCGGATGACATCGCGGGGGCGCGACAGGACGTGTCGCTGGAGCGCGTCTTCCGTGACCTCTTCCCGATCTCCGACGTGAACGGGAAATACGAGCTCACCTTCAAGTCGTACTCGATTGGCGAGCCGAAGTACTCCGTCGAGGAGTGCATCGAGCGCGACATGACGTACGCCTCTCCCCTCAAGGCGGCCCTGGCCCTCAACGTCTTCGAGGACGTGGACGGTCAGCGGCGGCTCAAGAACCAGATCGAGAAGGAGGTCTATCTCGGCGAGCTGCCGATGATGACCCCGCTCGGCACCTTCGTCATCAATGGGGCGGAGCGCGTCGTGGTGAGTCAGCTGCACCGCTCCCCGGGCGTGGTCTTCGAGGAGGACACCCATCCCAACGGGCAGCGGCTGTTCTCGGCGCGGATCATCCCGTTCCGCGGGTCGTGGGTCGAGTTCACCATCGACATCCACGACGTCATCTACGTCCACATCGACAAGAAGAAGAAGTTCCCGGCCACGGCCCTGCTGAGGGCCTTCGGCTACGGCACCAATCCCGACATCCTGCGGCTCTTCTTCGCGACCAAGGTCCTCGACATCAGCGGCAAGCTCGAGGGCCGGCAGGAGCGCCGGGAGATCCTCGGCAGCCTGCTGGCGCTCGAGGTCAAGAACCCCGAGACCCCCGACGGCGATCCCTTCGGCGGGGTGGGCACGGAGATCACCCCGGAGCTGCTCAACCGGATGCGGCACGCGGGCGTCAAGAAGGTGACGATCTTCTCCGGCTTCACCTCGCTCGACCTCCGCGAGGAGGAGATGCCGACCACGATGCGCGAGCGGGAGCACCACGTGCTCGCCTTCGACGTCGCCGACCCCGATACCGGCGAGGTCCTGGCCGACGCCGGCAAGACCCTGAGCGACACGCTTCGCAACCGGCTGCTCAAGGCCGGCGTCCTCAAGGTGGACGTGCTGCTGCCCGGGGGGCGGGCGGAGTCGGCGCTGATCAAGAACACCCTGGTCAAGGACCCGACCAAGACCGAGGCCGAAGCGCTCCAGCAGATCTATTCGCTGCTTCGCCCCGGCGACGCGCCCAACCTGGAGACGGCGCGGCTGCAGTTGCAGCGGCTCTTCTTCAACCCGAAGCGCTACGACCTCGGCCGGGTGGGCCGGCACAAGATCAACTACCGGCTCAAGCTGAAGCTCGACCCGAACCACACGGTCCTCACGGAAGAGGACTTCATCGCCATCATCAAGTACCTGATCGACCTGCACGACGGCCGTGGCCACACCGATGACATCGACCACCTGGGCAACCGGCGGATCCGCTCGGTGGGCGAACTGATCGCCAACCAGTTCTCGGTGGGCCTCTCCCGCATGGCCCGCCTGGTCAAGGAACGGATGAGCATCAACTCCGACCCGGAGAAGATCTCGCTCGACGACCTGGTCAATGCCCGGACGGTGTCGGCGGTGATCCAGGCCTTCTTCGGGTCCTCGCAGCTGTCCCAGTTCATGGACCAGACCAACCCGCTGGCCGAGCTGACCAACAAGCGGCGCCTGTCGGCGCTCGGGCCAGGCGGCCTGACACGTGAGCGGGCGGGGTTCGAGGTCCGCGACGTGCACTACTCGCAGTACGGCCGGATGTGTCCGATCGAAACGCCGGAAGGCCCGAACATCGGCCTGATCACCAGCCTGGCCACCTACGCGCGGATCAACGATCTCGGCTTCATCGAGACGCCCTACCGGGTGGCCAAGCACGGCCGCGTGACCAACGAGATCCACTGGCTCTCCGCCACGCAGGAGGAGGGCTATGGCATCGCGCAGGCCAACGCGGCGGTCGGTCCCGACGGCAAGTTCCAGGACAGCCTGGTCCTCTGCCGCCGCGGCGACGACTACCCGCTGCTGCCGCCGGAGCGGATCGAGTTCATGGACGTCGCGCCGGACCAGCTGGTCTCGATCGCGGCCGCGCTGATTCCGTTCCTCGAGCACGACGACGCCAACCGCGCCTTGATGGGCTCCAACATGCAGCGGCAGTCGGTGCCGCTGCTCTTCCCGGAGTCGCCGGTGGTGGGCACCGGCCTCGAGGGCAAGGTGGCCTGCGACTCCGGCGCCGTCATCATGGCGCGCCGGGCGGGGACGGTCACCCGGGTCACGGCCGACGAGATCATGATCGATTCCGGCGACCAGGGTCCCAAGGTGGGCGCGGTGCCGCTGGCCCGGCTGGCCCAGCACGACCGGTACCGGGTCAAGAAGTTCTGGCGCACCAACCAGGACACCGCCATCAATCAGCGGCCCCTGGTCCAGCTCGGACAGACGGTGGCCGAGGGCGAGGTGATCGCCGACGGTGCCGCCACCCAGCAGGGCGAGCTCGCCCTCGGCAACAACGTGACGGTCGCGTTCATGCCCTGGTACGGCCACAACTTCGAAGACGCCATCGTGCTCTCGGAGCGCCTGGTCAAGGACGACATCTACTCGTCGATTCACATCCAGGAACTGGAACTCCACGTCCGCGACACCAAGCGCGGCCAGGAGGAGATCACCCGCGAGATCCCCAACGTCTCGGACGAGGCGCTGGTGGACCTCGACGAGCGCGGCATCATCCGGATCGGCGCCCATGTCAAGCCGGGCGACATTCTGGTCGGCAAGATCACGCCCAAGGGCGAGACCGAGCTGTCGCCGGAAGAGAAGCTGCTCACGGCGATCTTCGGCGAGAAGGCCAAGGACGTCAAGGACTCGTCCCTCAAGGTGCCCCCGGGCATGAAGGGGACGGTCATCGACGTCAAGATCTTCAGCCGGATCGAGGACCCGGTCGTCGAGAAGGACCGGGGCGAGCGGATCGGCGAGGTCCGGCGGGTCGAGCACGACGAGAAGACCCGGATCAGCACGGTGATGCTCGAGGAGCTGGTCGCGCTGCTCGAGGGCCAGGAGGTGGCCCTGATGCTCAAGGCCGGCACGGTGGAAGAGTACCTGGCGCCCGCCACCAAGCTCACCACCGGGGTCCTCGCCGGTGTCGACCTCACCGAGGTCGACCTCAAGACGGTGCGGGTGGTCAACAAGAACGCCAATGAGCGGATCCGCCTGACCATCGACACCGCGGCGCTCGAGCGGGCCCGGGTGGAGGAGAAGGCGGAGGACCAGATCGACAAGATCCTCCAGCCCGACGAGCTGCCCCCCGGCGTGATCCAGCTGGTCAAGGTCTACCTCGGCGAAAAGCGGAAGATCGCCGTCGGCGACAAGATGGCGGGCCGCCACGGCAACAAGGGCATCGTCGCCCGGATCGTGCCGGAGGAGGACATGCCGTTCCTCCCCGATGGCCGGCCCGTCGACATCGTCCTCAACCCGCTGGGCGTGCCGAGCCGGATGAACGTGGGCCAGATCCTGGAGACGCACCTGGGCTGGTGCGCCACCATCCTGGGCTTCAAGGCCAAGACGCCGGTCTTCCGCGGCGCCAACGAGGGCGAGATCGGCCTGCTGCTCCGCGTTGCCGGCCTGCGGTGGGCGGGGCAGTCGCTCTCCCTCGGGCATCAGGCGCCCGACACGAACGCCGCTGCCGTGCTGGCCCTGCTCACCGACCTCCGCACCGAGGAGGGCGGCAATACGCTGCTGGAAGCGGGCATCGAGGACCTGGCGGTGCGGAGTGTTTCGGCCGGCACCAAGAAGCTGTACGAGGGGATCAAGGAATACCTGGCCGCCGCGGCGCAGGAACTGGCCGGGCGCGACCTGGTGGTCCGCCGGCAGGAGCTGGAGCACCACAAGCTGCTGCTCGGGCTGGCCGAAGGCGAGCGGAAGAAACTGCTCGCCCGGACCGTGAAGGAGCTCGAGGCGGCGGCCGGCGCGACCGTGGTGGAGGCGCTCGAGGCCGCGGGCCGTCCGGCGCTGGCCAAGCTCGCGGTCGGCACGGGCAGCGCGGCGGAGGTCTCGGCGGCGGCCGAGGAACTGATCCGGGTGGCGGGCCTCACGCCCGCCGGCAAGGTGCGGCTTCGCGACGGGCGCGCCGGCCAGGAGTTCGCCGGCGACGTCACCGTGGGCACCATCTACATGCTCAAGCTGAGTCACCTGGTGGACGACAAGATCCACGCCCGCTCGATCGGGCCGTACTCGCTGGTCACCCAGCAACCGCTCGCCGGCAAGGCGCAGTTCGGCGGCCAGCGGTTCGGTGAAATGGAAGTGTGGGCGCTCGAGGCCTACGGCGCGGCCCATCTCCTCCAGGAGATGCTGACGGTCAAGTCGGACGACGTCAACGGCCGGAGCAAGGTCTACGAGGCGATCGTGAAGGGGCAGAACCTGCCGGAGCCCGGGATTCCCGAGTCCTTCAACGTGCTCGTGAAGGAACTCCAGGCGCTTGGCCTGAAGGTGACGCTCGGCGCTACCGCCGAAGGCGAGGAGTAACATGATCGATTTCCGCAGCGGCCGTGAGCCGAAGAGCTCGAGCTTCGATTTCATCTCCATCCGGATCGCGGCGCCGGAGGAGATCCGCGGCCCCCGCGACCCGAAGGAACGGGAGCGGCTGGAGTTGCAGGGGATGCGGAGCTGGTGGTCGTGGGGCGAGGTGACCAAGCCCGAGACCATCAACTACCGGTCCTTCAAGCCGGAAAAGGACGGCCTCTTCTGCGAGCGCATCTTCGGTCCCGTCAAGGACTGGGAGTGCCATTGCGGCAAGTACAAGCGGATCCGCTACCGCGGCGTCATCTGCGACCGGTGCGGCGTCGAGGTCACGCTCAGCAAGGTCCGGCGGGAACGCATGGGCCACATCGAGCTGAGCGTGCCGGTGGCGCACATCTGGTTCTTCAAGACGCTCCCCTCGCCGATGGGGAACCTGCTGGGCCTGACGCTCCGCGACCTCGAGCGGGTCATCTACTACTCCAGCTACGTGGTCATTGATCCGGGCAAGCAGGAGCTCGAGGCCAACCAGCTGCTCGACGAGGACGAGTACCTCACCCTCCGCCAGAAGGCCAAGGACGAGGGCGACACCGCCTTCCGGGCCGACATCGGCGCGCCAGCGGTGCGGACCCTGCTCGAGCGGATCGACATCAAGAAGCTGGCGGACAAGCTTCGCGCGTCGGTGGCCTCCGAGACCAGCCAGCACCGCAAGAAGCAGACGCTCAAGCGGCTCAAGATCGTGGACGCGTTCCTCTGCTCGGGCGACAACGGTGACCTGCCGAACCTGCCCGCCTGGATGGTGATGGACGTGATCCCGGTCCTGCCGCCGGACCTCCGGCCGCTGGTGCCGCTCGATGGTGGGCGCTTCGCGACCAGCGACCTCAACGATCTCTATCGCCGGGTCATCAACCGGAACAACCGGCTCCAGAAGCTGATCCAGCACAAGGCCCCGGAGGTCATCCTCCGGAACGAGAAGCGGATGTTGCAGGAGGCGGTCGACGCACTCTTCGACAACGGCCGGCGTTCCAAGGCGATCCGGGGCCGGGGCAAGCGGCCGCTCAAGTCGCTCTCCGACATGCTCAAGGGCAAGCAGGGCCGGTTCCGCCAGAACCTGCTCGGCAAGCGGGTGGACTATTCCGGCCGGTCGGTGATCGTGGTGGGTCCGGAGCTCCGGCTCCACCAGTGCGGCCTGCCCAAGACGATGGCGGTCGAGCTGTTCAAGCCCTTCATCATCCACAAGCTGGTGGAGAAGGGCATCGCCGAGACGGTCAAGCGGGCCAAGAAGATCGTCGAGAAGGAAGGGCCCGAGGTCTACGAAATCCTGGAGGAGATCATCCAGGACCACCCGGTGCTGCTCAATCGCGCCCCGACGCTGCACCGGCTCGGCATCCAGGCCTTCGAGCCGAAGCTGGTCGAGGGCAAGGCGATCCGGATCCACCCGCTGGTCTGCGCCGCCTTCAACGCGGACTTCGACGGCGACCAGATGGCCGTGCACGTGCCGCTGTCGTTCGAGGCCCAGCTGGAGGCCCGCCTCCTGATGGTGTCGTCGAACAACATCCTCAAGCCGTCCGACGGCCGTCCAGTGGCGGAGCCGTCGCAGGACATGGTGCTGGGCTGCTACTTCCTGACCAAACTGCCCTCGGGCTTCGAAGAGCAGCTCCGCAAGGCGGGACCCAGGGGCGAGGCGCTCCGGGAGACGCTCTGGAAGGACGCCCTCTACTTCGGCAGCCTGGCGGAGCTGGAGATGGCCGTGCTGCACGGTCGGGTCGCCTATCAGGCCGCGATCCGATTCTGGTTCGTGCCGCCGAAGGAAACCGACCCCACCAAGGCCGATGCGGCGCCGCGCTGGCTCCGGACCACCGTGGGCCGGGTGCTGTTCAACAACATCCTGCCGCGACAGGTCGTGGCGGAGCTGGGTTTCCGCGACGAGTTGATGAAGAAGAAGGTGCTCTCCGAGCTGGTCCTGCAGAGCTACCGCCGCGCCGGGCTCAAGGACACGGTCGAGTTCCTGGACCGGCTCAAGCGGTTCGGCTTCGACTTTGCCACCCTGGGCGGCATCTCCATCGGCATCGAGGACCTGGAAGTGCCGGCCGAGAAGGCCGATCTCATCGAGGAAGCGGCCAAGCGGGTTGAGCGGTTCCAGAAGGCCTACAACACCGGCCAGATCACCTTCGGCGAGCGGTACAACAAGGTCATCGACGCCTGGACCCACGCCAACAACGACGTGGCCGAGGCGATGATCAACCACATGCGCCAGGCGCGCGGCGGCTTCAACCCGGTCTTCATGATGTTCGACTCCGGCTCGCGCGGCAGCCGGGACCAGATCCGGCAGCTCGCCGGCATGCGCGGCCTGATGGCCAAGCCGCAGAAGAAGCTGACCGGCGGCATCGGCGAGATCATCGAGAGCCCGATCCGCTCGAACTTCCGCGAAGGCCTGACGGTGCTCGAGTATTTCATCTCGACCCACGGCGCCCGGAAGGGCCTGGCCGACACGGCGCTGAAGACGGCCGATGCCGGCTACCTGACCCGTCGTCTCGTGGACGTGGCCCAGGACGTCACCGTCACCGAGGAGGATTGCGGCACCATCCTGGGCCTCGAGATGACGGCGCTCAAGGAGGGCGAAGACGTCATCGAGTCGCTCAAGGAGCGCCTGGTCGGCAGCGTGGCCGGTGAGGACGTCTTCGATCCGCACCAGCTCGACGAGCACGGCGACCCGCTCCTGCTGGTGCAGGCCGGCCAGCTGATCGACGAAGTGGCCGGCGATGCCATCGACGATGCGGCCATCGAGAAGGTGAAGATTCGTTCGGTGCTGACCTGTGAGGCGCGGCGCGGCGTCTGCCGGATGTGCTACGGCCGGAACCTGGCCACCATGGACATGGTGGACATGGGCGAGGCGGTCGGCATCCTGGCGGCGCAGTCCATCGGCGAGCCGGGCACACAGCTCACTCTCCGGACCTTCCACATCGGCGGCACCTCGTCGCGCATCGCCGAAGAGGCGGAGCGGCGGGCCCGGTCCGACGGCCTGGTCCGCTATACCGAGGGCCTTGACTGGACCGACGTGCCCATCGAATACGAAGATGGCACGACCAGCGTGATCCGGGTCGTACTCACCCGCGAGGACGAGTCGGCCGCCGAAGAGCAGAAGCAGGGCATCCTGGTGGTGGACCCGAAGGACCCGAAGCGGGTGCTCAACCGCTACCCGGTGCCGGAAGGCGCCATCCTGCACGCCAAGGAAGGCGACCTGGTCACCAAGGGGGACACCGACCGCCGCG
>Ga0315292_10002047_pt1 | contig 11136 bp, 5 predicted proteins | sample YL17G13_0_MG_FD_204029 | JGI IMG/M metagenome (GOLD analysis project Ga0315292, IMG submission 204029) | Sediment microbial communities from Yellowstone Lake, YNP, Wyoming, USA - YL17G13_0 | ecosystem: Environmental > Aquatic > Freshwater > Lake > Sediment | place: USA: Wyoming | collected... | reverse complement strand
GGACGAGGTCCTCACCCTGCTCGGTGGCCTCGGTGTGATCCTGCTGCTGCTCGACGTCGGCATGGAGATGGACCTCGGCGAGTTGGCGTCGGTCGGCAAGGCCGCCCTCACCGTGGCCGTCGTCGGTGTCGTCGCCCCGTTCGCTCTGGGGGCCGGAGTGATCCTGGCCTTCGGACTGTCCGGCAACGAAGCGCTCTTCGTGGGCGCGGCCCTCACCGCCACATCGGTGGGCATCACCGCCCGGGTGTTCGGCGACCTGAAGGCGCTGGCCTCGGTCGAGGCCCGCACCGTGCTCGGGGCGGCGGTGGCCGACGACGTGATCGGCCTGGTGATCCTCACCGTGGTCGTGCGGTTGGTGACGGTCGGGTCGATCTCGGCCGTCGACGTGGGCCAGGTCGTGCTCGTCGCGGTCGTGTTCCTCGTCGGCGCGTCGCTCCTCGGCTCGAAGTTGGCGCCCCCGGCGTTCGACTGGCTGGCCAGGGTGAGCAAGTCGAACGGCACGCTCGTGGCGGTGGCGCTCGCCTTCACCCTCGGCCTCGCCGCGTTGGCCGAGTGGGCCAAGCTGGCCCCGATCGTGGGCGCCTTCGTGGCCGGCGTCGCGCTGTCGAGGGCCAAGGTCGCGCCCCGCATCCACCGTGAGCTCATGCCTGTGGGTCACCTGCTGATCCCCGTCTTCTTCCTGCAGATCGGTGTGGACGCCGACGTCACCCAGTTCGCCAAGCCGGCGGTGCTCGGGTTGGCCGCCGCCCTGTTCGCGGTGGCCGTCATCGGCAAGCTGGTGTCGGCGGCCGGCATGATCGGCTCACCCGGCGACAGGCTGTTGGTCGGCATGGCCATGATCCCGCGGGGCGAGGTCGGCCTGATCTTCGCCACCATCGGCCTGCAGCAGAAGGTGTTCGGCGAGGACGTGTACGCCTCGGTGCTGCTGGTGGTGCTGGCCACCACGCTGGTCACCCCACCCCTGCTGCGATGGCGGCTGCAGCGCACCGGGGCCCGTCACGCCGAGGCCGCCGCGCCGGACTCGCGGCCCGACGGGGGTTGGATCACCACCACGCATCGGGCCGGTATCACCGTGGTCGACCTCGCCGCCGAGCCCCCGGCGAACGGCACCCTCCAGGTTGCCCTGCAGGTGGCGGTGGCCCTCGCCGACGACCCACCCGGGCCCCGGGTGCTCGACTGGCTCTCGGCGCAGGAGCGCACCCCGTTGCGTTGGGACCCGGACTCACGGTCGGAGTTCTTCCGACTCCTCGATGCGGGAGGCCCGCGTTCGTGGCGCTTCCTGAGCATCACCGGCGTACTCGAGCGTGCCCTGCCCGAACTGGCCGAGGTGGTGGCCGAACGCGAAGCCGAGTCCTACGGGTTCGACCCGATGGCCAGTCTCGACTGGACCACCCTTCAGGTGGTGCACGACCTGCGGGCCGGTGAGGACTTCGGCCTCGATCACGGCGATCGGGTGGCCCTGGCCGCCGTGATCTCGGATGCCACTGAGCTCGATGCGACTCGCAGTGTCGTCGTCGCCCGGCGGGTCGCGCAACGACTCGACCTGGGGGCCGCCGCCGAGGAAGCGCTGGCCGGCATGCTCCGAGACCTCGAACTGTTCGTGGCGACGGCCCGGCGCATCGACGGGCTGGGCGAAGAACGCGTGCAGCAACTTGCCGAGCACCTGCAGTCGGCCGAGCAGGTCACCGCGCTGCTGGTGCTCGCCCTCGCGACCCACCCCGACGATCGCACGCTGCACCAGCGGTTGCGCTCGTTGCACGAACGGTTGACCGAAGCGCTCAGCCATCCCGAACTGGTGAGCCGGTCGGTCGCCAACCTGTTGGAGATCCGCCGCACGGCCGCGGCCCGGCTGACCACCGACCAACACGTGCAGGATCGCATCGCCTCGGCCCCCCGGGCGTTCGTACTCACCCAGACCCCGGCGGCGCTGGCCGCGCAGGCGGCGCTCGGCGAACAGCATCGTCGCGGTGCGGTGTGGGGCGTCGACGTGGTCGACGAGGGTGACGGCGCGTTTCGTGTCGACGTCGCGGCCGCCGATCAGCACGGCCTGCTGGCGCACCTGGCCCGGGCCCTGGCCTCGGCCGACCTCGACGTGCGCTCGGCCGACCTCGGCGTGTGGGACGACGGCGCCGTCGTCGCCTCGTTCCGCGTGCAGGGCGACGCCGATCCGCAGGTCGACCAACTGGTGCGCCTGATCGAGGACGCATCGGCGACAGCCACCCACGGGCGACCTCGTCCGCGTGCCGACGTTTCGTGGGACGACCAGATGTCACCCTGGCACACGATCTGCCGGGTGACCGACATCGACGAGGTCGGGCTGCTCGCCGATCTGGCCGCCGCGCTCTCGGTGGCCGGATGCGACATCCACGCGGTCCACGCTGTCAGTTCCGACGGCCGCACCATCGACTCGTTCGACCTCACCGACGGCCACGGCGCCAAGCTCGACACCGATACGCGCCGCCAGGCCGAAATGGCGATTGCCGGCGGGTCGCAGTCGGCCACCCGACCCCGTCGGTTCTCGCTTCGGGGGCGCTGAGAACCCGTTGCCGTCACGGCGAAGGGCCCGGTCGCGACGACCGGGCCCTTCGGGTGTTCGATGGCGGGCTGGGCACTCCGGCCCGATCGCCGCAGCCTGATTACTCGGGGACGGTGTCGGGCAGCGTCAAGCGGACGTCGTTGATCTTGCTGCGCAGGTCGAACTCGTCGTTGGGCAGGTCGTCCATCCAGAGCTCGAGGGCCTGGCGGATGATGGCGTCGCGATCACCGTTCATGACCTTGCTGGCCAGTTCGGTCTCGGCGACCATCTCCTCGACGGTCTCGATGCCGGCGTTGCCGATGCGCTTCGACCAGACCAGGGCGCCCAGCACCACGACCAACGCGCCACCGGCAACGACGAAGCGCATGTCGTTGTTGCGCATGGTCAGGATGGCGGGCAGCATCAGCAGCGACACCAGGTTCATCACCTTGATGAGCGGGTTGAGCGCCGGCCCGGCGGTGTCCTTGAACGGGTCACCGACGGTGTCGCCGATGACTGCGGCCTTGTGGGCCTCGGATCCCTTGCCACCCTCGTTGCCGTCCTCGATGAACTTCTTGGCGTTGTCCCAGGCCCCGCCTGAGTTCGACAGGAAGTTGGCCATCAACTGGCCGGTGACGATGGCGGCGGCCAGGAACGCACCGAGCGCCAGATAGCCGATGCCGAAGCCGATGATGACGGGGGTGAGCACGGCGAGCAGGGCCGGGGTGGTCAGCTCGCGGAGCGAGGCGCCGGTGCAGATGTCGATGACGGCGCCGTAGTCGGGCCGCTCGGTGCGGTCCATGATGCCGGGCTTCTCCCGGAACTGACGCCGCACCTCCTGCACGACGGTGCCGGCGGTGCGGCTGACGGCGCGGATGGCGAGCGAGCTGAACAGGAAGGCCACCGAGCCACCGATGAGCAGGCCGATGAAGGTCTTCGGGTCGGCCACGTTGATCTGCACGAGGCTGGCCAGGCGGCCGGAGATCTCGGCCTCGGCGAGCGTTGCCGCGTCGATGGTGCCCTTGGCGATGGTCTCGGCGTACGAGGCGAACAGGGCGACCGCGGCGATGACGGCCGAGCCGATGGCGAAGCCCTTGGTGACGGCCTTGGTGGTGTTGCCGACGGCGTCGAGGCTCACCATGATGCGCTCGGGCTCGCCCTCGAACTCGCCGGCCATCTCGGCGATGCCCGCCGCGTTGTCGGCCACGGGGCCGAAGGTGTCCTCGGCGACGACGATGCCGGTGGTGGCGAGCATGCCGATGCCGGTGAGGGCCACGAGGTAGAGCGAGAAGGCGACGTTGCCGCCGCCCAGCAGCAGGGCGGCCCCGATGGCCACGGCGATGGCGACCAGCGCCCAGACCGCGGATTCGAGGCCGAGCGAGATGCCCTCGAGCACGGTGGTGGCCGGGCCGGTGCGGGCCGCCTTGGCGATGTCCTGCACCGGGTTCGTCGTCGTGGACGTGTAGTACTGGGTGATCTTGCTGGCGGCGAAGCCGAGGATCACGCCGGCCACGATGGCGCCGAATAGGCGGAGGCCCGGGCTCGAAATGGTGGCACCGGCCGGGTTGCCGACGTAGACGAAGGCGACGAAGGCGGCGCCGATCACGGCGATGAACTGGGCGGTGTAGATGCCCCGGTTGATGGCCGCCAGCGCGTTGCGATCGTTGTCGCGGCCTTTCACCACGAAGATGCCGACCATCGAGGCGAGCAGGCCGATGGTGACCACGGCCAGCGGGAAGATGAGGCCCTTGGCCGCCTGGCCGCCGAGGCCGATGGCCCGGAAGGCCGACACGCCCAGGATGATCGACGCCACCAGGGTGACGGCGAAGCTCTCGAACAGGTCGGCGGCCATGCCGGCGCAGTCGCCCACGTTGTCGCCCACGTTGTCGGCGATGGTGGCCGGGTTGCGGGGGTCGTCCTCGGGGATGCCGGCCTCGACCTTGCCGACCAGGTCGGCGCCCACGTCGGCGGCCTTGGTGAAGATGCCGCCGCCCACCCGCAGGAACAGGGCGAGCAGGGATCCGCCGAAGCCGAACCCGATCAGGATCGACGTGGCCGTGTTCTGGAAGATCATGATGATGCCGGTGGCCCCGAGCAGGCCGAGGCCGGCGGTGAGCAGGCCGGCCACGCCGCCGGTGCGGAAGGCCACCTTGAGGGCACCCGGGTAGTCGCTTTCCTTGGCGGCCGCCGCGGTGCGCACATTGCCGCGCACGGCGAGCCACATGCCGCAGAAGCCGATCGTTCCCGAGAAGATGGCGCCGACCAGGAACGCTCCGGTGCGGAACGCGCCCGACTGGGCGAAGCTCAGCACCTGGTCGCCGACGGCGCCGTCGAGCTCCTTGTTCACGGCCGTCGAGGTGACGAACACGACGATGGCCAGCGGCACGACGATCATGCCGATCGTGCGGAACTGTCGCTTGAGGTAGGCCGAAGCGCCTTCCTGGATGGCACCGGCGATGTCCTGCATCTCCTGGGTGCCGGGGTCATGGGCGAGCACGCCCCGCATCAGGACGAAGCCCAGGGCGAGCGCCACGAGGGACACGGCTACGGAGAAGTAGAGCCACGTCCACTCGGCGGTTCCCAGGGTGAACGACTGATAGCCGCCCTCGGCAAACAGGCTGGTCATACGGTGCTTCCTTCCAGTTGGTCGACGACGACGCTGTCGCCGATCGTGGTTACCTTGCGTACGAAGATCTGGCGGGCGACCCGCTCGCCCAGCGTGCGGTCACGGCCGTCGACCCGCAGGACGATCGGCCCGTCGAACGGGTGCTTCTCGCGGACCTCGACGCTCACCCCGGGGCGCACCCCGAGATCGTCGAGGAACGCGATGACATCGGCATCGGTCGAGCCCGGCACGGCCACTTCGGCCACATCGCCGGCTTCGAGCTCGTAGAGCTGCGGGAGCGCCGGGATCTCGTCCTGCTCGGGATCGGGGATCGGGAATCCGTGGGGGCAGGTGGCCGGACGGTTGAGGGCCACGAACAGCCGGTTGAGGACCTCGTCGGGCAGGTCGTGCTCGAAGCTGGGCGCGAGCCGGTCGGCCTCGTTCCAGGGGTAGCCGAGCATGTCGGCGAGAAAGCGCTCGACGATGCGGTGGCGGCGGATGGCGCCGATCGCCAGTCGTCGACCGGCGGGCGTGAAGCGCACGCCGTGGTAGGGCCGATGATCGACGAGCTCGCGATCGGCGAGGCGCTTCACGGTCGCGGTGACGGTGCCGGGGGTGAGCCCGAGGGTGTCGGCCAAGTCGCCGGTGTGCGCGTCGGGCTGGTCTTTCGTGCGGCGGTAGATCGCCTTGAGCGTCTCGCGCTCGGATTTGGAGAGTTCAGGCTTGGAGAGTTCAGGAGTCATGAGGTTTTGGCGCGCCGAAACTGAGGTTGGGGCGCGCGAGAGTTCACACGCGCGTCAGTGTGCTGTCAAAACCCGGCCGTGCCTTCGGCCTCGACGCAGGATCTGCCGGCGGGGCCAGGTTGCCGGGCCCCGGCCGGAAGTGGGGCCGGTCAGCCCTTCGAGCCCATCTTGAGCGACGGCGCCCCGGTGACCGGCGCGATGGTCTCGTTGGGGGCGGTGGCCGGGGCCAGGTCGGGATCGCCGATGGCGTAGAAGCGACCGCCCCGGGCGCCGACGAAGATGCGGCCGTTCCACACCGCCGGCGTCGACTCGATGCACCCGCCGAGCTCGACGTTCCACTTCTCGGGCGGGTCGATGGTGGTGTCGCTCACGTCGTAGGCATGCAGGATGCCGCTGCAGTCACCCACGATGAGGGTGTCGTCGACGACGACCGGCGACTGCCAGGTGGGACCGGGCAGCTTCTTCTGCCAACGGGTCGCTCCGGTCGCCCGATCGATGCCCAGCAACCGGCCCCCATTGGTGTCGGCGTAGAGCATGTCCTTCCAGATCGCCGGCGTACCCCATACCCCGGTCGTGCCGCCGCCCTGGTCCTTGACCGACCAGACGAGCGGGTCGTCGGGCTTGCGGGGGTCGAGCTTCATGATCTGGCCGATCTCCTTCGACCGGGGATTGGCCCGCTCGAACTCCGACGCCACGTACAGGTAGCCGTCGGCGTCGATCACGATCGAGGCGTCGGTGTCGTCACCCGTCCAGAATCGGAAGATGCGGGTCGGGACGGTGCCGGTCTTGAGCCCGGTGATGTCCCAGCCCTGCACGAGGCCACCGGAGTTGGCGAAGTAGACGGTGTTGCCCGAGATGGCGACGGAGTTCTCGATCGACACCGCCTTGTTCGGGATCTGCTTGACGAGCTCGGCGTCCCATCCGGGGGCGGTGAACACGACCTCGGGATCGACGGTGACCTTGCCGGCGGCGTCGTAGCCCCGATTGAGCTTCACGATGTAGAAGTTGCTGTTTTCGCCGCCCTCGAACAGGTAGTCGTCGATGACCAGGCCCGAGCCGTCCCAGTCGTCGTTCCAGACCACCGGCGGCCCGCCGTAGGCCCACAACTTCCACAGCTCGGTGGGCGCAGGCTGGTCGAAGGCGATGACCCGGTAGAAGTTGTCGCGTGAGCCGGTATAGAGCAGCGGGTAGGCGTCGGGGTCGACGCTCACGGTGCCCTTGATGATGTCGCCGGTGGGGAAGTCGGGCAGCAGCCGCGTGCCGCTCTGCGCCTCGAGGAAATGGACGGCCCGGTCATAGGCGCCGAAGGCCACCCAGGTCTTGCCGTCGCGCTCCCACACGTTGGGCTGGCCGGTCCATCCGCTGCCGCACCAGGTGCGAGGGCCCTTCTCGTCGGACGACGTCGAGCACATGCCGCCGCCGCCCGGCCCGGGGAACGACCAGAGCACCTGAGGCTTGGTCGGCACCGGGCCCTTGCCGTAGTAGCTGCGGGTCGGATTGCCGCGGAACGTCAGCAGGCCGTCGACCGTGTCGCCGAACGGATGCCCCGACGACGCCGGGTCGACCCAGCCGTCGTAGTCGCCGAGCGGGGCGAGGGTCGTCTCGGTCGTGTCGGTCGGGTCGGTCGGGTCGGTCGTGTCGGTCGTCGTGTCGGTCGCCGAGGTCGCCGAGGTCGGGTCGCCCGACGGTTCGGCGACCGATGCCGCCGAGTCGGCCTTGTCAGTGTCGGCCTGCCTGCGGTCGTTGACCAGCAGCAGTCCGAGGATGATCACGAGCATCAGAGAGACCCCGGCCGGCACCAGCCACGTGGGCCGTCGGGACCGATGGGTGGCGACCCGATCGGGGTCGACGGGTGGCAGCACGAACGCCGCCGGGTCGTCGCCGAGGCCGGTTGCAGTCGGGTCGTCAGTGTTCTCGGTCATCCGACGCTGCCTTCGGCGACCAGGCGCTCGAGCATGAGGTCGGGCTGCTCCTGCTCGAGGCGCTGCACCCAGTACTGGCTCTCGAACAGGGCGAGCAGGGTGCCGTCGGCCCGGCTCATCACGCGGGCGCCGCGCATGCCGCGCAGGGCCTCGGCGCCGGCCGCATCGGTGCGGCGAGCGAGCTTGTAGGCCGTCGGGCTGAGCTCGACCGGGGCCCCGAACTCGTTTTCGAGCCGGTGCACGGCGACCTCGAACTGCATGGGCCCGACGGCGGCCAGCACCGGAGCCTGGTCGCCCAGGTCGGCGTCACGAAGCACCTGCACCACTCCCTCTTCGTCGAGCTGGGCGATGCCCCGGCGGAACTGCTTGAACCGGCCCGTGTCGCGGACCCGGATCACGCTGAAGTGCTCGGGGGCGAAGCTGGGGATGGCCGGGAAGGCGACCGGCGGGTCGAGGTAGAGGGTGTCGCCCACCTTCACATCGGTGGCGTTCACGAGACCGACGACATCGCCGGGGAAGGCCTCGTCGATGGTCTCGCGCTCCTGACCGAACACCTGGTGCGCGTACTTGGTGGCGAAGGGCTTGCCGGTGGCGGCGTGGGTGACGACCATGCCCCGCTCGAACCGTCCGGAGCACACCCGCAGGAAGGCGATGCGATCGCGGTGCGACGGGTCCATGTTGGCCTGCACCTTGAACACGAACCCCGAGAACGGCGCATCGAGTGGGCGGGGCAGGCCGTCGACGTCGGGACGCGGGCTCGGTGAGGGCACGAGGTCGACGACGGCGTCGAGCAACTTGCGCACGCCGAAGTTGGTGAGGGCCGAGCCGAAGAAGACGGGGGTCTCCTCGGCGGCGAGGAAGGCCTTGGTGTCGAGGTCGGCGACGGTGCCGTCGAGCAGTTCGAGCAGGGCGGCGGCCTCGTCCCATGCCGGGCCCTCCTCGGCGGCGGCGCGCTCGACGTCGACGAGCTCCTCGGGTGCCTCGGTGGCGCCGCGGGCCACCCGGGTGAACCGTATGAACTCACCGGTGCGCCGGTCGACCACGCCGCGGAAGTCGCCGGCGATGCCGACGGGCCACGTGACGGGCACCGGTTCGAGGTCGAGCGTCGACGACAGCTCGTCGAGCAGTTCGAGCGGCTCGAGGCCGGGACGGTCCCACTTGTTGATGAAGGTCATCAGCGGCAGGCCCCGCTGGCGACAGACGTCGAACAACTTGAGCGTCTGGGGCTCGATGCCCTTGGCGGCGTCGAGCACCATGATGGCGGCGTCGGCGGCGGCGAGCACGCGGTAGGTGTCCTCGGAGAAGTCGCGGTGACCGGGGGTGTCGAGCAGGTTCACCACATGCTCGCGGTAGGGGAACTGCAGCACGGTCGACGTGATCGAGATGCCGCGCTGCTGCTCGAGGGCCATCCAGTCGGACGTGGCGGAGCGGCGACCGCTGCGGGCCTTGACGGACCCGGCCTCGCTCGACAGGGCGCCGCCGTAGAGCAGGAACTTCTCGGTGAGCGTGGTCTTGCCCGCGTCGGGGTGGCTGATGATGGCAAAGGTGCGCCGTCGGCTGGCCTCGGACCGGGGATCGCTCACCCGGTGATGGTACCGGTGCCCGGTCCGGTGCCCGGGATTCAGGCGGTCCGGTGCCCGGGATTCAGGCGGTCCGGTGTGGGGGGTTCAGATTGCGGCGTAGACCGCCTTCATGAGGTTGGCGCTGCGCTGGTCGCCGGTCAGGCCGATGTCCATGCGGTTCATGACGTATCCGAAGCCGAGCTCGGCGTCGGGGTCGGCCCAACCGACCGATCCGCCGGCGCCGTAGTGGCCGAAGCTGCCGGGCCGGTTGGCGATCATGGTGGACGGCACCATGAACCCGAGGCCGAACTGGATGTCCATGTCCATCAGCACGATGTTGGGCCCTGAGGTGCGCTGCGTGCTCGCCTGCTTGACCTGATCGACGCCGAGGATGCGGATGCCGTCGACCTCGCCGACCATCGAGGCGTAGGCGCGGGCGATCGAGCGGGCATCGCCGACGCTGTTGGCCGATGGGATCTCGGCGGCGCGCACGGCCCGGGTGTTGAACACGTTGGGGTCGCCGAAGGCGCCACCGGGCGCGCCCAGCGCCTTGCCGAGGTTGGTGTCGGGCCCGATGAACAGGTCCATCATCGCCCTGACGGCCTCGTCGGTCGGGGCCTCGAGCACGATCAGCTTCACGACCCGGTGCTCCTGCGTCTCGGGCAGTCCGATGTACCAGTCGAGGCCGAGCGGCACGGCGACCTCGTCGTGGAAGAACGTGCCGAGGCTCTTGCCGCTGATGCGCTTGACGACCTCGCCGACGAGCCAGCCGTACGTGACGGCGTGGTAACCGTGGGCGGTGCCGGGCTCCCACTTGGGGGCCTCGGCGGCGAGCCGCTCGACGACCGGGTCCCACGCCAGGGCCTCGTCGAAGGTCATGGCATCGTCGATCCATGCCAGGCCGGCCTCATGCGTGAGCAGGTAGCTGACCGGCATATCCTGCTTGCCGGCGTCGGCGAACTCGGGCCAGTACCGCGACACGGGGGCCTCGACATCGAGCTCGCCCCGCTCGGCCAGCATGTTGGCGCACAACGCGGTGGCGCCTTTGGTCGTCGAGAACACGAGGACCATCGAGTCCTCCTGCCAGAGCGCACCCGTGTCGATGTCGGCCACGCCGCCCCAGAGGTCGACGACCTTCTGGCCCCGGTGATAGGCGGAGAACGCGGCTCCGACCTCGCTGCCGTTGTCGAAGTTGCCGGCGAAAGCGTCGCGGACACCCGCGAAGCCGGGTGCGATGAAGCCGTGGATCTCGGTCATGGTCGCCCACCGTAGTTGACCAGATTCTGAGATCTCGGGGCGTGGGTGCCACCGACCGGTCTGAGCCGGGGCCGGTCGTCAGGCGCAGGTGGCGCAGCGGCCCACGAGGTCGAGGCGGTGGTGCTCGGTCTCGAACCCGGTCTGTCGGCCGACCAGGCGGAAGGCTTCGTCCATCGAGGCCTCGAGGTACGGCTCGACGGTGAAGTCGGCGACGGCGCCGCAGGCCGTGCAGATCAGGTGATGGTGGTGCTCGGTGAGGTCCTGCGCCAGCTCGAAGCGGGTGAACTCGTCGGTCGCCACCACCCGGTTCACGACACCGGCCTGCTCGAGGATGGCCAGGTTGCGGTACACCGAGCTCTGGGCCAGATCGGTGCGCAGGGTGAGGACCTCGGCGATGGTGACGGGGTGATCGGAGGCGTCGAGCAACGCGACCAGGGCGCGGCGGTTCGACGTGTACCGCTGGCTGTCACCGCGCAGGCGCTGAGCGGCGGTGACGTGCAGATCGTGGGCACCCCCCGGGGCGGTGTCGGGC
>Ga0315292_10002046_pt1 | contig 11137 bp, 14 predicted proteins | sample YL17G13_0_MG_FD_204029 | JGI IMG/M metagenome (GOLD analysis project Ga0315292, IMG submission 204029) | Sediment microbial communities from Yellowstone Lake, YNP, Wyoming, USA - YL17G13_0 | ecosystem: Environmental > Aquatic > Freshwater > Lake > Sediment | place: USA: Wyoming | collected... | reverse complement strand
ATGTAGAGATTTTTATCACCTGTAAATTTTCTTTCAAGTGATCTTAGTTTATTAACGAACCACCATCTGATGGGATGTTTCTTTTTAAAGATGTATTCATCCCTTGAAAATGCTTTTCCTGATAAATTTCCCATAGCTTTAACGATTAAAAAATTCATATACTTGCAAATTAATACTATTCAAATTTGTGAGAACTGATGTACAAGGATACATACATTTAAAGTGGAAGACATTCTTGAACATAGAGAAGTCATAATTATATGAGGTCTCATCATACTTTCTTTTTGCTACAATCTCTTCCGTATCATGTACTATAAGGTAATCAACTTTATTAGCAAGACGTTCAATCATTGGTTGTCGGGAGAGTCGAGTACCATCTATAAAGGCGAGAGCAAACTTATTTTTAAAGAAAGGATAATCACCATTGATTAATTTCTCTTCTGTTACATGATCAACATCATGCCACTTTGATTTTAACTGTCTGTATGATAAATACCATCTCTCATCTGTTTCTACACTTAACAGTTTTCTATTTTGGTTTGCACAAATTAAATGCATAATAGGGGTACTATGATTACCCACCCCAACCTCCAGTACTGGACCTTTTGTCATGGTGTTTAGCATATGAATAAGTACAGGTTGGTGTGAACTAAGGTGCATAAGAAGGGGTTGTCTTTCTGCATAAGGTACCTCTTGAGAATCCCATATTTTATAAGCAAGATACGCTTCTTTGTACGGTATGTGCATTAACTCCATATATTTGTCGTTCATATCTTAATGTTTAGGTTTACGATGACTATCAAATTGTATTTCAATTTTATTCCATAGAAGTATAACTTCCTGTTTTAAGGCTTCCTCCAGACCTTTGTCCTCAATCATTGCTATTGACTCTGCCATACTTGCTTTAAGATTTTCTCCAGCAATGGTATATATTTTTTGTTTGGAAAAGTTTTTGAGAAATTGTAAATTTTGCCTTATATCGTCAATACCATAGTCAAAGATAATGGTAACAGGTGCGGATCTAAAAGGTTTCCATACTGAGTTTTTATAGACATATACTTCTATTTCTACTCCAATTATTCTGCTGATATCCTTGCCTCGGAACTTTTCTTCCTTTACAATTCTCTTCTTTACCTTGGTCATTAACCTAACACTTGCATAGAAACCAATTGCTAACCCTCCAGGTGTGGTATACTTCTCTCCCCAGTCTCCTGCATCAACATTCACACGTACTTGATTACTACAAACCATAAGGTAATCCTTTTTGGCTAACTCTCGGCAGGTAATCCTTGTTTGCTCGCTGAACTCTTTAGGTCTACGCATCCCCATCTTATCCCCTTTCTTTGGATCCATTTCCATATCGGTTGATAAGGCGGCAAGACTGTCTGCCATTATACCATGGACGGCTCCTTCTTTCCCTTTAGGTTTCCAACCACGAACGGCTTCAAATACCTCAGGTACAGTATCAGGTCTGGTATAATCCCCTTCCTTTAATTCCAATCCAAATATCTGGGCAAATTGCTGATTTAAGCGAGCCTCCGGATCATGAAACATAACTTGTCCACCTTGTGCTTGAACATTGCCCGCAATTTCAGATAGTAATACCGTTTTACCGGAACCACTTGGACCAAATATTTCAACGAGAATACCGGCAGGCAACCCTCCACCACGTATTCTACCTCCCGATATTGCCAAATCGAGCAACGTGGATCCTGTGCTGATATTATATCCTCTTCCAAGGAACTTTCCTTTGTACTCTTTGAACTTTGTTCTAACTGGTCCATTGACTTTCTTTTTCATTTGCTCACTTAACGCAGTGGCTGGTTTCTTCGTTCTTTCCATTATTCAAAATTAGCTAAGATATGTTTAACTTGTTTTGGAGTAAGCCCTTTTGATAGTTCCTTCTTAATCTCATCCAACCATACTGCAAAGTTTGCTCTGGGATGAGTTTTCTTCTCCTTTCTCCATTCTGTTTGGATGCGTTCTACAAGTTCATCCAATAAAGAGGCCTCTGTCTCCTTCTCCTCTTCCATCCATACATCAATAAATCCTTTAAATAGTTTGGATTTGGTAATACCTTTTGCCAAGGTATATAAGGAGACATAATTAAAAATATCTGGGGGCAAATGCACCCCCAGAAGTTTTGTTTCTTCCTTACCACTTAATTTTAGTTTTCCCATCACTTCCTTCTTTTACGTTTTGCTTCTAAGCATTCATCCCAGACTTCACAGTCGGCACATTCTTCATACCTTTCGGTATCAATACCAAACTTGTAACCTGACGGACATTCACCTTCCTTTGTTTTACCCTTTGGTTTCTTTTTTACAGGCTCATCATCCTCGTCCTCATCATCCTCATCATCATCATCATCGTCCTTTGCTGGCTTTTTCTTTGCTGGTAAAGTTTTCTTTTTACGGGCTGGTGGTTCGTCCTCATCATCGTCATCATCGTCATCATCCTCATCGTCATCATCCTCTTCCTTTGCGGGAGCCTTTTTTACAGGTTTCCTACGAACACTCTTCTTAGGTTCATCGTCCTCGTCTTCGTCCTCGTCTTCATCATCATCGTCCTTTACCTTCTTTATTTTCCCACCCTTCTCCTCATCATCGACTTCGAAGAACTTGGCATGCAACTCATCATACGTGGGTATAGTTAACAGGTCATCTAAGGATGGATTATCGTCCAACATACTCCACTCATATTGCTCGTCCCTCTCATCAAAGTCAATACGGGATGCCTGGGCAAAAGGTTGACTACCTCCAATTGTTTTTGATTCAAATCTTACCCTTAATGTTTTACCCTCATCAAGACTGGGGAAGTTTTCGTTTGCTGGGTTTTCCTGCAATTCCTCATTTAACAATGCCTGGAAGTTGTATTGGCTGATGTCAAACAAGTGAACCTCTTCCTCAAATTTCTTATGATCCTTTGGTATAACAAGGTAAAGATTTCTGAATGAAGCCTTTAGAGCATCTGTTTCCTCTTTCTCTGCCTGGGCTCTGATCTTCTTTGTTCTGTATTCACAGATTGGGCATTTCTTACCTATTGAAGTAGGACAGATAGTAACGTCATTTGAACTACCTACATTTCTGTGGAGTTTAAAAGGACGCTTGTACCAGGGATTTCCTTTGACTGCAGTTCCGTTTTCCTCATTCCTGTCAGGATGATGAGGGTCAGTAACAGTATAGGGAACGATTTCAAATTTAACCTTGCCCCCTGGTTCTGGTGCGAAAACACTTAATCCCTTAGGTAGGGTTAGATAACCATAGGATGACGCGGCTTTCTGCTGTCTTTGAGCATCACTTGCCGTTTGTCCTTTAAAACTGAAATTACTTTTTTTCTTTGTTGCCATTTTCTTCTTTGTTTTTATTATTCATATACTCAGTGAACTTTTTTCCTAATCTATAATCAATTTCCTTAAAGAATCCCTTAGCAAAGTACCTCCCAAATAGGTAGGAACCAGACAATAGCAAGACCAGGAATAATACTGTAATAAGTACCTCTTTCATAATATCATCTTTTACGTACCATTTTTTGTGCTATGCCAGCGTCAACTTCCTTTTGGTTTTCTCTTCTTTCTCTGGTCAAGTCTCTGGGTATTTTAGGACCTGCGAAGTATTGCTGAGCATGCAAACGTACAAGGTTTTCTAATGCTACTTTTCTTGTATAACTGATTTCGTTTTTGGCTACTTCTGCCATGTCGAGATTGTACTGTGCTTTTACCCACTCCTCTTTCGCTAATTTATGCCTCTTGGAAATTCTGTAATATGCTTCGATATCAGCCGCGTTAGGCTTTTCCTTATTACAGCATTTAACAGGGTCTGCATTTGCCTCTGCTATAAGCTCTGCCCGGATGACTTTAACTTTCTCCTCGGCCTCAGTAAGCCTCTTCCTACAAATAGCCCAATGTCTGCCATATCGTACTGCAAGGTTGGCTTGTTCTAACCACTCTACATCGAGAGCAGTTTCATCAATTATTATATCACTCGTGTAGTCAAGATCCATATCATATTTTATTTAATATTTCCATAATTTTTTTGATCTGTTCTTCATTTACTCTTAGTAGGGGTTCTATTGTGGAATATGTTTCCACAGATATTGCTTTATCCTTTAATAAGAGGGTTGCTAGAAGTTCTTGCGTAGCATTAATTCGCAACTGTGATGTGCAAATAAACTTTAATACATCATTTTGTACTGTCATAATTGAAATGTTAAATGTTAGTGATGTAAACCTGTTAATAAATCATGAGCATGTGAAATTTTCAGCATTAAGTTTAATCAATGCTTCTTGTGCCTTTATTAATTCTTCCTGTAGCCATTCAACATAAGCACGTGAATAAACACAGGCCGGTCCAAACTCTGGATTCTCACCTGTATCCCTTTTGTATTTCATTTGTACATCTGTCGTTGTCATATCATTTAGTTTTTATAATTGAATAACATGCATAAACTAACTGTGGGAAACCTGAGTCATAGAATGGATTAATAAATTCCTCCATTACCACTCCAGCTAAATACTCATCTTTACCACTTAATAATATAGCTTGACAATAACCAAGCACAATCCTTCTAATAGTCTCAGCCTCTTGTTCTTTTAGCCCACGTAGAGTTGAGGCTACAACTTTCCAAGGTGCTTTTTTCATTAATGCTCTACATAGTTCAATAGCCTGGGCATACTCAAATTCTGCATGCTCAGCAACCGTTGGTCTGTCCTCTACTGGTGCATTTAAAACCTGTTCAAGTATCTGTAAGGCATTCCTGGGTAACCCCATGCTGTCCCTTACAATTATATCATATACATTATCTTCAAGTTCATCCTCTTCTCTTTTAACAACGTGTCTGAGCAAACCCCTCATGTCATCTTCCGACAAAGGTTTAACTTGGAACTGACTACACCTACCTTTTATTGTCGTTAACAATTTCTGGGGATCGGTGGTACACAAAGCAAAATAAACGTGCTCAGGTGTGTCCTCCAGTATTTTGAGCAATGCATTCTGTGCATCGTTCGTTAACTTATGACATTCATCTATAATCCAAAAGGTACCTGCACTTTCAACAGGCATAAACTGACTCTTTTGAATTAAGTCCCTTACCGTATCAATACCCCTCATATCTGCGGTATTAATTTCTCGGACATCAATCCCTGAGCAACCAAGTTTATAAGCAAGTATCCTTGCCAAGGTTGTTTTACCACAACCAGTGGGCCCATGGAATAAAAAACAATGAGGGCTATTTCCCTTCTCAAGTAAACCTTTCAAGGTTTTTACAAGATCAGCATTCCCCCGGAGTCTCTCCAAAGTTCTAGGTCTATATTTTTGATATAGTGACATTTTATAAATGTTTTACATATTATACAAAAAAATATTTGAATTCATACTTTTCCTTTTCTGCCCACGAACTATCGACGGGAGCAAGTTCTATCTCTACGTCTAAAGGAACAATTATCCAGTCCCATGCTTTTGGTAAATCCTTACAGGTTACTTTGTACGCAAGTTTAATTACATCTTCCAACTCCTCAGGGTGTATATCAAGCAAAATGGAATCATGTATTTGTCCTACTACCTTGCTTTCCATACCCTTTGAGGCTAATCTTTTATCTATTTCAATAAAAGACCATAATAAACAATGAAAAGCAGAACCTTGTACTGGATAGTTTATTACGTCATTCCTGGACATAACTCCACTACATTGAAACCCTGTAAGTAATGAAACGTAACCATTTTTCTTATACTCCTTATACCAATTCTCTTTCCATTTGGCGTACTGTGCAAATCTCTTACCCCAGAAGTCCTTCTCAATCTTTTGTACGTGATCAATAAAATGGTCTATTGATTTAATTCCTTTACTTATAAAGTGATCGGCAAGAGTTCCATTAGGCATTTCTATTCCCTCTCCTTTATCCCACTTACCCTGTGGTAACTTGCCCCATGAACAAGCCATGTTTATTGCACAGTTTTTATAATAATCCCCGTAGAACTCTGGAAATACGAAACCATTTTTAACAGCCTGTCTCAAAACATAATGAGCAGGTACATCTTTATCAAATTTATCAATGAGAAAGATTTGTACTGCCATATCTGTGTGCATATCTGTGGTAGGATCCTTTATGTAACGTAACATTGTCTTATCCTTATGATAACAGGCAGCAATACGTACTTCAAGTCCAGAGTAGTCAAGCTCCAGCAACTGATGCCCTGGACGTGGGAACAATGACCTTCTCACAATATTCATTGCTTCCTCGTCCCGCTTGGGTATATTTTGGAAGTTAGGATGGTCAGAACTGGATCTGTAAGTACGTACCAAATGTAGGTTAAAGAAAGGATGAAGGTATCCGTCAACTTGTTCTCTGGCAAACCCTTTCAAATAGGTGTCCCGAACCTTTTTAAGTTTTCTTATCCTTAATAGGTCATCAAGTTCTGGAATACCCATTTGCCTTAATGCCTCATCATCCGTCGCTCCTTGACCTGAGACAGTTTCCTTTTCTACCTTAATCTTTTTTACTCGGTACAGGAAATTAGCCAACTGTGTATTGGAATTGATATTAACCTTACCTATTACGGTATGAGACCAATGCTTATAAAACTTAGTTCTCATAAACTTATCTTCAAGTTTTTGAATTGTCTTGTCAATATGTTTTCGACGAATCTCAATATATTCCATGTCCACACGAAGCCCTTGTTGTTCAGCGTGTGCCATTGCAAGTACTCCATCATGTAGGAGTCTATATGCCTCTTCTGTTCTCGGATTATACATTAGAATGGTAATAAGTTTAGTCTTTGTCTGTTTGCTAATCTTAATTCATAGATACTGTCAAGTCCACAGTATTTACATAAAGCTTCAGTTCCCCCAGGTTTCTTTATTAGTTCTAAAATGTGGTTAATTGCATTAGCATCAACGGTGTCTGTACCTAAATAGGAGTCTACCTCGCTGGTGTAATCCACTATTCCAAACTGAACATAAACTTGAAATTTTAAACCAGTTATCCCAGGTCGGTTATCAAACACGTGGGTAGCCAACATTGTATCCCATTCCCACCCTTCTACTTCAACACCTAAACGTATCTTAGTCCACGTATGCTCAAACTTCATATTTTGAGCAATCTTCTTTAGTTTTGGATTTGTTAAATAATCAATAAAAGGTTGCCTTTCTTTTTTAGTCTTTGGCATTAAAAAAACGTAGGCATGATTTTCAGAGTCCGCGATTGATACACAAACTATTCTATGCCCGGTGGCATGAGGTTTTAAGCCTGTTGTTTCGTAGTCAAATGCACTTTCATATTTTATATTCTTTAACACATTAAGGTTTTCAATAATCTCAATAGTAGGTTCTACATAATGTGGAAATGGTATTTTGTCATTTACTAAACGAAAGGCTTGCCACAAATCCTGTTTCCATATAAGTTCTTCAATGTTGCCAGTTGAATAACTTTTACTAAAGGTTGGTGGATTAAGGGCTCGTTCAACATAGCTGGGATGAAATACGGGACACAACCAAGTTTTAAAGTCTTGGTCAGGTATCTGAAACCCACGCCACTTTACAATCCCATTAAGATCCTTACGCCACCTGTGCCCAATCAGGCTGTATAAGGCAGAATTACCTAGGAGGACTATTAAAATGGGCTTATACTCCTCTATTATTTGAAATACCTGCTTTCGACAGCAATCGACCTCTGCGTTAGAAGGGGCTCTGTTGTGACCTTGCCTATCAGCTGGGCGACAATTTACCGCGTTTATATTTAAGCAGTCCTCAAATAAATCAATACCTAACTCTTTGTAGGTTCTCTGCAATAACTTCCCTGTTTTGCCTTGGAAAGGTTTTCCAGTCTGATCTTCTATTTCCCCAGGTGCTTCACCAATATTAAGTATCTTCTTTTTAAAGTTACCATACGGTTTCATTTTTGGAGATGTACAATCTTTATACAGACCACAGGATACACAGGAGACTTTCTTGCCCCCAGGTCGGGATTTTGATTCCGTTTCTTTCTTTGTAAAAAATCCGTCAATCATTTGATTTTTCTTTGTCTCAAAGTTGATACATATAACCAGCGTTCCCCTTCAAAGGTTAGCTTATCCGAGGTATATTTGAAACCTCTTGTCTCAGCCAGTATTCCTTTTAACAGGTAAGGTGTAATGTCAAAGTTAATAACATCCCCTTCAAACTTGATCTTAGATGTTTCATTAAACCATCCTGTATCAGATCTAGATTCTATCTTAAATACATGATTCTCAATAGTAACGGAAATCCATTCGTCCAATACGTGTTCCCTCTTTGAAAACACTTGTGCCCTTGCCAACATTTCTTCCGTAGTTTTTGGTAGGATCACCCTTACACCCTCATTTGTATAGAACCCTTTCGTGGTAGGATATTTCTCTTCGTAGATACGACAGGACAGTATGGTATTATTTTCATTTTTAAAATGAACCCATCCTTTTCCACCTGTAATTTTAACAGGTTTTAATTTTACCACTTCTACGGCAGCCATTGCAGGGATTAAGAAGGTTTCTATTGGCATCTCTTCCTCAATCTGATACCTGACAATCCTGTAACTGTCACTGGCTTCAAGGTATCCTGCTTTATTTACATGGATACAAGTCAATACAGGACGACTCATATCTCTTGAACAAACCGTCATACAAAAGGCAAGTCCAGGAACAAGATGTACTGGTAAGGGATACCATTTACCTTTTTGTGACACCTCTTCATCTAAAGGAAGTTTGATTTCAGTTTGTAACAGTAAACCTGCCTTAGCCTTTTCTGAGGTCAGGAGTATTTCGTTACCTGCTAATTCAAGAGTAATCTCTTCCTTTTTTATCTTGGTTAAAAATTTGTACAGATTCTCAGCCAAGATAGCCCCCTCAACTTCCAGCCCAGGTACCGGATGTGATATACTTATCTCATCGTTGTACGTAATGACTCTACCTTTTATAAAAGCAAAGGAAGTTGACTGTTCAATTTGCTCTTTGTTGGCAAGCCCAGGCTTGACAATTTCTAAGGCTTTTTGCAACTCTTCTTTATTTACGATCATATTTATTATTTTTGTTGAAGTAATACATATTCACTTTTATCTCATTTGCCAGTTCCTTTTTAATGCTGTGAAACTTTCCAATTTTTACCTCAGACAAGGCGGCTACCCTATCCAATACATTCTTATCCTTGCGATAGGTTAAGTAGTACTGGTGATCTTTAATGCTGGGGAATGGACCTAACCAAAACTGACCTGTCCTTGTCATTATTAAGAACCTCATATCCAACGCAAAGAAGGCTCTCATAATTGCTTTTACCCGAGCCGCATCCTTGGCGTAGGTCATCATAGCTTCTACCACTCTTGCGTTTAAATTGTACCTGGGGAGTCCTTCTACCTCTGCTATTGAATCCCTTACGAAAGGTTTTAAAACAAGTTTGGGCGTGGTTCTACCCTGTTTCCAAATCTCAAGAAACAATCCTGAGGCTTTGTGAAACAAAATATCCCTTGGGTGTGTTTTGGAATTAGCTTCGTAGTCTTTCCGTGCTTGTTTTTGATTAACTTCGTCGGCTGTGACTAACCTTCCATCGTACCCGTACTTTCTCAACTCAGGAATCATAAACCCTTCTACATCATCACGTAGAGTGTCTGTTCCTGAGTTCGTAATTCTTTTTGACTTCTCCACCTCAAGGAGAGGAGAAGGACCTTGATTTTTCATTTTACATAGTTTTTAATTGACTTATGAATCCCTTCCGTCATATAGGCATAACTGATTAATATGTCTAACTTCGGTTTTATCATGCTAAAGATTTCCAAATGAGTTAAAGTGGAGACACCCATAAACATATTTGTCTTGGCATAATTGTTTACACACTCATCCCAAGCATCATCTACGTCTATGAAGGACCTTGGGTAAACAGGTAACCTCTCCCGCAGGTGATTCCACATTATTAGGTTCCACTTCATCCTAATCTCCCAACTGTTAGCCAATGTTTGAACGTCAGGATTAGAAGGTTTAACTAAATCAAATCCAGGTAGCTTTGGAGGTTTCCTTTCCTGCTCTCCTTTTTTACCTCTCCTATCCCTCTTTACTTGGTAGGCAATCTCTCCTAACTCAAACCCTTCATCTTCAAACATTTGTTGGTTCACCTTTTTGTTCCTTTCAGGGACATTTAGATAACTGTTTTCCATATTATCCTTATGATCCCCCTGGTCAGAAACTTTGTTAATTGTCATGTTAAAGAAGTGAGGTTCACCTTTGTTATCAAGTTTAGGCAGAAGAATACTTCCCCATACCGCAGATATAACAGGAGTAAATGAGTCAACGGAGTACCAAGGATACCTTATCATAATGTCTACAGCAGTTAACCCCAGCCCATGCACCTTTACCCTTGGTGTTTGGTCTGCATTTGTCAAATAGTTTTTCCAAATATGACTTAACCCCATTAACCTTTTCGTTGTGTTAAGGTTTGCTATGGCACCTATTGCTATATAATCAGTTTCCTTTAGGTACTTTTTTAACCATTGCACATTTGTTCCCAGGTGATAAATAGGAATGGTATTTACTCCCATGCTTTGCAACTCCCTCCAATTAAGGTAACTTTGTTCTGCGGTTGTAATTGCTCCTTCTACTGACTTTGCTTTTTGTTCATCTTTACCTGAGCCAATAGAGTCCAGGTTAAAACAAGCAAAGAATTCGGATTGATACTTTTTAACAAACTCAGCGTACGCCTCCAAATTGATCTGCTTTCCTTTTCTGTGTGCGGTATAGGCACCAGAGTCTAACATTACCTTTGCTTTCATTTTGTCATATGTTCTGTTAAGTATTGATAAAACTTTAAAGAGTTGGATTCAGTTAACAACTTCGGCACTGGCAGTCTACCTGAAAGTGCTTTGATTAGTATGTCAAATAACTCGTTTAAGTTATTATACAAATATTCTTTTGGAATCAACTCGGGATAGCTAAAATGATTTGGGGCGACAGGGATACAACCGGCTAAAACGGCATCAAGTACTTGGTAACCAAACGTCTCTTCCTTTGCAGTTATAAGCATAACTTTACTCCTTCCCAATGCTTCATAATAATATTCATTCCAAGAGAAAACTTTGGGATGAAGTATTTTACATTTGAATGATCTTTCTACCTCCTTCTCTATTGTTACCGATCGTTTTTGTTTT
>Ga0315292_10002043_pt1 | contig 11156 bp, 14 predicted proteins | sample YL17G13_0_MG_FD_204029 | JGI IMG/M metagenome (GOLD analysis project Ga0315292, IMG submission 204029) | Sediment microbial communities from Yellowstone Lake, YNP, Wyoming, USA - YL17G13_0 | ecosystem: Environmental > Aquatic > Freshwater > Lake > Sediment | place: USA: Wyoming | collected... | reverse complement strand
TGGCCAGATGAAGAAGGGTCTGCCGAAGCCGACTGAATTTCTCTCGGTCTGCTTTCTTCTGTATGCTCATAAACTAATAACATACAGATTTTGAAATAAAAGTCAAGAAAAAAATGAACCCCCTGAATATTTTTTTCCATGGGTAACTGGAGGAAAATCTCCTGGTCGCTCAAATGGCGATCTATAGCGGGGTTACGAGGTGTCAAGATATTTCGCCCGGTTGGGATTCTTTACTGTCTGAATCACAGGATCTTATTCAGCAGAAAGGCGGAAAGGGTTATCAATCCATCTCCCCTTGAATCTTTTTAAATGTCTTTCGGCATCCTCTCTGCTCGAAAACACATGGATTCGATTCTTTACGTGAAGGGTGGTAATCACCTCACTTTCGATGAAGAATGCCTGAGAAGCACTGATCTTTTTCTCTGAGACCTCATCCACCACCATCACTTCCTTCACCTTTTTCTTGAGTTCTGAAAAAATCATGGAGGCACAGACGATGGAACAAAATTTCTTTTCTGGACCATCTTGAAGAGAAAAATAGACCGCATATAGGGGTTCGATGGGAGTCCCGTCATAGTCACACCGGTCGAGGGAAGTACTTTTTTTACAACCAAAAGCTAAAATGACGAGAATCAATGGAAGAAAAAGGATCCACATAAATACGAAGAAAATATCTCCGGAAAACCTCCTCCCCCCTTGCGGGGGAGGATTAAGGTGGGGGGAAATCAACCTATATTCACCCCCACCCTCACCCTCCCCCATCAAGGGGGAGGGGGGATGTGGTAAATTTCCATCGTTCGTGCCTGCACGCCGAAGTGCTTGCCTTCGCCGAAACGCTCCGTGCAGGCAGGTGTTTCGGCACGCAGGCGTGGGTGATATTTCGTTATGAAAAATTTGTTTCATCCTAACCCACCAGTAAATGGATGAGGAGCATGATTAAAGAAGCGGATAAAAAGAAGAAGGCAAAGGAATAAAGTTTTTTTAAATGGACAGGCAATAAATCTGCAGTCTCTCCATGTCTCCCGAAAAGTGCTGTGGTGAATCCCCATCCTACTGAGAATGTCCCTAAGGAGAAAAGGGCAAACAGGAGGATGCTGTCCGGCACATATTGCCAGAGGCAATAAAGACAGTGGTGAAAAGGGAGGTGCATCATGGCAGGGGCGAAAACCTCGATTTGAGATAAGAGGAAGAGAATGGCATTCAGGAACGAAAAGAGAAAAAGAAGGCCTAATATCAACCTCTGCCTGAGAAATGTTTTCCCCAATGTTAGGCTCAGACCGACGAATCCGATCAGGGCAATGTGAGTGATGAAAAAGAGGACCTGAAGGGAGTGGGCATATTCTGGGCCGAAAATAGATAATGGTGTGGTTCGGGTGGGACGATTGGAGATGTCGGTCACGGTGGTGCAACAGGAGACGAGTGATTCCGGTGCAATCCTGAGAATCAGGAGGATGTCCCCAAAGGAATCGATGAGCACTAAGAGGGAGAGGACGGAGAGGAGGAGTAACTTTCTCTTCATCAACGGAGAGGTCTTGGTCGCCCGATCGAGGATATGAAGGATGAGCCATCCTCCGATCAAGAAGAAGTTGATCGGCTTGAGGAACTCCAAAAAACGGGTTAGGCCTGGCTTCACCTGAGTCACGCCGAAGATACACATGGCCCCTTCGATATCCGAAATGAAACTCTGAAGGGTGGCGTAGAAAAGGGGCCAGTTGATCAGCCTGACCAACAACACGATCACCATAATTAAAAGAACTAAATAGGAACGATCTTCTAGAGAAGTTTTTTCTTCAGGCCTAGAGGGTCTTCCCCATTTTCTGTAAAGGATGAGAGATGAAATTCCTCCCCATATCGCTAAGAGAGCGGAAAGGGCACCGATAAATATCATGGTGATGCTAAGGGCATTTAAAATCATTTGGATTCTCTATGTTCAATGTTCATAAGCCTTCCATCCTTTAAAAGGAAGGCCGTTTCACTATAATCGAGGAAGATAGGATCATGACTGGAGACGATGATCGTCTTTCCTTTGCTTTTAAGGTCCATGAGAATATCTAAAAGGATTTCGATCGACTCGGCATCGATGTTGGAGGTGGGTTCATCGGCAATCACAATTTCAGGATCATTGATTAAAGCCCTGGCGATAGCCACCCGTTGCTGTTCCCCTCCGGACATCTGCTCAGGGGGATGATCTACCCTCTTTTCTAACTTCAATTGGATCAGCATTTCCGTTGATCGTCGTCGTCTTTCCTTTTCCATAACCCCAAGGGGAAGCAGGGGGAAGGCGACATTTTCCCAGGCGGGCAGGCGTGGTAAGAGGTTGAAGTTCTGGAAAATCAAACCGATGGTCTTTTGGCGAATCCGGGAGAGTTGGACATCAGAATATTTAGAGACATCTTCTCCATGAAGAAGAATCCTCCCCTGGGTTGGACGATCGATTGTGCTGATTACATTAAGGAGTGTCGTTTTCCCAGAACCTGAAGGACCCCGGATGAGAACAAGACGATTCTTTGGAATCTCTAAATCAACCTGATGGAGGGCCCGAACCTCTTCAGGTCTTCCCTGATAATAAATCTTATCTACCTTCTCTGTCTGAATGATCGTTTCCATTACCTCATCGCCTCTACTGGGGGAACCGTAGCTATCCTCCAAGTGGAATATAAGCTTCCCACCATCGTTAAGACAATGGCAAAGAGGAAAGCAAAAAGGCATGGAAGGGGGAGGAATCGTGAAGGTACTGGGAATGGGGCCATCAACCCGATTTCAGCAATGAAAAACTGTGCAATATAGGCCCCATTGAACCATTTCAACCAGGCCATGGCCAAGAGAATCGCAAGTGGAGCACTCGTAAGACTAATGACGAGGTTTTCCAATGCCACCATCTCCATCACCTCTTGAGTCTGCCAGCCGGTTGCTTTGATGACTCCTATCTCTTTTCTCCTCTCTGTCTGGCCAAATCCTGAAACGATCAGCAGGGCTGGGATAGCAAGGGCAAAGGCAACGGTATAGAGGGCGGTAAATACACCGGCCTTATAATTGAAACCTCTCTGGAAATATCTTCTCACTAATGGTTTATCCTGAACCCTGAGAGGGGGCTCCACCTGATCAGGATTGGAAGCCTCCATTTTCTCTTGGATCTCCTTGGCCAAAAAAGGAGCATATCCCGGCCTCGTATAGATGAGAATATCTGTCGCTTTGCCTTCCATTTTAAAGAACTCTGAAGCATCTTCAAAAGACATTAGAATCAGATTGGCGCTCCATATCGTTGCATCGGCATCAAAAATACCTGCACCTTTGAAGACCTTTGAACGATTGGTAGAAAGGGTGAAACGAACCCCAATCTGTAAATTGAAGACTTTTGCCAAACCTTTTCCAATGACCACTTCACCTCTCTCACGGAACATCACCCCCTGGGCGAGATGGATCGACTTGGGGATGTTCTCGGGAAGGACACCAACGATCGTCGCCAATCGATTGACGAAATAGGTTCTTCCAACGATTCGAGGAAAGACCTTTGTCACTCCATCCATTTTTCTTAAACGTTCGAGGTAATCGAGGGAGATGGGAGCATTGCTGCCAAAATAATCCATCGTCACATAAATGTCGGCTCCTTCCTCCACAGAGATAAGGGATTGGAATTTAATGCCTTCGGAGATCGAAATAGCACAGATAAAAGGGAAGAGAATAGCGATGAGGCAGAGAATGAGGACAAGACTTCGCACTTCATTCCGGATGATGTTCCCAATAGCAGCAGATAGAAAATTGAGATGTTTGTTCAATATATTTTCCGTTTCACTTCCCCTCACCTTTCTCCTCTCCCCTGGGGGGAGAGGGTGGGGGTGAGGGGGAGATAAGAAATTGATTAACAGGTATTTCCTCAAAATAGGAGACTGTTGCCGTCCGGTCTGGACTATAGGAGTATCCACCTGGAATGGGCCAGAGTGTGGAATCGTCAATGGGTTGAATCCGAGGATCAAAATTGATGAAATTCCAGATGGGAACACTGATGGCTCCCATCCCAACCCCTCCTACCATCCTCTGAAAGGCGATCATCTGATCTGCCTTAATCCCCTTCCAGGAATATTGGTCCCATGCCATGGCCAAGATAGTCAGACAGATCAAAATTATTAAGAAAATGAGATAAATTCGGACTTTTATGCCCATACCTTTGATGTAATAATCCCCCCCTTTAGTAAAGGGGGGGATTAAAGGTTCATTTCATTTGGTCTTTCCATATTTCTAAGGCCTCCTGATAGGTGACCACTTTCCCACCAAAGCCCTTCTGAAATTTTTCAGCATTGGCTCTTGTTACAAAGGAGATGAAACCTGGGGCCATGTCTGTGATGACGGTGCTTTTATATACATAGAATCCCTTCTGTGTGTCCATAGATCGGTTGCTAAGAAGGTCTGTAGCCATAGCAGTTTTGAATTTTTCTTTAAGGCGCAAGTGGAGGGTGAGTCCACATTGTACACCGCAGGTGACAAATTCCTTACCCTCCGTGGTCGTCACCACATATTTCGTGTGCGGATATTTCGATACATCCATACCACAGACGATACACCGTTTGACCTCACCACTCCATGGAATGGGACTCATCATTACGATGAGCATGAAACACAGTATTAACCCATAAGTAAAATTTTGGGTTCCACTCATCACGGCTCACTCCTCACGAATCACTTCGTCGGCCTGAGGCTCCAGATATAGAGGGTGATGGAATGAAGGTCTTTCTCATCGATTTTTCCCTCATAACCGTGCATCCCTTGACATCCCTTTGTGATCGCCTCTTTGATTTTGATCCGGGTGTCTATCCTTTTTGCAAATTCTGAAGTATTCCACCCCGATGCGGATCTGCCTTTACCCTCTTCTCCGTGGCATTTATAACATTCATGCTTTCCTGCCAAATCCTTACCTTCTTTGACCCTTCCAGCCACCTTGGCCATGATCATCTTTCTATCCGAGCCCATATCGGAGAGGGTTCGATTCAATGCATCATCGAAATTGCCAAGGTTTCCTCCATGCTTTTTCTGGTATTTTTGAGCATCCTCCAGTGATGAAAAGGCAATTTTGCCCACGGCGGTCATCACACCGGCAATGTCACTCCCGATTAACCAATGAGCTTTTTGGGCATCAATAAAGATTTTAGTTTCATAATCCACTACTTCCCATCGATCGATTTCGGCAGCTCTTTTTTCATAGATCTGAGCAGCACAAAAGATGCTGCATGTCTGAACCTTGGACCCATCAGAAAAAGTGAGCCGATTGCCCGTCTGATGATACATCTTGAGATTCATACCACAAAGTGTACACCACCTGGGTTCTTCTTTCGCTTCGATGTCGAAGGAGAAGATTATAAAAAGGTTCACCCATAATATAACAAAACCCATCGCTATCAAATAGAAACTTTTATACTTATTCATTTTTAGCCCTCCAAAATATAAGCATAGAAGAGGCATCTACATGGATACCTTATGAGTGGATATAGTTCATAAACAATTTTTTCAAGATAAAAGACAAGACTATCAAACGGGTCAAAAGGGAGGATCACGAGGGATGATCAGGTGGAGTTAAATATACTTGAGAAGATAACGTGGATGGAATTAAGAAGAAAGAATGAATTTCCAGGAAAGGAGGCGGAAACAGGTCTTTACTTAGGAGGACAGGATATTTTAGCCCGGGGAGATCAAAATCAGCACTGGAAGATCCGCAAAAACAAATTGCCCTTTTAATCAAAGGAATATCTCCCAGAGGCCTTTCGGTTCTTTCATGGCAACTACAGGCAGAAAGGAATCCACCTCGCTGGCTCACACAGGCATTACAGTTACAACAGGAAGAAAAGGTATCCGAGGAGGGAACATGGCAAGAGCATTCGAACTTCGTTTTAGGGATGACAAGTCCGACATGAAAAACTAATAATACGAAAAAGAAGGCATAAAATTTTCTCTTCATACTTGCCATGATTTTATTAAAATCTTGCTATCCTGTCAACACATCGGATAGGTTAAGTTGGCCTTATCGTGTTAATGTTGAGGAGAAATAATTTTTAAGCAAATCCTGAAGGATCTTTTCCTCCCTAAATACTTCCCCAATTAAGATTTCACGGATGATACCCTGGCGATCGATGAGAAAATTGGTAGGAATAGCGTAAACCCCGTATTTTCGGGCCAACCCTCCATCCAGATCCAAAGGGACAGGAAAGGTGACATCGAGTTGTGCTGTAAATGCCAGGGCCACCTCAGCGCTCTGCTTGACGTTGACAGCTAAGACCAGAAAACCTTCTTTCTTCAATTTGCGATAATATTTATCGATGACAGGCATCTCATAACGACAGTAAGGACACCAATCCGCCCAAAACCTTAAAAGCACAACCTTCCCTCTGACTTTATCCAGACTCCAGGTCTGGCCTTTTAAATCCTGGCAGTTAAAATCAATAGCACCGGTTCCCAATCTGGGGAGAGAGGATATTTCGGTTTTTTCCTTGCAGGAGAAAACCAATAAGGAGATAAAGAGAACCACAAGGAAGATCTTTAAAAACTTTAAGTTCACCACTTTGGCTTCATTTCCTCTGGTTTAGGAGGAACCCAATCCTCGGGGACACAGCATCCTAAAGGTTTAAGTAATATTTCAAATAAGACCACTTTCCCAGATTGTGAATCCACAAAGACGGCCCAGCCGCCCACGGTTGAAGCTGGATGGAGCGCTTTTTCCGGAAAAAAATTAAAAGCAAACACCCGATAATAGTCAATCGAGTTTATCTTTTTAACCGGATAGATCAGCACGCCTTCAGCCAGAAGCCTGCATCTCAATTTTTTATAGTCTTTGATTTGCTTCTGGCCAATTTTTAATGCCTCTTCATGGCTTATCTTAGAGGCTCGTGGTACCTCCACATTAGGATAAAGCAATGCCCCTAAAGATTTGACACGGCCCTGGGGATCAATAGAAAACCCTAAAGAAGATTCGTATATGATCATACCACCAAAGGTCTGCCAGTAACTGACATACCAGGTATCTGATATCTTTTCAGCTCCCTTCAATTTCAATTGGTCAGGCTCGATATGAAGTAAGAATTTATACTTATTGACCAACAGAGGCCCTATATGGGTGATCTCTTTTCTGGATAATTTAGAAAAATTTTTAATCTCTAAAAGGTTCGAATCGATTCCCCGCATGATCAAGGGAGCTCGGGTAAGAGGATCCCATTTGATGGATAATTTTTGGCTTTTATAGCGGATGATCTCGTCGTCCGGTTTGCCGTTACTCCCTAATCCCGGACTTGAGAAAAGTATCAGGGTGGCGAGGAGGGCTGATAGGATCGATAAAATAAGCTTTGCTCTTTGAGAAATCCTTGGAACTAACAAATTTAAACCTTGACACCTAAATAACGCTCCTGAATATCGATCGCACTTTCGAGGGCAGAAGGCGTCCCCTCATAGACGACCGTGCCTTTTTCCATGATATAAACCCCTTGGCAAATATTCTTAATGGTTTTAAGATTCTGTTCCACCAACAGAATGGTGGTCCCCTTCTCATTGATCGCTTTCACTGTTTCGGCAATCAATTTGACCAACAGGGGCATCAATCCTTCCATGGGTTCATCCATTAACATTATCTTTGGCTTGGTGATCAAAGCCCGGCCCACAGCGAGCATCTGCTGTTCCCCTCCAGAAAGGGTACCTGCTTTTTGGTTTAGTCGCTCTTTCAATCTTGGAAAATATTCGAATATCTCTTCGAGGACCTTCTTGTCTAATTCCCCTTTCACGATCGGAATCTTCAAGTTTTCCATTACGGTCAGTTTAGGAAAGAGATGTCTGCCTTGAGGCATATAGGAAATGCCCATGCGAGGGATCTGATAGGGTGGTATGTTAGATAGATTAGCTTCGTAAAAATGGATCGATCCACTCTTGTGGGGTACCAAACCCATGATCGACTTTAGGGTGGTCGTCTTCCCGACCCCGTTTCTGCCAATCAAACCAACCAGTTTCCCCTCATTAACCTCCAAGGAAGTGTTATGGAGGACTTGGCATTCTCCGTAACTGCAGTTTAAATTTTCCATCTTAAGCATGTTCGCTACCCAGATAAACTTTCTTTACCTCTTCATTTTCTTTAATGATATCCGGTGTACCTTCCGCCAGAATAGCTCCATAATGAAGAACAGAAATGTTGTCCGCCAATTCCATCACCACTCCCATGTCATGTTCTACTAAAATGATGGTTTGCCCTGAAAGCATATTTCTCATCTTCTTGACCAGAGCCATGGATTCTTGGCTGTTCAATCCAGCAGTGGGTTCGTCTAATAGAAGGAGATCTGGCTCCGTACTCAGCGCGATTCCCATCTCCAAGATACGCTGATCTCCATAGGACAATTCAGAGCAAATCAGTTGAGCTTTGTCTTTCAATCCCGTGAGCTCCAGCATGGAATCGGTTTTTTCCTTCACATCCTGCCACTTCAATGCTCGAATAAATGGATTGAAGAATTTTTTTCGCGATTGCACAGCGGTCCAGATATTTTCAAATACAGTCAATCCAGAAAAGAGGCTGGTGATTTGCATGGTTCTGGCAATTCCTTCATGAGAAATCTGATGGGAACTGAGATGGGTAATCTCTTTATTCTTAAAAAAGATCTGGCCACTGGATGCACGAAGTGTTCCTGTGACCAGGTTGAGCAGGGTTGTCTTTCCAGCTCCATTGGGTCCGATCAGAGCCCGGAGTTCTCCTTTCCGAATAGAAAGGTTTACCCTATTGACGGCTAATAATCCTCCAAAAGACTTATTGACCTCTTTTAGCTCAAGAATAATCTCATTTTTTTCAGGCACTCACTTTCCCTTTCTTGAACCTGGATTGGATGAGACCCACGAGTCCTTTAGGGGCGACTAAGACCATGAAGACCAAAACAATACCTACGACAAGATCGGTTGCCTGAAGAATATTGATCAGGTAATGCTCCAAGGACATGACAATACCAGCTCCTAATACAGGACCGATCAAGGTCCCCATGCCTCCAACGATGGTATAAACCACCGCATGGCCTGAAACCGACCAGTGGAGATAACTGGCTGCCGCGTACTTGAGGGTCAGGCTATAAAGTCCGCCTGCCAATCCACTTAAACCACCAGCAATAATAAAGGCGATAAGTTTGTATCGCTGGACGTTGTACCCGATCAGCCGGGCTCGTTCCTCATTTTCTCGAATCGATATGAATACTTTTCCTAAAGGAGACTGGACCATTCTTCTTAAAAAGAGGTAACAGATGGCAACGATCGCCAAAACGAAATAATAGTTACCCTTAATATCCATCAAATTTATCTGAAACAACCCAAGATGGAAAGGACGGGGTGAAAAGGTGAGGCCATCCGACCCTCCAGTAAATGAGGTCCATGTCTCACCTATAATATTACCAATAAGGGCAAAAATAATGGTGATGATGACAAAATGAATTCCGGAAAGTTTGACAGAAAAATATCCTACAAACCAGGAAAAGATCATGGGGATGATGATGGAAAGCAGAAGGGCTGGCTCTGTGCTCAACCCAAATTTTTTTATGGATATCGTTACCGTATAGCTTCCCAGTCCCAAAAAAAGGGCTTGTCCAAAGCTTAAAAGCCCGGTGTATCCGAAGATCAGATCAAAAGAGATAGCAAATAGAATCCAAACAAAAAGTTCCGTTAAAAAAGTTTGATAAAAAAGATTCACAAAAAAAGGTAAAGTGATTAATATCAGTAGTATCAATACAAAGATCAGGATAAAACCCAAAGATTTTCCTCTTTGAAGGAGCACGATTTATTCTCCAAATAGCCCTTGAGGTCGAAATAATAAGACAATGATCATAAATGCCAAAGCAAAGACCGTTGCGATTGCAGGGGGTACAAACAGCGCCCCAATTCCCTGAATCATGGAAATCATAATGGCAGCAATCACAGAACCTTCCAGATTTCCCATGCCTCCGACAATCACAATGATAAAGGCCATGATGAGAACCTCACGGCCCATCATAAAATCGACAGAAACAATTGGAGCAGCCAATACCCCTGAAAAAGCAGCTAAGGCTGATCCTAAAACAAAAGTCCACATATAAACCTTATTGACCGGAATTCCCAAGCCAACAGCCATCTCCCGATCTTGCACCACCGCTCTCATCCAAAGTCCGTATTTTGTCTTGTTTAAGAAGAACCAGAGGCCGGCCATGACCAGGATCGAAATGATGGCAACGACCACGCGCATCAGGGGATATTGTAACTGGAAGAGTGAAAACCGGTAAGGAATGGGAGCAGCAATTCTCCTTGGAGACCCGCCGAAGATCATCAACACCAATTGCTGAATAACGAGCATGATCCCAAACGTACAGATAATCGTCGTAATGGGCTTATCTTCAATGCTTCGAAGCAAACCTCTCTCCATGAGAATGCCAACCCCAGCAACACAAAGAGGGGCGATGACCAAAGCGATCCAAAAATTCCCCGTCCCTTGTATCAGATACCAGGCTACCACAGCCCCTAACATATAAAGGGCTCCATGCGCCATATTGATGATGTGGAGGAGGCCAAAGATCATATTTAGGCCCAAAGCAATCAGGGCCATGATCATCCCCCAAACCACTGCATTTAAAATCGCTACAGAGAGATTGGAAATCACAGATGGATCCTCTTAAATCTCTTTAATTTTAAACAGAAGATCTTACTAATAAGGCCGTAATTGTATAGACATCAAACTCTTCTTCTATACCACTGGATTCCGGCTGGAGTTTACCCCGGTGGAAATCGGGGCCGGAATGACGAAAAGGGACGATGCCTCAAATTCGTCTCTCCGGCGAAAGCCGGAGTCCAGCCCAAGGTTTTCAAACGGGCAAGCCTTCAATTCGAGGATGTCTATCCTATTATGGACTCCTCAGTAAATGACTGATGTGGCATCCTTCTTAAGACAAGAAATCATCTTAAGGAGGATGCCACGGTAGGTAGAAAGATTCTCTTTCCTAAATTAAGCCTTACCTCTTAAATCAACTGTTGGCTCGTATATCAGCTGTTCTTTAGAAATACGGGCCAATATTTTTAATTTGAGGTCCGGTTCTACTTTTGAAATGTAGTGATCGTGGAAGCCCTGTTGATCTTGTTCCCTCATGATCAGATCACCGATCGGACACCATGGGCCAGCTTTCAATTTGAGA
>Ga0315292_10002042_pt1 | contig 11157 bp, 18 predicted proteins | sample YL17G13_0_MG_FD_204029 | JGI IMG/M metagenome (GOLD analysis project Ga0315292, IMG submission 204029) | Sediment microbial communities from Yellowstone Lake, YNP, Wyoming, USA - YL17G13_0 | ecosystem: Environmental > Aquatic > Freshwater > Lake > Sediment | place: USA: Wyoming | collected... | reverse complement strand
TGAAGGGGGCGACTAATGAGAGTGTGTGGGATGATACCTTTATTGATGCTAATACATTAAGAGTAGATACTAATAGCTGGATGAACTGTTACGATATATTAGAGCAGATAATGTTAAGGTTTAACGCATCATTATTCCAAGCTAATGCGATATGGAACATTGTGAGATGGGATGAGATGTATAGATATACTACTGCTTTAGGTGCAGATATGCATGGTAGTAATTATAATAATGATTTTGTATTGTATGCAACAGGCGCCATCCAAAGTTCAACATTTACCTTTATGGATGGCTACGACCTAGAGACAGGTGTAATGAAGTCAATAGAGCGACCTTATCAATTTGTAAAGGAGACTTTTAATTATGAGCAGCCTGATGATTTAATTAAAAATCCAAATTTGCAGGAGTTAGGCGATTTAATTACTCAATATGTTGATGCTAATAATGATTTAATTAAGGAATATGTATTACTTTATTGGGTTGATCCACAAGATTATCCTACAGGAATATTTCCTGAAAGGTTCATCCGTATTGCTTATTATAATGATATTACTGAAACAAATTATGGTGAAGAAAAATATAGATTTATAGTACTTAGAGGATATTCAAGTTTTAATAATGGCTCAGCTCAATCAAATGATATTTATTTATCAGCTAGGGATAGAGTTTATTATTCATTTAATTTTGCTTCCGGCATTTCGATACCAGGTTATTTTAATCAAATAGGGTATGTTACTTTAAGAAATGCAACAACAGTATATTATTTAGATGCGTATGGTAATTGGACAACAACATATAACTATTTTAATTCAACATCATTTATAATTCAAAACGGAGATAATCTAAATAAATTACATATTTGGGAATATTATACACCTGAAGCTCCAACTGATGGGATATTAAACTTTTATTTATTCGTACCAACTTTATCTTATACAGGCAATGAGATTTATTTTAAAGATTTTACGTGTCGTGTTGATTCATTTTTTGCTGGTTCTGCTAAGATAATTGGTCAGACGCATACAGACTCCCAAATAGTTAATATTAAAAATAATAATAGCAGAGATATAATATTTGATAATAGTCCGAGTTGGTATATTAAAGGCACATTTTTTTTAGCATCTAATACTTTTTTACTTCGTGATAAATGTACTCAATGGACTTATGCAGGAATATCATATCCATATCGTAACTTAGGCATAGCCACTACACAGGAATCGCTATTTACAAGGTTTAAGCCAAGAGCAAAGTATGAAGGCAATTTACTTAAAGTATTGCAGGGAGCAGGTCCTTATGAGTTTATTACTCCGCTGTCTATGTTCAAGCATTTCAAATTCCAAGATGAGTATAGGTTTGTACCGGGTAAGATGGCTATTGATTATAAGAATGCGAATGTTAATTTGACTTTGTACGAGCTTATAGATAGAATGGATGGCAATTTTAATGGCGGAATAATATTAGAGTATCTATCATGGAGTTCGAGTAAAATCTATGAATTTAATTATCTTTATGAAAATAAATAGTTATGGGAAAAGTTAGAGGCGAGGACGTAATATTATATCTACAAGATACAACGTATAAGTGCAATCATCCTATCGGGTGCGCTAGGTCTGTAACCTTTGACATCCAACAGGATCTAGTAGAGACATCTGTAACTGGCAATGGTAGATTTAGGACTTATGTACCAGGTGCAGCGTCATGGAGCGCATCAGCTGAGGGCATAGTGGCAATAAGTAGCCTATCTCCTGTAACTATTACAGTTCCGTTGTCTTGGGTAGATGTACCTCCTAAAGCCTTTGTATTGGACGCTATTGACCTATGTATTAAGGTTGGTGGCAGCCTAATTATACTAGGTACAGATAATGCGGATGGAACTTATACAGTAACTAATTATAGCCTCTATAATGCAGGCACACAGACTATAATCTATGTAGGTGAGGTGATACCTACCTTTACACCAATTACAGCAGATATAACTTATGAAGATCAGGACGGCTATGGCATTAATAATCTTTATGATGCTATCATTGATGCGACTCCTATTATTATTGAGTTCTACGAGACTGATACAGATGGACACTTCTTAAAAAAGCAAGGGACTGGATACATTGAATCACTTAATGAGGTGGCATCATTTGATAACATGGCTACCTTTACTGCTAACTTTAAAGGTAATGGACTGCTAGATGTATTCTACGGCTGAACGCCAGTAATCGTACGAGTTTTACAAACTGAAAACGGAGACGATATTACTACTGAAAATGACGTAACTTTAACAACAGAAAATTAATATAAAATGAAAATATCAGAATTAGGATTAGCAGGCGCCATTGCAGGCACAGAGGTATTCCCAATAGTACAAGGTGGAGTAACTAAGAAAGTGAGTATAACTGATGCGCTAGCAGGTGCAGGGGGTGGGGTAACAGAATTAAATGGATTGACAGGAGCATTAGCTATAACTTCAACAGATAACTCTGTAACAATAACTCCTTCAGTAGATACAATAGATTTATCTGTTGCAGGTGGTGGAGGAGTTAATCCAACGGATACCTTTATTCCTTATAATAAGCAAGGAACCTTTGATGATAGTTTTTTACAAAATGATTTTGCGGGTAGTATTTTAAAAACAATTTATTTAGGCAATTTAAACGGATTATATTTAGATTTCCCTAATGCTGATTATTATATAGGCATTGGTGCAAGTTTTCCGTTACACATTGCTGGAGATACAACAGTGATAATAGATAGTAATACAAATGGTTTATTAATTAATCCTGGTAATGTATTTTTAAAGACTTCTAATTATGGTTTTTTTGGTTCAGAGATTTTAGCGTTTATAGGTGAATCCAGTTTTTCTTTTAATATTGAAAAAGATACATTAAATAGTAATCAAAAAATATATTCAAAGTATGGAGGCGCAGAAATTGGATTAGTTTTAAATTTTTTAGATAACAAATACATCCTAACAGACAACGCTATCGAATCAGGCATTAAAAACGATGGCAACTCTGTATTCTATACTGCATTAGTAGCCGATGGGGTAACTGATGGCATTAGGATTGATATACCTGGTAATAGATATAACTTTGGTTCTCTTGTTGGCCAGTTCGATGTTCAAGTAGATGCAGGAAACAAGACGATTAAAATGGGGGATTATGTTGGGGCAGGACAAGCAAATCAATTTATCTTAGATGAATTAACAGGAGATATATTATTAAAGGCATCTAATAGTATAACACTTTACAAAGGCAATGCTGGAGTTATATTAAATGGAGGAACTAGTTTATTGTGTGATCCTGACGGAAACGGTAACGCCAATTACTTTGGATTAGATGATACTAACGAAAGATTAACATCATCAGCTAACTTATTAACATCTTCGTCAGGCAGCGCATCAGGTCAGCACTTGAAGATAAATGTAGCAGGAACTGACTACGTAATCGAACTTAAAAACCCATAACACATGACTAAAGAACAAGCGCTACAAATATTAAAAGTAGCATTAGACAATTCAATACAAAAAGGTATCGCAGCTAATATGCAGGAAGCCAGTATGATAGCTATGGCATTTCAGACTATTATGACCGAGCTTAATAAATCGGCATAGTTGTTGCATTTATTTGGGTAAGATGCAAAAAATCGTTAATTTTAATCAAATGGAAAATAACAACGGAAACCATCCAGTATTAGCTGCTTTTAGTTCTGTTATTAGTCTTACCTCTGCATCATTCTGCCTTATTACTGCATCAGATGTGCAGCCTTATTTTACTCTTCTAGGTTCTATTGTAGCTATCACTTCAGGTATATTCGCTGTTAGATACTATTATTTCGCAACCAAAAAAGTAAAATAATGAAATCATCAATCTTCACTCTTAACAAAGTTGACTTTGTTAAAGGCCTTGTCATTGCTGTACTAACGTCAGTAATTACTATCATCTATAACACAGTACAGACTGGTAGTATCACTTTTGATTGGAACACAATCACTACTGCTGCTGCAACAGCTGCACTGGCTTACATTCTTAAAAACTTACTCACTAATTCTAATGATGAGTTTTTAAAGAAAGATCCTGCTTAATAATCCAAATCTGTACAAATGACCAAACGAGCATTCGTCCTAGAGTATAGGAAGAAATATCCTGATATGCCTACTTTAAAGTTGGCTCGGATAATCTATAAAGAAAATAATCTGATGTTTAAAGATGTTGAGAATGTCAGAACTTCACTAAGATCATTAGAAAATAAAAGTGGAGGGAATGAATATAAAAAAACAGAATTTCATAACTATCCTGAAAGATCGAAAAACCCTTATAATCTACCAGAGTCTCACGAAGAAAAACGTGAGGCTTTTATTTTGCCTAAGGCCTGTAATAATATCCTGCTAATATCTGATTTGCATATCCCCTACCATAATATAGAGGCGGTGACTATGGCCTTAGATTATGGGATAGAGAATAAGGTTAACACTATTTTTATAAATGGGGACCTAATAGATAATCATCAGGTAAGTAGGTTTGAGACTGATCCTAAGAAGCGCAGCGTTAAGCAGGAGTTTGATGCTACAAAGCAATTTTTAGTATCTCTTAGGACTGCATTCCCTGATGCGTCTATCTACTGGCTGAAAGGCAACCATTGCATTAGATGGGAGAAGTTCTTACTGATGAAGGTGCGTGAGATATGGGATGATGATTACTTTAAGTTAGAAGAAAGGCTACAGCTTAACTCAGTTAGAGTAAAGATGATTGACGATAAGACATTAGTCAAAGCAGGTAAGCTATCCATCACTCATGGACACCATATATTTAAAGGAGTATTCACACCGGTTAATCCATCAAGAGGAGCGTTTTTAAGGGCAAAACAGAGTCTTATAGTCGGGCATCTACACAGAGCATCCCATCATCCTGAGGTTGACCTAGACGGCAAGATAATAAGCTGCTGGAGTACAGGCTGTCTATGTGAGCTGAAGCCTAACTACTCACCAATGGTCAGTAATGCTCAGCATGGATTTGCGCATATTACTGTGGAGAATAATGGAGATTACACAGTAAAAAATTATCAGATAATAAATGGTAAAATTCACTAACTTTAAGATATGGGAGAAAAGTTAATAATAGACGATACTCCACAGCCTGAGGTTGAAGAAGAAATGGAGGGAGAGATACTGCTAAGTTCCTCTCACGATTATATTACTTCAGCTGTTCAGGCCTTAGACGCTTTAGATGGATTCGATACTGCATTAGTAAGCAAGGCTGACGAGCGCAGAGTTAATCGTATTAAGAGGCAATCTTTAAAATTATTATCTTTTTACATAAACGAATTATACGATGAAACTTTTGAGTCTCCTGTTGACAGCGATAATGATTAACAGCTGTACATCTCCAGTAAAGAAATTATCTAAGGCCTATAATGCTGATCCAGTGGCAGTGGCTAAGTTCTGCCATGATAAGTTTCCATGTGCCGATGGCGTTAGTGATACGGTGACTAAAACTGAGTATAGCTATGTAGAGGTTAAATGTGCAAATGATACTTTCACTACTACTGATACTATTATAATTCCATTAGAGGCTAAGACATATACTATCTATAAAAATAAATACATAGCTACTCCTAAAGAAGTCACAATTATTACAAAATATGTGAAAGATAGCGCAGAGGCAGTGAGCCTTAAAGGTCAGTTGAATGAATCAAAGAATAAAGCTACTAAGCTATACGATAAGTTAGGTAAAAAAATGACATGGATTAATTGGCTATTAATTGCATTAGCTATCTCTCTTTTTGTTAACTTATTATTTATGACTAATAAACGATGAACGAAATAGCTTTCCAAAATAGGCTAACTACATACAACCTTTATAATAAGGTTAATAAATCTCAGATGCGTGGGATGCTAGCTATTATTGACTATTGGGAAAGTAATAAATTGTTTACCGATGCAAGGTGGCTTGCCTACATATTAGCTACCGTTTATCACGAGACTGGTAAGTCATTTGAAGCGATTGAGGAAGTAGGGCAGGGAATTAGAAAGCCTTATGGTCGCAAAATTAAGCAAAACTTGCGACCGTATCAGCTGCCTGATAAACTATATTATGGTAGGGGATTAGTCCAGCTCACCTGGTACGATAATTATGAGAGATTTGGTAAGCTGCTAAAGATAGACCTATTGAATAAGCCTGAGCTTGCATTGAAGTTAGATGTATCAATAGAGATACTATTTAAAGGCATGACGCAAGGATTATTCACAGGCGTTAATCTATCGCGTTACTTTAATGATCAGCGTGAGGATTATGTGAGTGCCAGGAAGATAATTAATGGGACTGATAAAGCTGAGTTAATTGCACTATACGCAAAAAAATTCTTAAATTGTATTATCATGTGATTTTTGTTTTGATTGTAAGACAAACCGGGTATATCTATACTCGGTTTTTTTGTGTGTATAAATATGTTAATAACTATTTTTAAAATAATTATAAAAAGATTTGGTAATTAAAAATACTCGCTATAGATTTGCTCTATCAATCACAATTAAAAACTAAAAAAATCAAACAAACTACTAAAGATTACATCACAGTAACAATTTTATTATTAATCTGCCTACTGGCACAAAACTTCATCAAATGGTAAAAGAAGAAACTAGGGGACGCAAGGCCTTGTCTCCTGAACAAAAAAAAGCAAAACTACAAATCTATGTCGAACGGTACAAGATAGACAAACTAGGAGGCCTACACGAATCACAAACAACTTTATCAAAATTATTCAACCAACTTTATGACAAAAAAATTATTCGACATCCTAAGCTGGAAAAAAGATGAAGACTTTATCGTAGTCAATATTGAGCCGAACAAATACATTGAGAGTGATACTATAGTACTACATGAGTGGAAGTTTGAGCATTACCTAAAGACTAATGACCGCCTATACTTTGAGACGCATGACATTAGCACAGGTCAATACACATCTAAAGCTCATACGCTAACAATTGATGAGTATTTCGATTACATGACTTATAATGATGTGATTGATGACCTGTACGATTACATCAGCGTAAAACACATAGACTTTGCTAAGTCATGGTCCATCACTCAGAATGCTATTAACTCAATTTTATCCCATTTTAATTTATGATACTTATCGCCATTATTATCTCTATAATTTTAACCACAATTATTATTTATGATTATAAAAACTCAACTGACAACTACGACAAATCCATTAAGAGAAATGAAAAAAGAAAAGTGGCGTTCTACAATCGCCGCAGCTCTTCAGGACAACAGAAGAATAAAAAATAATATTTATCATCTAAAACTAAACAAATGTCAACCTACTTTATCGACACAAATGCGAAACAAATTACTTTTACCGACAACCGGTTCTACTCAACAGAAGATGACCAGTTCATCCCATCAGTTACCACAATACTTCAGGCGTATCCTAAAGATGCTCATTTCTTTCAGTGGCTTAAGCAAGTTGGCGAAGAGGCTGACACCATTCGTGATGAAGCTGGCAGAAGGGGATCAGTAGTACACAGCCTTACTGAGCGTTATGACGCAGGTGAAGAGATTGGACTGCTAGATAATGGAGGCAACATTGGCTACAAGCTATCCGAGTGGAATATGTTTGAAAAGTATGTAGACTTTCGCAGAAATCATGCACTAGAGGTAATACACTCCGAGTTCAATGTGATTAGTCCTAAACTTGGATATGCAGGAACCATAGACAGAATAATACAAATCAATGGAGAGAATATTCTGCTAGATATCAAGACCAGTAATTCAGTCTACGAGCATTACTGGTGTCAATTAGCAGCCTATAAGAAGCTGATGCAGGAACACTACTCATCTATCAATGTAGTTGATAAAGTGGCAATCCTATGGCTTAACGCTAAGACTAGGACGCGTGGTAAGGATGGGCAGATACAAGGTCCAGGATGGCAGCTATTGGTACGTGATCCTGGTATGGAGGATTATGATTATGAGCTGTTCGAATGTACTCACAAACTATGGAACGCACAAAATGGCGATATGCAGCCGAAACTTAAACAATATTCATTAAGCCATAAACTTTAAGACAATGACAAGAAAAGAACTTGAAAAAGAATTTGAATTATCTAATAATTTAAGCAGCTTTGAAAAGTACTCAGATGATATGAATATTAGATATTATATTGAAATGAGATTGATTTCTGATGCTTTGATTGATATATCTAAATCTTTGAAAGTTGATATTTTTAATATTAATTATTCAGGTGGACAATATACTTCAAGACTTGCTAATATTTTACATAATATAGAAATTAATACAGAAAAAAAATAAATTAAAATGCTGACATCATACTGTCGTAATTAATACAATGGGAGCAATCAACAATTCTACTGCCATCTATCTATCCATCTCTGATGGGAAGATTTGCAGACGCGTACAATCTCCAACAGCTACTTCTATCCAGCGCACGACAAAAGACGGTCGTGTGGTTAATGAAGAGCATTATAACGGTTGGTTGGGGAAAATAACCAACATTACCACTCGTGAGTCTGAGTACGGTAAAGAGTGGCAAGTCACAATTAATGACGAAAGTGTGACAGTGATCCTGAGCTTTAAGTACTCCTCAGGATACGCCGCGAGCTTTCTTAAGGCACTGCCGAATGTCAACTTAAATGTGCCAGTTACTTTTACACCAAAAGCTACTGAGGTTGATGGTAAGAAAAGGACTACCATGTTTTTGAGTCAGAACGGCACAGCAATCAAGTGGGCATACACTAAGGATAACCCTAATGGCTGTCCTGGTCTAAAGCAGATTAAAGTAAAAGGTGTTAACACTTGGGATGACTCCGAGATGATGGAGTTTTTAGAGGCTATGGTCAATAATGACATCTTACCTCAGCTTTATTCTGATGTTCCGTTTTAAATTCCAATCCACAGGATGCAGTAATGTAAACTGCATCCTTTACTTTCTGTAAAACAAAAAAATATTATGACAGCAATAAAACAAAACATGGAACTAATGAAGCAGGAGCTGCTTCGCATGAATAATAATGACATCAGATTCGGTTATTTACTAAAACTAATAAGACAATCACATGAACTTATCAAAGCTGAAACAGAAACAAAAGCAAAAACAGCTATTTATAGACATCCTCACCATATTCTCAGTAATACTAATGATTATAGCAATGATACTAATAATTATCAACGAGGTGAATAAATAACCGGTCATCCAGTTGGCGTAAGTGGGAATGAATACCACATAGGTAACGCATGAGCATAGGTTCATAGATAAGGGTTCGACTCCCTTACTGGGTGCTAAACGAAATAAACGAAACGTGATGCTAAACTACATACTTAAAAAAAGTCATTTATCTTACTTATGGAGAGGCAGAGGCAAAAGATTATACAAAGTACTCTATAAGAAATCAAACTACGTAACAATTAAAACTACATAACATGGAAGATGTATTCAAAGCTATGGGTGATGCTTTAAACCCCAGTCGTCAGGTTCAAACTGACAATGATGATATAAACATAAGAGCTAAGGCTTTTAGAGAATTAATGGAATCGCTAGCTAGGATTACAATATCATCAGATAGAATTGATGTTATGATTAAATTAGCTAATTATATTTCAAGTTTTGATAAATAAATTTACAATCGGATTATACGATGAAGCGGATGTGTGGTGGGAAGATAATTACGCCTAACGCCCACTGCTTTGTGTCAGGTGGGGAATTAGAACCACAAACTTTCAATTAAGCACTAAAGATGATAGAAGAACAAATGCTCAATACACCACTGAACCCCCACTTGCACAAAGCAGATGTTATGCCCTCGTGCCTTTCGCATGGTTCATTATTTTCGGGAGTTGGAGGTTTTGAATTAGGAGCAAAAGAAGCTGGTATTGAAACAATATGGAACTGTGAATTTGAACAATTTAATAGGGATATTTTAAAAAAGAACTTCCCAAACACAAAACAATATGAAAATATTATTGGAATGGAAATACCTGAATACGTTGATATTGTTTCGGGTGGCTTTCCTTGCCAAGATATATCAATAGCAAATACAAACGCAGATGGAATTAAAGGAAAAAGAAGCGGTTTATGGAGTGAAATGTTCCGCATTATTCGGGGAGTTAAACCCAAGTACGTTATCATTGAAAATAGTCCAATGCTCCTTGTTCGAGGATTTGAACGAGTGCTATGCGACCTTTCCGAAATCGGGTACAATGCAGAATGGCAATGTTTATCGGCAGAAACATTTGGATATGCACATAAAAGAGAAAGGCTCTATTGCATTGCTTACCCCAACAGCATCGGACGGAATGAGAAAGAAATTCAAACTTCAATCTTTAATCAAACGCTTCCAAAAGCATCCGGGAGGGAATTTAGCGGAGCAATTAGCTGGGCAATACGAAACAAAGATAACAGCGAACTTTTGCGAAATGATGATGGGTTTCCCTTTGTCGTGGACAGAATTAAAGCCTGTGGGAACGCAGTAGTTCCTGGAGTTGCTAAATACCTTTTTGAATGTATCAAACTTCGGGAGGTCTTACGGCATGGGGCATAACGAAAAAGTATTGCTGTCAGGCGTGGAATTTGGAATACGTCCGCTTGGTAGCAAATTGAACAAATGTTGATTAGTATTCCTATTGCTCATAGCGGTTACGTCAGCCACGCTTGCAGCAATACTCATGTTGGCTGCTGTTTATTATGGAAGCATTACAAATCGAATTAAAAAGAAGAAACATTATTTGGGTCACTCCTGAAAATGAAAATATTTTATACCCTGGTCAATTAGATGCCATTTTAGATTTATTGTGTGGTATTGCCGAAAGGGATAAAAATACAAATTTCAATATGATGCCAAAGTTGACAAATATTAGATTAGTTTCAAATGAAGTTGTAGAAGCGGTTGCAAATGCGAATTTCAAAAAAGGTCAAGTTGAGTTGATGGGAATATTTCTTTACGATTATACCAAAATTAAATATGAAGAAGTTAAGTCAATTCTGCAAAAACACTTTAGCGTCCACTTTTTGAATTGAAAACTGTTTGCACTAATAGCAGCCAACTCATATATTCACGCAATTAACTTCGCCTATTTAATTATCGTGAACAATTAAAACAAAGACAATGATACTACGCCAATATCAAATTAACATCTCAACTG